>Ga0265798_10004323_pt1 | contig 19697 bp, 11 predicted proteins | sample P3T30metagenome_FD_192430 | JGI IMG/M metagenome (GOLD analysis project Ga0265798, IMG submission 192430) | Plant litter microbial communities from East Loma Ridge, Irvine, California - P3 T30 | ecosystem: Environmental > Terrestrial > Plant litter > Unclassified | place: USA: California... | reverse complement strand
AAGAGGTACTGGGCCAGGCTGAGCTGCCCGCGCACCGGGGTGGCGGCCGTGACGTCGTGCTGGCGCTGGCGCAGCAGCAGGAAATCGGTAAGCTGCCGAAACAGGCGCTTGCGCAACGCGTAGTAGGCCACGGGGTTGGGCTCCTCGGGGTAGAGCTTGGTGATAATTTCCTCCGATTTATACTCCTTAGGGCGCAGCAGCAGGGCTAGCAGGCGCAGGTCTTGGCGGCCGGTGGCGCGGCGGCGCTGCCACTGGATAAACTGGGCCAGGTCGCGGCGGTCGTCGGGCGGCAGGGTTTGGAGGGTCAGGCGCAGGTCGTCCATCGGGTAGTTTAAGCGCAGAAAAGGCCGGGGGCCGGGGCCAAAGGCTAGCGGGTGGGAAAGGAAATTTTAAGCTGGTCTAACCCCCAGCTTATTCTTGACGTACAAGCTACCAAACCCACCCTTTCACGTTTTTCAATCATGGACGTTAACAACAATAACATCAGCGACCAAACCGAGCTGCGTGCTCGCGGCAACTGGAACGAAATCAAAGGTGCTGCCAAGCAGAAGTGGGGCCAACTCACCGACGACGACATGGCCTACGACGAAGGCAAGCAGGACGAGTGGTTTGGCAACTTGCAAGCTAAGACCGGCCACGCCATCGACGAAATCAAAGACTGGTTTTCGAAGACCTTCAGCGGCACGGACAACGACCCGAACCGCCCCTCGAACCAACACTAAGTAGCCTTCCGCACGGCCTAGCCGTTGCGTAGTTTCAAGAGCCCCTCGCCCACCCCGGCGAGGGGCTTTTTTGTTAAGTTCGGGTTAGTCCCAGAGGCTAGCGGCCACGCGGTAGGTATTGGCGTGGGCCTCCACGATGTCGCTGATTTTTTCGGAGTAGCCGCCGCCCATGCAGATTACTACGGGCAGGCCGCGCCGGTGGCAGGCCGTGAGCACCAGTTCGTCGCGGCGGCGGCAGCCGGCGCGGGTGAGGGCCAGGTAGCCCAGCTTATCAGTGGCTAGCACATCGACCCCGCTGAGGTAGAAGATAAAGTCGGGCTGGCACAGGTCGCCCTCGAGCAGGCGGGGTAGCACGTCGGCTAGCCGGGCCAGGTACTCGGCGTCGCCGAGGCCATCGGGCAGCGGCAGGTCGAGGTCCGATAGTTCCTTGCGGCCGGGGAAATTACGGGCCCCGTGCATGGAAAACGTAAACACGCGCGGCTCGTGCCGGAAGAGCGCCGCCGTGCCGTTGCCTTGGTGCACATCAAGGTCAATGATAAGGATTTGGCGCACCCGCGCTGGCTCGTGGGCCAGCAGCCAGTTGGCCGCCACGGCCTGGTCGTTGAGCAGGCAAAAGCCCTCGGGCCGGCCCGCAAAGGCGTGGTGCGTGCCGCCCGCAATGTTGAGGGCCACGCCCCCGCTGGCCAGCACCCGCTGGGCACAGCCGATAGTGCCGCCGAGTAGCGTCATTTCGCGGTCGGCCAGGGCGGGGCTCCACGGAAAACCGCTGGCCCGCTCCTCGGGGCGGGTGAGCTGGCCGTGCAGCAGGCGGTGCAGGTAATCAGCCTCGTGGGTGAGCAGCACGTCGGCCAGGGACGGCGGGGAGGGAACAAAGAAGTCGCTAGCCGTAGTTGTACCCTCGTAGAGCAGTTGCTCAGGCAGCAGCTCGTACTTCAGCATGGGAAAGCGGTGGCCCGCAGGCAGGGGCAACAGGTAGTTGGGCGCAAACGCGATGTCCATTACAAGGCAGCAGGTGGGCTAAAACTAACTGCCGGATGCCCCCACCGGCCCAGGCTTTATTCTCAACGGACTCGCGGTAGGTGAAGTTCGTCAGTTAGAAGTGCTCATTGGGCGAGTAGGCAGTGAATTACACCCTTTTATAAATCCATTTAAGGAGCTAACTCGTAACTTTGTCTTCTACCCCCTATTGACTTTAGACGTTTTTTCTTCAGATTTGCTTTCTGCTCTGCTCCGATGGCTTCTCCCCACCTCAGCTCCTCCCGCCGCCCGGCCTCGTCGCCCCGCCCCTACCGCCGCTCGTCGTTCAACGGCGCCAAGCAGCTAGAGGCCGCCGGCGCGACTACCCGGCGTACGCTCTTGGTAGTTGGCGCGCTGGTAGTAGCCTTGGTTGTGACGCTGGGCGTAGTAGCCTACCACTTGGTCAGCAGCCCCCAGTAGCCGCCGGGCGCTACTCGTCGAGCAGGCCCCCGAAGAGGCCACCCAGCGCCGAGCCGCTCTCCTTGCGGGCATTGCCACCCCAGGGCGCGAGTGCCTGAATGAGTTTTTTGACGGGCATCGACTGAATCCAGACGCGGCCCGTGCCGCGCAGCGTAGCCAGCAGCAGCCCTTCGCCCCCAAATATCATGGACTTGAGGCCCCCGGCACGGGCCACGCTAAAGTCGATGCCCGGCTCGAAGGCGACCACGCAGCCCGTATCTACGCGCAGCAGCTCGTTGTGGAGGCGCTTCTCGATGATGGTGCCGCCCGCGTGTACAAACGCTTTGCCGTCGCCGGTGAGCTTTTGCAGGATAAAGCCCTCGCCGCCGAAGAGGCCGGCCCCAAATTTCTGGTTGAAGTGAATGCTGATTTGGGTACCCCGGGCGGCGGCCAGGAAGCCGTCCTTCTGCACGATGAGGCCCTGGGGCAGCGTACTCAGGTCGAGGGGAATGATGGTGCCCGGGTACGGGGCCGAGAAGGCGACCCGGCTCTTGCCGGAGCTGCCGCGGTGCGTGAAGTGGGTAAGAAACAGGCTTTCGCCGGTAATGAGGCGGGTGCCGGCCGAAAACAGCTTGCCCAGCAGGCCCTGGTCGGGCGAGGAGCCATCGCCCATCTTGGTTTCAAACGCGATGGCCTCGTCCATGTACACCATTGCGCCAGCTTCGGCAATGACGGTTTCCTGGGGGTCCAGCTCTACTTCGAGCACCTGAATATCGGAGCCGAGAATGCGGTAGTCAACATCGTGGGAGCGCACGGGCAAGGGGAATTAGGGTGAGGCGCAAATGTAGCGACGGCCCCAGCTCGGGGCTAGCCCCCGCGCCGGGCGGCGGAACGCGCCGGGGGCGACCGCCGTTATCCTAGCCGGTCCTGCTGCTTTGCGTATGCGCTTTTTGTCCTTTGCCCTGCTTGTGGTGCTGGCTACGGCCTGCGCCCCACGGCTGTCCAGCGGCCCGCGTGGCTTTTGGCACGCCAACCGCCTCAACCGCCAGGGTGACCCCATTGGCCGCTGGCACCTGTATTATGACGAGGCGCATACTAAGCCGCTCACGCGGGGGCGCTACCGCCGTGGGCAGGCCACCGGGCGCTGGTACTACTACACGCCCACGGGCAGCCTGGTGCGGCAAGAGCACCACCGGCCCCACGGCCTCAGCGACCTCACCTACTACCACCCCAACGGCCAGGTAGCCCGCCAGGGCCAGGCCCGCATCAGCGACGAGGCCGATGGCCTGCACTTCTACTGGTTTGGCGAGTGGCTGAACTACTCGGACAGCGGCGCGCTGCAAAAAATCGAAACGTACCAAAACGGCCGGCTGATAGACACCCAGCGCATTCAGAACCTGTAGGCTAGCCAGCCCAGCGGCCAGCTACTCGGGTAGCTCGCGGCGGGTTTCGGCGGCCTCATCAGCCTCGCTATCCACGCTTTTCTTGCGCTTGGCCTCGCGGCTGGTGCGCTTCATAAAATCCTCGTCGGTTTCTTCGGGCTCTTCGTCAGCGCCTTCGGCTACGGGGAAGTTCTCCTCGTCTTCGCGGGCCAGGCGGGCTTCTTCGGCGGCAGTGCGGGCCTGGGCCTCTTCGCCAAACTGGCCCTCGCGGTGCACGATTTTTTTGTCGCGCACGTGGCGACCCAGAAACTGGTTTATCTGCTCGATGGAGTAATTGGAGGTGATTTCGCCCAGCGGGTTGACCCCGATTTCAAAGCCCTCCAGCTCTTTGTGAACGCGGGCTTTCTTTTCCGGCTCGGCCGGTTTTTGCTTGGGCTTGGTGGGTTTCTTAGCCATGAGAACCTAAGGTGAGAGGGTGCTGATAAGGGGAGGGTGCCAACCGCAGCTGGCCGTGCCCTAGTGCATACGGCGCGGGCTCGGGCAAGGGTTTAGCCAGCGCGGGGCGGGCACGGCCGGGCGGGGCCTAGCAGCCGGTTTGCAGGGTGGGGCCTTGCTGCGAGCGGGCACAACGTGGGGCAGGTGTAGCGGGCTAGCCAAAGTAAGCTCAACCGCAGCCGAAGGGTGCAGGCGCACGGAAAGGGAAGAAGTCGCAAAAAATAATTTTTTATTGTAAAAGTGCAAATATAATTCGCATAAATTATCAAATTATTTTTTGTACTTTTCAAACCAAAATGCTTCTAAAATAGACGAAATGAGGATTTAACAGCTATTTAAAAAGCTGCCTTTTTATCCTTAGCATTCCTACCCGAACTTTGTTGATTGATAGGGCACGCCCTTTTTAGAAAGATTCACCAACAATCTTCACTCCCTCTTTCCAATTAACCCTTTACTTGATGAGAGTATTCCTACTTGGATTATTAGCTGTTTTTTGGAGCAGCGCGGCCGCAGGCCAAACCTTGTATACGTTTAATGGGGGCGGCACTACCGGCGACTGGACTAAGGCCAGCACCTGGACCACCGACCCCACTGGCTCGACCCGCGTGGCGCCGCGCGTGCCCACCACCAATGACAACGTGGTGATAACCAACAGCTATGTGGTACAGGTAAACAGCGCCATTTCCACCACCGGCCTCAAGATTACCATCCAGCGCGGCGGGGTGCTCAACCTGAAGTCGAGCAAGGCTACGTTTGCCACCATCAATACCCTGGCGGGCCAGGGCACGCTCCGCATTGGGGCGCCGTACTTCCCGACGGTTACCAACAACAACTTCGACGATGCCAACACGGGCACGGTGGAGTACTACAACTGGGGTACCACGGCGGCCTTGCCGAGCACGGCAACGCAGTACAACAACCTGCGCCTGCTCAACGACACCACCACTACCTACACGGCGCAGCTCGACATGGACCTGACGCTGAGCGGTGGCCTAACGCTGGCTAGCACCTCGCCCACTGCCACTACGCCGCAGGTGAGCTTCAACCTGGGCAAGGCCGCTACGGCGCGCACGCTGACGGTACAGGGCGACATCAACGTGGGCGCGGGTACGGGTATGGGTGTTTCGGCAGTGGACTTGCCTACTGCCGGCAACCCTGCCGTGCAAACCTCCCACACGCTGAATGCGGGCGGCAGCTTCATCAACAATGGTACGGTGAACCTGCACAATGGCACTACCAACGACAGCCAGGCGGCGCTCCTCAACTTTAGCGGGGCTACGGATGCCAACTTTGCCTGCAACGGCCCCACCGACCTGGGCCGCCTGCAAGTGAACAAGGGCATTGATAGCCAGGTGCTTCTCAACGTTACCTCTACGGTAGACCCGAATGGACCCAACGGTAACCTGCGGCTCAACTACATCGGCGACGGCCGCATCCTGGCGCTGATAAACGGGGTGGCCAAGTTTGGTAACAACATCGTGCTGAGCAAAATCCACAACGGTGACTTTCAGGGCACGGGCGCTAACTCCGGTTTTTACGACATCGGGTCGTCGGCCACCAGCCCTACCCTGTGGGTAGCGGGCGCGGCCATCAACAACAGCAACGCCAAGTCCATCAACGTTTACGGCACCTTTCGCATTAGCGCCGGCAGCTTTACCAGCGTAACGCCGGATGCCATGGCCCTGCGCGAAGACGGCCAGATGCTGATTGAAGGCGGCACGACGACCGTTAATAAATTTCGCCCCTCCAGCACGTCGTCTACGCACCGAGGTTCGTTTGTAATCACCGGCGGCCTGTTTTCGGTAGAGGGCAGCGTACCCTTTGCGCTGGAAGACGACTTTGCGCGTTTTGCCATCCCGTACGTTACGCAGTCTTTCCGGATGACGGGCGGTACCATCAGGGTTCAAAACCCCTCCAACGGGGATGGCCTGTTTCACATTGGGGCCAATGTGAACAACGTCATCATCACCGGGGGCACGGTAGAAATTCTCCTCCCCAACTCCGCTACCGTTTGCCGGATGTCGACCACGTCGCCGCTCTGGAACCTGACCATCCGCAAGCCAGTAGCCGGCGGCAGCAGCATTGCCCGCCTCGCCGACATTGCCGTGCCGACGGCCTACTCGAAAGGCGCTACTACGGCGGCGCAGCCCCTGACGGTGCTCAACAACTTCCTCCTCGACGGCACCAACCCCACTACGTTTGACGCGAACGCGAAGGACGTCACCATCCAGGGTACCCTCACCATTGCCTCGGGGAGCACCTACCTGCCCGGCAACAACACCACGACCTTTAGCGGCGGCCAGGACCAGCAGTTGGTCAACAACGGCATTATCGGCACGGCCACTAACACCAGCACCTTCTACAATTGGGTGGTAAATAAGTCGGCCGGTACCCTCGTACTAGCCGGCTCGGTTAAAAACTACACCGTGGCCGCCACCGGCACCCTGAGCCTGCTCAACGGCGTACTCAGCGACAACGGCAGCATCATCAACGTGCTGGGCAACATGGTCAACTCAGCCTCGCACACCAGCGGCGGCGGCTCGGGCCGCATTGCGCTGTCGGGCACGGGCGACCAAACGGTGAGCGGCAACGATACGGGCGTTTTTGGCAACCTCGCGGTAGGTAACCGCGCCAGCGGCACGGTGGCCATGACGGCCAACATGAGCATCACCAGCCAGCTGACCCTGAGCTACGTGCTGGACATCGGCGCCAACCGCTTGGCGCTGACCAACGTGAACACCAACGCCATTGTCAGCGGCGGGTTTTCGACGACCTGCATGATTCGCACAGCGGGCAACCAAAGCGACCTGGGCCTGCAAAAAACCTACGGCGGCCCCCAGAGCTTCCTGTTCCCGGTGGGCACCGGCACCGGCGCGGCGGCCCGCTATGCCCCCGCTACCATCGCCCTGACGCTGGCCACCAGCCTCTCGCGCTACGGCCAGGTGAGCGTGAGCCCCACCAGCCGCCGCAACCCGTTTGTGACGAACACCAATGCGCTGCCCTACTACTGGAAGGTGCGCAGCACCGGCTTTGGCCCCATCCCGGAAAACAGCGTCAGCGGCACCTTCCGCATGACCGATAGCGACGCTACGGGCAACCGCGCCAACTACATTCCGGCTTACTACTCGGCCGACCGCGTGGCCTGGACGAAAATCGAGGACGTAAACCAGGTGCAAAACCTGGGTAACATTTCGGATATCACCTTCGCTACCCTCAACCAGTTTGAGGGCGAGTTCACGGCCGGCGAGCCCGATGCCTTTGGCCCCGTAACGGCCTTCTACAGCCGTGCAAGCGGCAACTGGGCCGACAAAAACACGTGGAGCAAGGTGGGCTTCAACGGCGCCGCTGCCGATGCCTTCCCCGGCGCCAACAACCCGGTGTTCATCGGCTCGGCCACTGCTAAAATCTACCACACCGTAACCGTGGCCGCCAACGCAGCCAATTCGGGCTCGCTGGTGATTGACCGCGGCTCGGTCATGGATGTGGGCGTTACCACGGGCCACAACTTCGGCGCGCTGCCCGATGCCAAGATTGGTGGCTCGGGCCGCCTGCGCGTGAGCACGGTGGCTAGCGGCACCGCCCCCTACACGGCCATCTTCCCTGGCGGCGACTTTGGCTCGTTTCTGCAAGAAAACGGCGGCACGGTGGAGTACTACACCACCGGCACCGTAGACTTTACCCTGCCCACGGCCTCGGGTACGCTCTCGCTCAACTCGTACAAAAACCTGTGGGTGAATGCCGCCAACGGCCGCACCATCACCCTGCCCAACCTCGGCCTGCGGGTATTCTCGCAGCTGAAAACCGGCACCTCGGCCGGCACGGGCCTCGTGCTGCTAAGCAATGGTGACAACGGCAACCTGCGCGCTGACTCCCTCATCGCGGTGCAAGCCGGTACCCTGCGCTACCCCAACGGCGTAGCCCGCACCCTCACGGCTGATACCGACGTGCGCATCGACGCCAGCGCCAGGCTGGACGTGAGCAGCGTGGGTACTACAGTAGCCAACGCCCTCACCATCGGGGGCTCGCTCACCAACAATGGCGTCCTGGACTTTAGCGACAGCGGCCGGATAGTCAACCTGACGTTCCTGGGCGGCCAGAACACGAAGTTCACGGGCCCCTCGGCTACCACCACCGACCTCTACACCCTCACCCTAAACAAGGGCCTGGGCCAGGCCGCTACCCTGAGCCTGGATGTGGCGGGCACCCTCACCACCCCCACCAACAGCTGGCTAACCCTCACCAATGGCACACTGCGCTACGCCAAAACGGCCGGCACGCAGCTACTTACCATTCACGATGCCGCTAGCCAGTACCTGATTCCGGACAATGCCGGCCTCACCATCGACGCCCCTGGCGCTACCGTAACGGTAGCTACCAACACTACGGCCCCGGCCACCAACACCAGCTCGGCTTCCGACCTGAAGCTGGCGGGCCAGCTGCAAGTATTGCAGGGCACCTTCAACGTGGGCACGACCGGCGTTATCGGCAACGACCTGGAGTACGCCAGCGCCGGCCGGCCCACCATCGTGGTAGGCACGGGCGGCACCCTGTACGTGAACGGCCAGATTCGCCGCACCACGGCCAACACCAACGGCTCGCTGCGCTACGACCAGAGCGGCGGCAACGTGGAGATTCGCGGCGCCCGCGCCGAAGTGTACCAGAACAACGAGCGCGGCCTGCTCGAAGTGCAGGGCCCCGGCAGCATCTTCCGCATGAGCGGCGGCCGGCTGGCCCTGCGCGGCACTAATACCCGCCCTACCATCATTGCCGACCTCTACCTGCGCCCCGACTCGACGGTGGTAACGGCCGGTACGGTGCTGCTCGGCAACACTGTCAGCGGCAACATCACGGTGAGCGTGGAGTCGCTGGTGCCGCTCTACGACATGAGGGTGGAAAATGGCCTCGACGCCAATAGCACCAACACCGGCCTGCTCACCGGCGTTAGCCCCCTGAACCTGCAAGGCTCGCTGACCATTGGCAACAACAACTCCTACTTCAACGCCAACGGCCTGCCCCTGAACATCGACCGCGACCTGATTAACAACAACGCCTCGGCCAATGCGACCCTGACCACCGGCGGCTTCCGGCCCGGCACGGCTACCCAGACCACGACCTTCACCGGCAAAGGCCCGGCGGTGCAGCAGATTACCAGCACCCTTAGCCCGCTGCCCAGCAACCTCACCGTATTTGGCGGCTTGGTGGTGAGCAATGCCCAACCCAGCGGCACCCTGCAACTGGGCCGCAACGTTCGCGTTATCGGCACGCTCAACATTGACAAGGGCACCCTGGCCGACAACGGCCAGACCCTGACTGCCCTGGGCGATATCATCAACTCGGCTACCCATACCAGCGCCACGGGCGGCAGCCTCACGCTGCTCGGCACCACCAACCAAAACATTGATGGCAATGGCAAGGGCAAGTTTGGCAACGTGATTCTCAACAACACGGCGGGCGCCACTACCCTGGCCAACCAGGAAATCACCAACGTGCTGACCCTGACCAGCGGCGTGCTCACCATCGGCTCGAACCTGCTGCACCTGAGCAACACCGCCAGCGGCGCAGTAGCCGGCACCTTCAGCAGCAGCAACTTTATCCGCACCAACGGCATCGTGGCCGACCTGGGCGTGCGCAAGAGCTACCCCAGCGGGGCTTCGAGCTTCCTGTTTCCCATTGGCGCGGCGGCCAAGTACACGCCCGTGACCATGAACGTGACCGCCAACGGGGCGGCGGGCCTGCTTACCGTGCAGCCCATCGACCTGGCTCACCCCTCCACCACCGACCCGGCGGCCAAGGAGCTGAGCTTTTACTGGAAAGTGCGTAGCACGGGCTTCAGCTCGCCCGTTGTCACGCAGGTGTTCAACTACGTCGACAATGGCGTCGGCAATGACGTCAACGGCACCGAAGCCAACTACAAGCTCGGCCGCTTCGTGAACGGCGCCTGGGTGCCGGCCGCTGTTGCGGGCGTGGGCGGTATTTCTACCAGCACAGTGAGCACAGGCAACAACACCCTGACCAACGCCGGGGCAACGTACTTCGACGGTGACTACACTGGCGGCGAAACCTCGGAGTTTGGCGTAGTGCCCACTTTCTACAGCCGCAACTCGACGGCGGGGCAGGCCAGCGGGGCCAACTGGGATAGCCCAGCGGCCTGGACGAATAAAGCCGATGGCTCGGACCCTAGCCCGGCCCTCACGGCCTTCCCGACCCTGGCCAACCCGGTAGTTATCCGCAGTGGCCACCTCATCAATGCGGCCACCAACGGCAATGAGGCGGCTAACCTACAGCTGCTCGGCGCCCTGAACCTGAACACCTCGACGGCCAATAACTTCAATACCGTAACGGGCTCCGGCACCGTGCGCATTGGCTCGGCACTGTTTCCGGCGGGCAACTACTCTGCCTTTATGGAGGCTAGCGGCGGCACCGTAGACTACACGGCCGCCGTGCAGCTGCCCGCCCGCGATACGTACAACAACCTGACTTTCTCGGGGGGCAATACCAAGCAGCTCAGCAACCTCGACCTGACCATCAATGGTGCCCTGGCCGTGGCCGCCGGCACCACCGTCAACAACCCCACCAGCCAGCGCATTACCCTCACCTCGGCCACGAGCGGGGCTACCCTGGATGGCACGGTTAACCTCAACGACGGCCCCCTCACCACGGGCGCCTTCCTCACCACTACCAGTGGTGGCACCCTCACCCTGGGCGCTGGCCAAGTGGCCATTGGCACTGCCTTCACCAACGGTGGCGCGCTCAACAACGGTAACGGGGCCGTAACGGTCGGCACTGCCTTCACCAACAGCGGCACCTACAACGCCAAGGTGGGCACGGGCACCCTCGATGTAGGCACCGGCTTTACCAACAGCGGTAGCTACACGGCCGGCGTGGGCAGCCTCACCGTGGGCGGCGACTTCAGCAATGCGGCCGGCGCCACCTTCGTGGCCAACTCGGGCAACGTGCTGGTAGCGGGTAGCTTTGCAAACACCGGCGCCTACTCGGTAGACGCCAACGTGAGCAACAACCTGCTGCGCGTGGTAGGCGACTTCAGCAACCTAGCCAGCGGCTCGTTCCGGGCCCTGCGGAGCAACCTGGTACTGCGCGGCAACTTCGCCAACAGCCCCACGGCGACCTTCAATGCCGGCCAGGGCCTGGTGCAGTTCATCACCGACGAGAACCGCCGCCTCACCGGCGCCACCACGTTTTACAACGTGCAGAAGGTGGGGGCCAACTCGCTCACGCTCGGGGCCAGCACCAACATCACGGTCAGCAACGTGCTCACCCTGAGCAATGGCCTGATTGTGACGGGTACCAGCAATACGGTCTCGCTCACCAACTCGGCCGCGCAGCCCATTGTGGGCACCAGCACGAGCGCCTACGTAGCGGGCCGCCTGGCCATCACGCTGCCCACGGCCGTCAGCATCCGGGTGTTCCCGGTGGGCCTGGGCGGGCGCTACCGCCCGGTTACGCTCAAAACCGAAAGCGCCTCGAGCGCCCCGCAGATTATCCTCACCGAAATCATCAACGGGGCGCCCAGCGGCCAGCCTGACCAGACGCTCTCCAACCTGTCGGCCAACCGCTACTACCGCATTCAGCGGCTCTCCAGCGGCACCCTCGCCCCCATTTCCGTGCAGCTAAGCTTCAACACCGACGTGGAGGATGAGGAAGTGCATGTGCCCGGCAACCTGCGCGTGGCCCAGCGCAAGGCCGACGGCAACTGGGGCACCGCTGGCGGCTCCGGCGTATTCTCGCCCGCCGACCCGCGCGGCTACACGGTATCGGCTTCGGGCCAGACGGTCGTCAGCACTACGTCGTTCTTCGCCCTGGCTTCGACCAACAAAGTAGACAACCCGCTCACCGGCTCTGCGCCGCTGCCGGTGCAGCTGCTGAGCTTCACGGCCACCCGCCAGGGCACTACGGTGCGCACGGCCTGGGCCACGGCTTCGGAGCAAAACAGCGCCTACTTCCTGGTGCAGCGCTCGGCCGATGGCCGCACCTTCGCCGATGTGCAGCAGGTGGCCGCGCAGGGCAACAGCCTCACGCGCCACGACTACGTGGCCGTGGATAACAAGCCCCTGCCCGGCACGAGCTACTACCGCCTGCGCCAGGTAGACAAAGACGGCGCGGCGGCCTTCTCGCCGGTCGCCACGGTGCGCTTCGGCGACGCGCAGGCCACCCCCGCTCCGTCGCTGGTGGCTTATCCCAACCCCTCGGCTGGCCAGCACTTCCAGGTGCTCGCCTCCAACCTGGCCACCACCGGCGGCACGGTGCAGCTGTTCGACAACGTCGGGCGCCTCGTGCTGACGCAGCCAGCTGCCGTGGGCACGGCGGAGGTTACCATCCAGCCGGCTCGTCCGCTGGCCAGCGGCCTCTACCTCGTGACCTGGCTAACGGCCGATGGCCAGAAGCTGACCACGAAGGTGGCCGTCGACTAAGCAGCGCCGCTGCCCATCAAAAAGCCCCGGCTGCGCCTTGCAGCCGGGGCTTTTTGATGAAGTGCTGCCTGCTGTAGTCAGCAAGCCTCGGCCCTCGAAAGCTTTGCAACGGCTGGCATAAGCCCGGCGGCCCGGCCCAGCGGTTGGCCGCCGGCACCGGCGATGGCCCTGCTCTCTAGCCCACTAGGCTGCTACCCAGCGGTGCCGCTACGAGCATAGTTTTGCCCGCTCGGGAAGACAGCTGCTTTCATACGTTTCCCAGGGCAGGCGCACCAGCAGAGGCCATTTACGTAACTAGCCTGCCCAAAAAAAGGCCCCGCCGGCTATTCCGGTGGGGCCTTTTTTACTACTTAGCTGGGTATGGGCCCAGGCGGTGGCATTACCTATTTTTTCTCAATGCGGCGCACGGCGGTAGTCGTGCCCTGCTGCACTTCGAGCAGGTAGATACCAGCGGCTAGGCTAGCCGGCAGGCGCAGGGGCTGCTGGGCAGCCAGCACTACCGGGGCCAGCACCTGGCGCCCCAGCAAGTCGCGCAGCGACACCGTGAGGGGGCCGCCCTGCGGCAGGGTCACCCACACGTAGTCGGCAGCCGGGTTCGGGTAAACGGCCAGCGCGGGCAGGGCCTGGCTAGCCTGGGCGGCCAGCACTAGGTTGAAGTTGGTGGTGCTGGTGGCCGTGCCACCGGGCGTGGTTACGGCCAGGGGGCCATTCAGGGCGCTAGTGGCGGTAGGCAGCACCAGCGTGAGGCTGGTAGCTGAAACCACCGTAAAGCTCGGAATAGCCAGCGTGCCAATGCTCACCGCCGTGGCCCCCGTGAGATTGGTGCCGGTAATGGTCACCGTGGTGCCCGCGCCGCCCGTGGTGGGCGTAAAGCTGGCAATAGTAGGTGCGGGCACGGGCACGCTCACCGTGAAGGCGGTGGTGCTGGTGGCCGTGCCACCCGGTGTAGTAACTGCCACCGGGCCCGAGGTAGCGCCCGTGGGCACCACGAACGTGAGCGTGGTGGCATTCACCACCGCAAAGCCGGTTACGGCCACCCCGTTGAGGGTGAGGGCCGAGGCCCCGGCAAAGTTGCTACCCGTCACGGTGACGGTAGCCCCTACCGGCCCGCTGGCCGGGGCAAAGCTGGCAATGGCCGGCGCGGGCGCCACCGGGGCCAGGGTTACGCCGCGAAATTCGGTATTGGCGTCGGCCGTAGCCAGGGCGGCGGGCAGCTCGGCCAGGCTGGGGGCGGCGTTGTAGCCCGCGTTATCGGTCAGGGCATACAGGCTGTTGGCCGAGCTGGCTACCAAGGCCACGCTGGTGCCGCTGGTGCTGCCTTGCAGGCTGCGCACATCGGCGCCGGTGATGGTACCGTTCAGCACCCAGGTACCGCCCACCAGGCTCCATTTCTGGATGCTGGGCGTGGTGCGGTCGTCGGCTACGTAGGCCACATCTACGCCGGGCACCGTGGCATCGAGGTCGGCGAGGTAAAAGCCGTAGGGGCTGGCGCCGGTCGCCGTGCCCGCGAGGCCGGGCAGGGCCGTTACCGTTTGGCCAGCGGCCGTGGGCAGGCCAGTGCCCACCTGGCTAAGGCCACTAAGGGGGCTGGCGTCGGTGCTCACGTAGAGGTTACCCCCCGCCACGTTGATGCCCAAAAAGTTGGTGGGCGTGGTATTGAGCTGCGTGCTGGCAAAGCTGCCCAGGGCCTGGTAGCGCACGCCAGAGTTGCCGCCGATGCTGTAAAAGCTCGTGCCGTCGGCGGTGGCAGCCGCCCGAATGCTGACGCCCGAAAACGCGTTGCCGGTGCTGGTGCGCGTGTCTACGCTGCCATCGGGGGCAATGAGGCCGATAACCCGGGCGACCTCCGTAGTGGTGGTAGAAGCTACGGCCGCCGTGCCAGGCGTAGTGCCGTAGCCCGTTAGCACCAGGTAGCGGCCATCGGCCGAACGGGTGAGGCCCAGCTCAGAACTGGCAGTGCCCGCCGCAGTCAGGCTGCGATTACTGCCCACTACCGAGGTAGGCAGCGCAATGGTTTGTACTAGCTGGCCAGCGGGCGTATACTCATCCAGAAACACCGCCGTAGCCGCATTTGTAAGCGCGGCCGTGCCGTCTCCGACACGAGCCACCACAATATTGCCCGGCTTAAACGGAGCCGCCAGTGCCGACCCGGCCGCAAACGCCGCAACTATAAAAGTTAACACTTTCTTGGGATAGAAACTTCTCATGAAAGAAGAGGAATAAATAAGGAAAATGACGCATTAAAGGCCTAGTAAAGCCTTTCTTACTCAAAGGTACCGCCACTATTTGTAAAAATTACCCATTTTTACATCTTCCCGTAATCCTACTTCAGGGTACTAATAGGGCCGCGCCACGGCTAGCCAATTGCGGCTACCAGCCGCGACGCGCAGGCTGCTGGCCAGGTACAGGCTAGCCCCACCCACCCACAAAAAGCCCCCGGCTGATGAGCCGGGGGCTTTGCTTTTTAAGGCGCTCGAAACCTTGGGCTAGCCTAGGCGCTCGATGGCGGCGCGCAGGCGCTGGGCTACCTCGCCCGTACCCAGGATGGCCAGCGTCTCAAACAAGTCGGGGCCGGCGGCGGCACCCGTGGCGGCCACGCGCAGGGCTTGCAGCACCTGGCCGGGCTTCATGCCTTGCTCTTCCATGGTCTGGTTGAACAGGGCCTTCAGGACCTCGGCGTTGGAGCTAGGCTCCGAGTCGGCGGGCAGGCCCTCGGCGTAGGCGGCCAGGGCGGCGGCCACCTGCGGATTCCACTTCTTGCTGATGACGGTCTGGTCGTACTCGGTCGGGGCCTCGAAGAAGTAGCGGGCTTCCTGCCAGAAATCCTGCGGGAAGCTCACGCGCTCCTTCATCACGGCCACGATTTGCTCGGCCTTGGCTTGGTCGCAGGCGATGCCGTGCGCGGCTACGGCCGTGAGCAGGTAGGGCGCCAGCTCGGCGTCGGACTTGGCACGCAGGTAGTGTTCGTTAAACCACTTCACCTTGGCCTGGTCAAACTTGGCGGGCGACTTGCTCACGCGCTCCATCGAGAAGGCCTGAATCAGCTCGTCCATCGAGAAAATCTCCTGCGAAGTGCCGGGGTTCCAGCCCAGGAAGGCTAGGAAGTTGACCAGCGCCTCGGGCAGGTAGCCCTCCTCGCGGTAGCCTTTGCTGAGGGTGGGCTCACCGGTTTCGGCGTCTACCCCACGCCACTCAGTGGCAAATACCGGGAAGCCCAGGCGGTCGCCGTCGCGCTTGCTGAGCTTGCCGGTGCCATCAGGCTTGAGCAGCAGGGGCAAGTGGGCAAACTGCGGCATGGTCTTTTCCCAGCCCAGGTAGCGGTAGAGCAGCACGTGCAGCGGCGCGCTCGGCAGCCACTCCTCACCCCGGATAACGTGGGAGATTTCCATCAAATGGTCGTCCACGATGTTGGCCAGGTGATAAGTCGGCATGCCATCCGACTTCATCAGCACCTTGTCGTCCACGGCGCTCGAATGCACCACGACCCAGCCGCGAATCATATCCTGGAAGCGGATTTCTTCCTTGCGCGGCACCTTGAGGCGGATGACGTAGGGCGCGCCGCTTTCCAGCAGGGCCTTCACTTCATCCTCGGGCAGGGTGAGCGAGTTGCGCATCTGGGCGCGGGTAATGCTGTTGTACTGCGGGTTGGGCACCTTGGCGGCTTGCAGGCGCTCGCGCATCACATCCAGCTCCTCGGGGGTGTCGAAGGCGTAGTAGGCGTAGCCGTCGCGGATGAGCTGGTCGGCGTACGCGCGGTACATGGGCTTGCGCTCGCTCTGGCGGTAGGGGGCGTGGGGGCCACCCTTCCAGGGGCTTTCGTCCAGCTCGATGCCTACCCATTCGAGGCTCTGGCGGATGTAGTCTTCGGCACCGGGCACAAACCGATTCTGGTCGGTATCCTCGATGCGCAGTATCATGGTGCCGCCCAGTTTGCGGGCTAGCAGGTAGTTGTATAGCGCCGTGCGCACGCCACCAATGTGCAGCGGCCCAGTGGGCGAAGGTGCAAAACGCACCCGGACAGGTCGGTTACTCATAATGGGGCAAAGGTACGGTGCACGTAGCGCGGACTTTGTAGTCCGCGTTTGGGTGAATCCAAACGCGGACTACAAAGTCCGCGCTACATTTCTTCCTTAAGCGCCCACGGCGATGCAGGAAATTTCCACTTCTACGTCGCGCGGCAGGCGGGCTACTTCCACCGTTTCGCGGGCCGGGGCCGTGGCCTCGTCGAAGTAGGTGCCGTATATCTGGTTGATGGTGGCAAAGTTGCCGAGGTCTTTCACGAAGATGGAGCACTTCACCACGTCGGTCAGCTGGAGGCCAGCGGCGGCGAGCACGGCGGTCAGGTTTTTCAGCACCTGGTGGGTTTGGGCGCTCACGTCGCCTTCGCCCACGAGCTGCCCGGCGGCGCTCAGCGGTATCTGGCCCGAAACGTACACGGTGTTGCCGGCCTTAATCGCCTGTGAATAAGGGCCGATGGGCGCGGGCGCCTGGTCGGTGAGGATAATCTGGTGGGGCATGGGAAGAGGAAAAGAAGTTCTTTCGGGCTTCAAAGTAACGAAAGAAGCCGCCCCGGCTAGGGGCGGCTTCCACGTTTGGCAGGCTGCGAAGGCTAGCCCTACTCCACCGTCACCGACTTGGCGAGGTTGCGGGGCTGGTCCACGTTGCAGCCGCGCAGCACGGCGATGTGGTAGCTCAGCAGTTGCAGCGGAATCACCGACACGAGGGGCATGAGCACCTCCGAGGTAGCGGGCACCTCGATAACGAACTCGGCCATTGCAGGGATGGTCGTGTCGCCTTCGGTCACCACGGCGATAATGCGGCCCTTGCGGGCTTTTACCTCCTGGATATTGCTCACCACCTTCTCGTACGAGCTGTCTTTGGTGGCGATAACGACCACCGGCATGTTCTCGTCGATGAGGGCGATGGGGCCGTGCTTCATCTCGGCGGCGGGGTAGCCCTCGGCGTGGATGTAGCTGATTTCTTTGAGCTTAAGCGCGCCTTCCAGGGCTACGGGGAAGTTGTAGCCCCGGCCCAGGTACAGGAAGTTGGGCACATCCTTGAAGGTTTCGGCGATTACCTGAATCTCGGCGTCGAGCTTCAGGGCCTTCTCTACCTTAGCCGGGATGTTGTGCAGCTCGGTAGTGAGTTCGCGCAGCTTGGTGTCGGAGAGCGTGCCGCGGCGCTGGCCCATGCACATGGCCAGCAGCGTGAGCACCGTTACCTGCGCCGTGAAGGCTTTGGTAGAGGCTACGCCGATTTCGGGGCCGGCGTGGGTGTAGGCACCGGCATCGGTAGCGCGGGCAATGCTGCTGCCCACCACGTTGCAGATGCCGAAGATGGTGGCACCCTTGCTCTTAGCCAGCTCCAGGGCGGCCAGTGTGTCGGCCGTTTCGCCGCTCTGCGAGATGGCGATAACGATGTCGCGCTCCGAGATAACGGGGTTGCGGTAGCGGAATTCCGAGGCGTACTCCACCTCTACCGGGATGCGCGCTAGGTCCTCAATGAGGTACTCAGCCACCAGGCCGGCGTGCCAGGAGGTGCCGCAAGCCACGATGATGATGCGCTGGGCATTCACAAATTTCTGCTCGTAGGCCCGGAAGCCAGCCATGTTCAAGTGGCTGCCGCCCAGTTCCAGGCGGCCGCGCATGGAATCGAGGATGGAGCGGGGCTGCTCAAAAATCTCCTTGAGCATAAAGTGTTCGTAGCCACCTTTTTCGATGCTGTCCAGCTCTAGCTCCAGGCGCTGGATGTAGGGCGTCTGCACCACGTCTTCGCGCGAGCGAATGGCCAGCTGACCGTCCTTGATAACGGCTAGCTCGTAGTCGTTTACGTACACAACCTCGTTGGTGTACTCGATGATAGGCGTAGCATCCGAAGCCACGAAGAACTCACCTTCGCCGATGCCGATAACCAGCGGCGAGCCCTTGCGGGCCGCGATGAGCTGGTTGGGCGCGTCCTTGCTCAGCACTACAATGGCGTAGGCACCAATGACTTCGTGCAGGGCCAGGCGCACGGCCTCTTCCAGGGTGCAGGCGTTGTTCGTCTGGATGTCCTCGATGAGGTTGACGAATACTTCGGTATCAGTGTCGGAGTGGAACTTATGGCCCTGCTTTTCCAGGTGGGTTTTCAGCGCCGCGTAGTTCTCGATGATGCCGTTGTGAATGATGGCAATGCGCTCCGAGGTGGAGTAGTGCGGGTGGGCGTTCACGTCGTTGGGCTCGCCGTGGGTAGCCCAGCGGGTGTGGCCCATACCCACGGTGGCGTGGGTATCCTTATCAGCCAGGAAGCCTTCCAGCTCAGCGACTTTACCCTTCTTTTTATAAACGCTCAACTCGCCGTTGAGCAAGGCCACGCCGGCCGAGTCGTAGCCACGGTATTCGAGGCGGTGCAGGCCTTTGAGGATGATAGGGCAGGCCTCACGATGGCCGAGATAAGCGACAATACCGCACATGTGCAGGGAAGAGTAAAGGAGATGAAATAGATAATGGCCACTGCCTACTATTAGGGCAAGGCGCAGGGCACAAGCAATTTTATAGCCAAACAGCCGGTGGCTGGCTAGCCTACCCAATAAAACAGCACTGGCCGCTGGCTCCGCCCAAAGCGAGGCCAGCGGCCAGTACGGGATAATGCAAAGTTAGGAAAATAACCTCGCATCGGCGGGCACGCCGGTTAGCGGCCCAGTAGCTAGTTAGCCAACTCGTTGTAGAGGGCCTGGTATGAGGCCAGCAGGTTCTCGTCGCCGGCTACCTGGCTCAGGCGCTTGGTAGCAGCATACTCCTTAAACAAACCGTTGAGGTTATCGGAGAAGTCTTCGTCGGAGCGCACCACGGTATCGGCGTACTCCATACCCAGCTTTACGAAGCCCGAAAAATCGGCCGACTTGAGCGAAGTCAGCATCTGGTCGTCGATGTCGAGCATCTTGGCTTTGTCCACCAGGTTGCCCTCAAATTTGTCCAGAAACTCGTTGTTGTAGACCGTGAACACCGACTTGGCATCCTTGAACACCGGGTCTTTCTTGTAGGTCGTTTTCAGGTACAGCGGGATGAGCGAAGTCATCCAGTCGTTGCAATGCACGATATCAGGCGACCAGCCGAGCTTTTTCACCGTTTCGAGTACGCCTTTGCAAAAGAAGATGGCGCGCTCGTCGTTGTCGAGGTAAAACTTGTCGTTTTTATCGACCAGGGCCGACTTACGGTGGAAGTAATCCTCGTTGTCAATAAAATAAACCTGTAGCTTCGCGGTCGGAATGGAGG
>Ga0265798_10004322_pt1 | contig 19701 bp, 20 predicted proteins | sample P3T30metagenome_FD_192430 | JGI IMG/M metagenome (GOLD analysis project Ga0265798, IMG submission 192430) | Plant litter microbial communities from East Loma Ridge, Irvine, California - P3 T30 | ecosystem: Environmental > Terrestrial > Plant litter > Unclassified | place: USA: California... | reverse complement strand
AGCATCAACGTCGGTGCTGCCCTCGCCGAGTACGGCCGCAAGGTGCTGGCGATCGACTTCGACCCGCAGGGCGCGCTCTCCGCCGGTCTCGGCGTGCCGACGCACGACGTGCCCACCATCTACGACCTGCTCTCCGGCGGCAGCAAGGACGTGCACGGCGCGATCCAGACCACCTCGGTGCCGAACCTCGACGTGATCCCCGCGAACATCGACCTGTCGGCCGCCGAGGTGCACCTCGTCAACGAGGTCGCCCGCGAGCAGATCCTCTCCCGCGTACTGCGCGACGTGCGCGACGACTACGACGTGATCCTGATCGACTGCCAGCCCTCGCTGGGTCTGCTCACCGTGAACGCGCTCACCGCGGCGCACGGCGTGCTCATCCCGCTCGAGGCCGAGTACTTCGCGCTGCGCGGCGTCGCGCTGCTCGTCGAGACGATCGAGAAGGTGAAGGACCGGCTGAACCCGGCCATCAACCTCGACGGCATCCTCATCACCATGTACGACCCGCGCACGCTGCACTCGCGCGAGGTCTACGACCGCGTGCGCGAGGCCTTCGGCGACCGTGTGCTCGAGAGCGTCATCTCGCGCACGGTCAAGTTCCCGGACGCGACTGTCGCCGCCGCGCCGATCACGAGCTTCGCCCCCACGCACCAGGCCGCGGAGGCCTACCGCAAGATGGCGAGGGAGCTGATCGCGCGTGGCGCGGTCGCCTGAGCCCGCGGGGCTCGACACGGAGGGCGCGGTCGCCGCGCCCGGGTTCTCGGTGACGCTGGAGGGCTTCGAAGGGCCCTTCGACCTGCTGCTCACCCTCATCACGAAGCACGAGCTCGACATCACCGAGGTCTCGCTCTCGCGCGTGACGGACGAGTTCATCGGCTACCTCAAGGGCCTCGACACGGCGCAGGAGATGGACCGCGCGAGCGAGTTCCTCGTCGTGGCGGCCACGCTGCTCGATCTCAAGATCGTCGGGCTGCTGCCCCAGGGCGAGCTCGTCGACGCCGAGGACGTGGCGCTGCTCGAGGCCCGCGACCTGCTCTTCGCGCGCCTACTGCAGTACCGCGCGTTCAAACTCGCCTCCGAGTGGTTCCAGACCCGCTTCGCGGCGGAGACGACCCGGCACGCGCGCAGCGTGCGGCTCGAGGAGCGCTTCCGCGCCCGCACGCCGGAGCTCAGGTGGACGCTGAGCGCGGAGGACTTCGGTGCCCTGGCCGCGCTCGCGATGGCGCCGCGCGAGCTGCCGACCGTGGGCCTCGACCACCTGCACGCGCCGCTCGTGAGCATCCGCGAGCAGGCCGGCCACGTCGTGGCGCTGCTGCGCCGCGGCGCGCCCATGACCTTCCGCGAGCTCATCGTCGGCGCCGAGCTGCGCGGCGTGATCGTGGCCCGCTTCATCGCCGTGCTCGAGCTCTACCGCCATGCCGCGCTCACCTTCGAGCAGCTCGAGCCGCTCGGCGAGCTGACGCTGACCTGGACCGCCGAGCACTGGTCCGACGAGAACCTCGCCAGCTTGGGAGCCGACTATGACCGCTGAGCCGACCGTCTCCCTCGACGACCTCGTCGAGGTGCAGGGGCCGAGCCTCGACCTCGACCGCGCCGTCGAGGCGATCCTCTTCGTCGCCGACGAGCCGCAGAGCCTCGTCGCGGTGGCGACGGCACTCTCGAAGCCGGTGGCCTCCATCCGCTCGGCCGTGCAGCGCCTCGTGGCGGACTACGACGGCGTCGCCGAGGGCTCGGTGCGCCGCGGCTTCGAGCTGCGCGAGGTGGGCGGAGGCTGGCGTTTCTACGCCCGTGCGGAGTACGACGAGGTGGTCGGCGATTTCGTGCTGACGCAGAATCCGACCAAGCTGTCGCAGGCGGCGCTCGAAACCCTCGCGGTGATCGCGTACCGTCAACCCATCAGCCGAGCCAGCGTGGCGCAGATCCGCGCCGTGAACGTCGATTCCGTCGTGCGCACGCTGCTCGGACGCGGCCTCATCACCGAGGCCCACACCGACCCCGAGACCGGGGCGATCAACTACAGGACCACCGAGCAGCTGCTCGTGCACCTCGGCATCAACTCGCTCGACGAGCTGCCGCCGGTGTCGCCGCTGCTCGACGACGGAACGGCAGGATTCGATGAGCAACGCTGAGCACGACGACCGGAACGACGAGATCGAGTTCCTCGACTCGATCGAGGAGCGCGACCGCGCGGCAGACCCCCAGGGGGATGACGACGTGGAGGGCCTCGAGATCGTCGACGAGGAGGACCTGACGGAGGAGGAGCTCGCCGAGTACGAGGCGTGGGAGGCCGCGCAGGGCGGCTCCGACGACGCCTCGGAGGGCGGCGAGGAGCTGCCGACCGGCGAGCGCCTGCAGAAGGTGATGGCCGCCGCCGGCGTCGCCAGCCGCCGCGTCTGCGAGGACCTCATCGCCGCGGGTCGCGTGACCGTGAACGGCGAGCTGGTGACCGAGCCCGGGCGCCGCATCGACCCGCTCGTCGACCGCGTCGCCGTCGGCGGCGTGGCCGTGCAGCTCGACAACAGCCGCCGCTACCTGATGCTCAACAAGCCGCGCGGCGTCGTGAGCACCCTCAGGGACGAGCACGGCCGCCCCGACCTCAGCGAGTACACCGAGCGCTTCGAGGAGCGGCTCTTCAACGTGGGCCGCCTCGACTACGAGACCAGCGGACTGCTGCTGCTGACGAACGACGGCGAGCTCGCGCAGGTGCTCTCGCACCCGTCCTTCGGCGTGGAGAAGACCTACCTCGCCAAGGTGCGCGGCGAGATGACCGCGGCGACCATCGGCCTGCTGCTGCGCGGCATCGAGCTCGAGGACGGCCCGATCCAGGCGGACGACGCGCGCGTCGTCGGCGTGCAGGGCGGCTCGACCATGGTCGAGGTCGTGCTGCACTCCGGCCGCAACCGCATCGTGCGGCGCATGCTCGAGGAGGTCGGCCACCCCGTGATCGAGCTCGTGCGGCGCCAGTTCGGCCCGCTGAACCTCGGCACCCTCAAGCTCGGCCGCACCCGCGAGCTGACCAGCCACGAGATGAACCAGCTGCTGACGCTGGCGCGCACGCCCGAGAACGCGAACAAGCGCCGTGCGAAGGTGCGCGGCGGCGCCGCGCAGCGCGGCGTGCCGGCGGCCCGGGACGAGCGACCGCGCCGCGAGGCGCCCCGTCGTGGACGCGACGAGCGCGAGCGCGACTCCCGCGAGGAGCGCGAGCGCCGCGACGAGCACCAGGGCCGTGGTGCCCGAGGCGGCCGCGACGAGCGGCCCCGTCGGGACGACCGACCCCGTCGGGACGACGGCCCCCGTCGTGATGACCGACCTCGCCGGGACGACGGGCCCCGTCGTGACGGCGGACCGCGTCGTGACGACCGTGGCTTCGGCGGCGATCGTCGCGAGGGCGCCCCGCGCCGCGACTTCGGACCGCGTCGCGACGGCGGCTCCTCGCAGGGCCGGCGTGATGACGGACCCCGTCGGGACGACCGCGGCTTCGGCGGCGACCGCCGCGACGGCGCTCCGCGTCGCGAGGGCGGGTACAGCCGCGACAGCGGACCCCGCACCGAGGGCGGTGGCTTCCGCCGCGAGGGCGGGCCGAGCCGCGATGGTGGGCCGCGTCGTGAGGGTGGTGGCTTCAACCGTGACGGTGGGCCGCGTCGTGAGGGCGGTGGCTTTAACCGTGATGGTGGGCCGCGCCGCGAAGGCGGGGGCTACAACCGCGACGGTGGCGGGTACAGCCGCGACAGCGGGCCGCGTCGCGAAGGCGGCGGCTACAACCGCGACGGTGGGCCGCGCCGCGAAGGTGGCGGGTTCAACCGGGACAACGGACCGCGTCGCGAAGGCGGGGGCTACAACCGCGACGGCGGGCAGAGCCGCGACGGTGGCCCGCGTCGTGAGGGCGGAGGCTTCAACCGTGACAGCGGACCGCGTCGTGAGGGCGGAGGCTTCAACCGGGACAGCGGCCCGCGCCGTGAGGGTGGCGGGTACAACCGCGACGGAGGGTCGAACCGTGACGGCGGACCCCGCGGCAACGGCGGACCGCGTCGTGACGGCGGACCGCGTGGCGGTGGGGGCCGGCAGCGATGAGCGGTGCCGTTCCCGCCGACGACCGCCGGCTCGCGGGACCCGTTCGCATCGTGGGCACCGGGCTGCTCGGCACGAGCATCGGACTTGCGCTCTCCGAGCGCGGCGTCGACGTGAGCCTCGCGGACGCGTCGCCCGCGTCGCTGGCGCTCGCGGTCGACTACGGCGCGGGACGCCCGGCGGGGGAGCACGACGAGCCGCGGCTCGTCGTCGTCTGCGTACCGCCGGATGTGACCGCAGCGGTGGTCGCTGCTGAGCTGGCGGCGCATCCCTCCGCTCTGGTGACCGACGTGGCCAGCGTGAAGCTGGCGCCCCTCGAGCAGCTGCGCGAGCTCGGTGCCGACCTCTCGCGCTACCTCGGCTCGCACCCGATGGCCGGCCGCGAGCGCGGCGGGCCCATCGCGGCGCGCGCCGACCTCTTCATCGGGCGGCCGTGGGTGATCGCGGGTCACGACGGCATCCGCTACACCGACGGCGGGCCGATCGAGGACCTGATCCTCGATCTCGGCGCGACGCCGATCGAGATGACCGCCGAGGAGCACGACCGCTCCGTGGCGCTCGTCAGCCACGTGCCGCAGGTGGTCTCGAGCCTCATGGCCGCGCGTCTCGCCGAGGCGAGCGACGCCGCGGCCGGCCTCGCCGGCCAGGGCGTGCGCGACGTGACCCGCGTGGCCGCGAGCGACCCGGCGCTGTGGGTGCAGATCCTCGGCGCCAACGCCGGGCCCGTGCACGAGGCGCTCGTCGCCCTGCGCGCGGACCTCGACGGCGTGATCGGCGCGCTCGAGGACCCGACCGCATCCGGCGCCCGCCGCGCGGTGGCCGAGGCGCTGGCCGCCGGCAACGCCGGCGTCGCCCGGCTGCCCGGCAAGCACGGCACCCGCACGCAGTTCGCGAGCATCGTCGTCATGATCGACGACCGGCCCGGCGAGCTCGGGCGCCTGCTCGTCGAGATCGGCGAGATCGGCGTGAACATGGAGGACCTGCGCCTGGAGCACTCTCCGGGCGCGCAGATCGGGCTCGCGGAGATCGCCGTGCTGCCCGAGGCGGAGCAGCGCCTGAGCGAGGAGCTCGAGCGGCGCGGATGGAGGATCGCGGGAGCGTGGCAGTGAACCTGGAGACGGCGGACCACGGCGTGAGCGTCGTGGCGGTGGACGGACCGGCCGGCAGCGGCAAGTCGAGCGTGAGCAAGGCGGCCGCGCGCCGCCTCGGCTTCGCCTACCTCGACACGGGCGCGGCGTACCGGGCGCTGGCCTGGCACGCGCTCGACACCGCGATCGACCTCGACAGCGCGGATGCGGTGGTCGGCGCCCTGCCCGGCTTCGCCTACGCGATCAGCGTCGACCCCGCCGAGTACGGCGTGCGGGTCGGTGCGACCGACGTCACGGAGGCCATCCGCGAGCCCCGGATCAGCGAGGTCGTCTCGAAGATCGCCCGCGTGCCCGAGGTGCGCGGGCACCTCAACGTGCTCTTCGGCGGGCTCATCGCGGGCTGCGGACGACCCGGCATCGTGGTCGAGGGGCGGGACATCACGACGGTGGTCGCACCGGAGGCCCCGGTGCGCATCCTGCTGACGGCCGATGAAGCGGTTAGACTGGCACGGCGTTCGGCCGAGCTCGGCGGCGCGAGTGCGGAAGCACTCGCCCAGCAGCTCAGCGCCCGCGACCGGCAGGACTCCAAGGTGGTCGATTTCATGACCGCCGCCGACGGGGTCACCACGCTCGATTCCACGCAGCTCGACTTCGACCAGACGGTCGAGGCCGTGGTGGAGCTCGTGCGCCGTGTCGTGCCGGAGGAGCGCGCACCGCGCACCGAGCGCCCCCGATTCTGAAGGACGATATGAGCATCCACGACGACAGCAACGGCGTCGACGAGCACCCCGAGCTGGACCCCCAGCTCGTCGAGCGACTCGACGGGATCGATGAGGAGGAGGCGGCGCAGCGCGCCGAATCCCTGCGTCGTGGACTCGAGGACTACGACCTCGACGACGAGGACCTCGAGCTGCTCGACGCCGCGAGCGACGACCCCGACGCGATCACCTACCTGCCGGCGCTGCCGGTGCTGGCGATCGTCGGACGCCCCAACGTGGGCAAGAGCGCGCTCGTGAACCGCATCCTCGGCCGCCGCGAGGCCGTCGTCGAGGACAAGCCGGGCGTCACCCGCGACCGCGTCTCGTACAAGGCCGAGTGGAACGACCGTCGCTTCACGCTCGTCGACACCGGCGGCTGGGAGCCCGACGCCAAGGGCATCAACGCCTCCGTCGCGGCCCAGGCCGAGGTGGCCGTGGACCTCGCCGACGCGGTGCTCTTCGTCGTCGACGTGAACGTCGGCGCCACCGCGACCGACGAGCACGTCGTGCGCATGCTGCGCGGCACCAACAAGCCCGTCATCCTCGTCGCCAACAAGGTCGACGACGTGCGCCAGGAGGCCGAGGCCGCCTCGCTGTGGAGCCTGGGTCTCGGCGAGCCGCACCCCGCATCCGCTCTGCACGGCCGCGGCGTGGCCGACCTGCTCGACCACATCCTCACGATCCTGCCGAAGGTCTCCGCCGTGGCCAAGGAGGAGGTGGGCGGCCCCCGCCGCGTCGCCATCCTCGGCCGCCCGAACGTCGGCAAGAGCTCGCTGCTCAACAAGGCCGCGGGCGAGGAGCGCGTGGTCGTGAACGAGCTCGCGGGCACCACCCGCGACCCCGTCGACGAGCAGGTGGAGATCCTGGGCAAGGTGTGGCGCTTCGTCGACACCGCCGGCATCCGCAAGCGCGTGCACCTGCAGCAGGGAGCGGACTTCTACGCCTCGCTGCGCACGCAGGCCGCGCTGGAGAAGGCCGAGGTCGCGATCGTCATGATCGACGTGACCGAGGAGATCTCGACGCAGGAGCTGCGCATCATCGACCTCGTGCTCGAGAGCGGTCGCGCCCTCGTGCTCGCGTTCAACAAGTGGGATCTGCTCGACGACGACCGCCGCCGCTACCTCGAGCGCGAGATCGAGCAGGACCTGGCGCACGTCGCCTGGGCCCCGCGCGTGAACATGTCCGCTCGCACGGGCCGCCACCTCGAGAAGCTCGTGCCCGCCCTGGAGCTCGCGCTGCAGAGCTGGGACACCCGCATTCCGACCGGCAAGTTCAACGCCCTGGTCGCCGAGCTCACCGCCGAGCACCCGCACCCGGTGCGCGGCGGCAAGCAGCCCCGCATCCTCTTCGGTACGCAGGTCTCGACCCGCCCGCCGACGTTCGTGCTTTTCACGACCGGGTTCCTCGACCCGCAGTACCGACGCTTCATCACGCGCCGCCTGCGCGAGATCTACGGCTTCGAGGGCACCCCCATCCAGGTCAACATGCGTGTGCGCGAAAAGAGGAAGCGCTAGCGCTTTCTCTTCGGAAGGCCCTTTCGGGCCTTCCGGCGCACACGCCGCGAGCGTCTCGCTCGCGGGGACGGAACGCGCGCGCAGCGCTCCCCATCCCGCCACGAGTCGAGCGCGCAGGGCGGGTCGGATTCACTCCGACCCGCCCTTCGGCGTCTCCGCTCGCTCGCCGGTGCTCGACATGCGCGTGAGCTCGCGAGGCCTTCGCGTATGCCACCACGCCTCGCTGCATTTCGCCGCGCGAACGGTCACTCGTGGCGACTCCGCGTTCGCGCCGCCCACCACAACCGTCCGATCGACGCGGATCGTTGCCACATCCCGCGCTCGATGGCGCCCAGCAGCGCAGCTACTGGCCACGAACGGACAGAAGTCGGGCGCGCATCCGCTCGGAATGCCCGACGAGTGACCGATCGCGAGCCGATGCGCGGCGAGGGGTGGAGGCGAGCGATGCGGTGTAGAGCGGATGCGGCGAAGAACGCACGCGACGCGGGACACACACAGCCCCGCTCAGCCGTACGTCGCGCCCTCGACGTGGTCGGGCAGCGACCACGCCAGCCGCACGAGCTCGTCGAGCACCTCCAAGTCGAGCCGGTCGAGCCGCGTGACGTACAGGCAACCCTTGCCGAGCTTCACCGGTCCGAGGCGCTCCATGAGCGGGCCCGCATCCTTGTGGTCCTGCAGCCCGTAGAGCACGAGCGATGCCTTGCGGCCCGCGAAGCCGACCTTGGCGGCCTCGCCCTCGTGGCCGGTGGCGTAACGGTAGGTGTAGCGGCCGAAGCCCACGATGGAGGGGCCCCAGAGCTGCGGGTCGACGCCGGTGACGGCGCGCATCCGCTCGAGCAGGGCTCGCGAGTCGTCCTGCCGACGGGCGGGCTCGATCGACGCGAGGTACTGCTCGAGCGCCGCGGGGTCGGGGCTCGCGCGGGTTTTCACCTCGTAGGCCATGGGCTCAGTGTGCCCCTGCCCGCGCCTGCGGGCAACGGCTCGGCGTGCTCTCGCTCGGGGCCCGCGGGCAGCGGCGCGAGCCGGCGGCGGTCGACGCCCCGGGCCGCCGAGCCAGCGCGGGCACCGGCTCAGCGCGTGAGCAGCGGCTCCAGGAACGCGCGCACGTCGTCGAGCTCCTCGCGGCTGATGCCGTGGGCGATGCCCGGGTAGAGCTCGCGGGTGAGGAGCGCGTGGCGCGGCAGCCAGGCGTTCGTGCGCTCGATGGCGACGGGTGCGATGACCGGGTCGGCTGCGTCCCGTCCCCAGAACACCGGCACGGTGCGCTCCGCGAGCGCGGCGTCGCCCTCGAGCTCGCCGCCGACCGCGAAGCCGGAGAGGTTCACGGCGCCGGCGAAGCGGGTCGGGGCCAGGCGCAGCAGCTGCAGCGACATCGCGCCGCCCTGCGAGAAGCCGAGGGGCACGACGGGGCCGGCCGCCTCGAATCCGCTCAGCCAGTCGAGCACGCCGAGCGCCGCGGCGGTGACGGCGTCGGCATCGGGGGTGCCCGGCTCGGCGAGCGGGAACCAGGCGAAGCCCGGGCCGGCCTGCAGCGGTGCGCGCAAGGCCGCGGTGACGGCGCCGGCGGGCAGGTAGGGGGTGAGCCCGGCCAGGTCGCGCTCGTGGCTGCCGTAGCCGTGCAGCAGCACCACGAGCGGGGCGCCCTGGGCGAGCGCCTCGAAGGGCTCCGGCGTTGACCAGACGACGCACTCGGGGTCGATGGGCAGGGCCTGGGGGAGGGTCATGCTGTCGTCAACGGGGTGCGACGGATGCGCATTCCTTGAACCTTCAAGCGTCGGTGTCGGCGGGGTGCTCGGCGAACTCGTCGCGCGGGCGCTCGGCCGCGAGCAGCGGCAGCAGGTGCCCGGCGCTGAGCGGCGCCACGATGAGGTCGCCCCAGTTGTGCGGGTCGACCCAGCGCAGCTCGGCGATCTCGGCGGCGACGGCGAAGGGGCCCGTCACGTCGGCGCGGAAGACCTCCGCCTCGAGGGCGTGGCCGGGCTCGTTGGCCGCGTCGGAGCGGAACAGGCCGACGTACTGCAGCCGCTCGGCGGGGATCACGGCGCCGAGCTCCTCGGCCAGCTCGCGGCTGAGGCACTCCGCGGCGCTCTCGCCCGGCTCGGGCTTGCCGCCGGGCTGCATGAAGGCCGAGGTGCCGTGCTTGCGCACCATGAGCGCCAGGCCGGCGTCGTCGGTGATGAGGGCTGCGGAGACGCGGATGACGGGCATCCGCTCAGCCTATGCGCGCGGGCTCCACGTCGATCGGCCACCACTCGGGGGAGAGGTCGGCGAAGGCGCGCAGGTAGACCCCGCGGTCGCGCGGGGCCGGGGTGCGCAGCCAGACGTCCATGAGCCCCACGGAGCCGTCGGCGATGAAACGGGCCGCCGCGTCGCGCAGGAACTCGCCGGGCAGCGCGGGCAGTGCGCCGCGCTCGAAGAGCAGCTCGATGCTGGCGCGGAAGTGCCGGCTGAGGGTGGAGTGCAGGGCGCTCTCGCCCTCGGCGCCGAGCGCGCGCACGTAGACCTGGTCGTAGCGCTCGACGTGGTCGAGCACCGCGGTCGTGGAGGCTGCGATGGCCGCACCGATGGTGTCGCGGGTGGCGCCCTCGAGGTGGCGGGTGCGCACGGCGTCGAGCTGCTCGGTGATGATGAGCCGCAGCAGGTCGGCCGGCGACTCGGCGTGCTGGTAGAACGTGGAGCGGTTCAGCTCGGCGAGCTGGGCGATCTCGCTCGCGCTGATCGCGGAGATCGGGCGTTCCGCCGCCAGACGGAGTACTGCCCTGCCGAGGGCGTCGCGGCTGCGTCGCTGGCGTGCGTCCATGAATCCTCCTCAGGTCTCGACGATGAGACCGCTCCCATTGTGCGCCATCCGGCGGATATCCGCACCGCCAGATGCGCCGAACATCCGCACATCCCCGTTGCGGGCTCGGCTCGGATGCGCGATGGCCGGATTCAGGGCACGGGCCACCAGGCGGGCATGCTGGTCTGCACGCGCTTGGCGTAGTCGAGCGCATCCGTCGCCTCGCTGAAGGCGTACGCCTCGATGGCGCCGACCATGCCGCCGCCGATGAACGCGGCCGCCGTCTCGACGTCGACCTCGGCGGCCAGGTCGTGCTGGCGCAGCACCGCGATGGCGAGCTCGGCGCGCTCGATGAAGCCGGTGAGCATGCGGCGTCGGAAGCCGAGCGAGACCGACGAGCCGAGCAGCGAGCGGAAGGCGCTGCGCTCCGCCTGCACGGCCTCGAGGATCGCGACGAGCGCCTCGCGGTAGCGCAGCGCGAGGTCCTCAACCGAGTCGGAAGCGGGGATGTCGACGGCGCTGCGCTCGTCGATGGTGGTGGCGTAGAGGTCCGCCGCGACGTCGCCGACGCCGTCGTAGTGACCGTAGAAGGTGGTGCGGTGCACACCGGCCTCACGGCAGAGCTCGGCGACGCCGACGTGGCTGAAGTCGTCGTCGGCGACCAGGCGGCGCAGCGCCTCGCGCAGGCGCTCGCGGGTGCGCAGGGCGCGGGGGTCGTCGCTGAGGGCAGTGCTCATCCGGGCAGTATGGCGGATGGCGGCACCCTGCCGGGTACCGCCATCCGCTCGTGTCGTCGTGATGGCTACTCGGCCGGGATCGCGATGCCCGCCGTCTCGCCGCCGTCGGCGATGAACTCCGACCCGGTCGAGAAGGAGGACTCGTCGCTGGCGAGGAAGAGGATGAGGTTGCTGAGCTCGATCGCCTCGCCCATGCGCCCCAGGGCCACCTGGCTCTGGTCGACGGCGAGGCCGTCGGTCATGGGGGTGCGGATGTTGCCCGGGTGCACCGAGTTGACGCGGATGTTGTAGCGGCCGAGGTCGAGCGCCGCCTCCTTCGAGAGCCCGCGCACGCCGAACTTGGCGGCCGCGTAGCCGGGCAGGGCGGGAACGCCCTTGAGGCCCGCGGTCGACGAGATGTTGACGATCGACGCGGCGCCGGACTCCTTGAGTGCGGGGATCGCGGCCTTCATGCCGTAGAAGACGCCGTTGAGGTTGATGTCGATGATCGTGTGCCACTGCTCGAGCGTGTAGTCCTCGATCGGCGCGAAGTTCGCGATGCCCGCGTTGTTGACGAGCACGTCGAGCCGGCCGAAGGTCGCGACGGCGACCTCGACGGCGTGCTCCCACTGCTCGTACTTCGTGACGTTGAGCGGCACGAACGCCGCGTTTTCGGCGCCGAGCTCCTCGACGAGCGCCGCGCCCTCCGCCTCGAGCAGATCGCCGATGACGACCTTCGCGCCCTCCTTGACGAGCAGCCGAGCGTGCTCGGCACCCATCCCTCGTGCCGCCCCGCTGATCAGTGCGACCTTGCCGCTAACGCGTCCCATGTGCTGCTCCTTCGTTCGTGGTGTCCACCAAATCTACACCTGTAGCCCTGTGGCGCTCCTCGATGGTCATCACCCCAGCCCAAAAGGCGCTAAGCTTTCGGAGGCCCAACGAGCGATCCGCGGGCAAGTCACGGGCTGTGGCGCAGCTTGGTAGCGCACTTGACTGGGGGTCAAGGGGTCGCAGGTTCAAATCCTGTCAGCCCGACATTTGGCAAACGAAAGAGCCGGTCGTCACGAAGTGGCGGCCGGCTCTTTCGTTTGCCATCCGTCGAGCGGGTAAGCGTTGCACCTGCGAGCAGGTGGGCCCACGCCGCGCGAGGGGCCCCGGGCGACGCGAAGCGGCGTTTGGGGGAGCCGGTGGGGACAAATCCTGTGTCAGGTTTGGGCGGCGCCGGCCATGCAAACTCTCCATCCTGCCCGCTCCAGTGCTTGCGTCGCCGAGTCGCTGCCATCGAAAGTGAGACTGCTCCGCGGATAGCCATCGTCCTCCGTACACCTGTAGCGGGTGTCGCTACCGCATCATTCGGCCGCCTCGTCAGTTCGATGGTGGTGTGCGATAGACCCGTTCGCTGATGTGTGCGGTGGAGGTCCCCGATTCGTGCGTGCCCGCCGCCACTAAGCAAGAGGATGCTGTCTGAACGCTTTGCGGCGCCGTGATCAGAAGATGTCGCTGTCTGCGTCGGGAGTCTGTCGGAGCCAGTAGCCAGGACCCCAGGTGTTCTCGCTTTGGAATCCGCTCGCCCGCAGCAGCTCAGCGGTCTTGAACTTGTCGATCTTCAATCCCTCGGCGAGATCGTCGATGTACCACCAGCCCTTGGCCTGAATGACCTGCAGCAAGCGGTCGGGCTTTGTTCCGCTTTCCTGCCAGCGTTCGACACCTTGACGTGCTTCACGGTATTGCAGCGAAAGTAGCTTGGACCGCGCGAGCCTCCATGCTCCGTAGCCGAGGACGTAGGGGGTCAACTCTTGGCCAGTCGTGAACTCAATAGCCGTGACGACTATGTCGAAAGCGCCGTCGCCCTCGCCATTCGAGTAGACGCCGAGAGCTGGCGGATCCTCTCGAAGTAGGTCGCCGAAGACTTCGTCGAGCTCGCCCAGAGTCAGCTCTTCAGTGAAGGGCATGAAGATTTGGGCCGTGTCGAACGGATTCTCCGGGTCGGTCCGGATGTCGACCATCTGGACTCCCAGACCGAAATCTCGCCAACCGATGTTGGAGTCTTCGATGGCGGCAAGGATTCGCCGCATCGCGCTGTCTTCGGGCGCGCCGGCGATCTCGAGGACTTCGGGCAGGAAGCTCGCTTCATTGGCCGAAACGAGGAAGCCAAGCTGCGCTCGAATCTCGTGCGTCATGTGGGAAGCATAGGACCCGGGCTGGCCCCACACCGCTCACGTCGACAAGGCCGCGATGCGCCGATACAACGTCGATCGGGACATGCCGAGATCTCTGGCGACCTGAGCTGCCGGTACGTCCGCATCGACGAGACGCGCCGCGGTGAGAATCTGGCTCGAGGTGAAACGGGCGGGCCTGCCGCCGAGATCGCCGCCAGCGGTGCGGCGCTTAGCGACGGAGTCGGCTACGCGCTCCCTTTTGATGTCGAGCTCCATCTGTGCGAGTGCGGCCATGACGGTGAAGACCATCGAGCCCATCGGGGTGGATGTGTCGACATCGCCGCCGCCGAGGTTCAGGACGCGCAGGCCGGCGCGGCGACCGCGGAGCTGCTCAGCGAAGTCGAGCATGTTCTGCGTCGAGCGCCCCAGCCGGTCGAGGGTCGCGATGACAAGGGTGTCGCCGTCGTGCAGTGCCTCGAGCGCGCGGTCGAACTCGGGCCGGCTCGAGCGGGCGCCGGAGACGCCATGGTCAATGTAGAGGTCGTCGCGTCGGACGCCGGCGCCGAGGAGGTCAGCGACCTGGCGGTCGGTCGATTGCTGGCGGGTGGAGACGCGGGCGTAGCCGATGAGCTTGGTCACCTCGAAACTGTCGCGTAACCGACGCCCGCTACAGGGTCGCGGGGGAGTGGTTGCGATACATAGTTACGGGAATCGCATGCACAGCTGTTTCCTAGCCAGCCGTCGTGCTCCAGATCGCGTGCTTGGGACGTCCCGTAAGCCAACGGTTGCGGGACGCGCGGGCGAAGGGCTGCTCCATGCTCGTCTTTTCTCCGGACTTCGAGCGCGGTCGGGCGAGCGCCGGGCAGAACCGTGACACTCCGATTGCGCGGTGGCAAGGAAAGCTCAATTAACGATCACGAATGCGGCAGCGTTCCGTCAAGAGGCGAGTGTCGGGAGCCTCTTTCGGAACCGGAGCTCCATGATCACCGGTACGACGAGAGGAGGTGAACAATGCCCGATTACAACGTCTTCAAAGACGGTGACCAGTGGAAGGGGAAGCGAGACGACGCCTCCCGAGCTTCAGTAGTGGCGGATACGCAGGCTGATGCCTATAAGCAGACCCGCGACCTCGCTGCTCGGAACGGCGGTGGCGACATCAGTCTCCACGGCACCAACGGGCGCATTCGAGACAAGAACACGATCGCGCCTGCGAAGGATCCGCGCAGCACCAAAGGCTAGGACCTGAAGCGAGAGGGCGAGGTGCGCGGGGAAGCAGCGCCTCGCCCTCATTCCAATCACACGAACGGACCGCGGTGCCCCATGCTTCGAGGAGAAAGGAGTTCGGGTGAGCATCCCAACTTCGGCGTTTCAGCTCGCGTTCTACCTAGCCTTGCTTGTCCCAGGTGTGGTCTATGCGGCGGCGCGTGTCCGACTGCGAGGGCCTCGTGCTGCGGACGGTTCGGTTGGTGCGCGCATACTCGAGGCCATCGTGGCGAGCTCAATCTTCGACGCGATCTACGGAATCGTGCTCGCCGATGTTGCCGCGCAAATCATCGCGGACCCGGTCGCGTTCGCGGCCGACAAACCAAGGCTTGCGCTGACCATCTTCCTGCTTGGAGGGGTGGTTGTGCCTTATGTCACTGCATGGGTTGCCTACGGTGATGTCCCCATGCTCCGGCGACCTTCCTCCTGGATCCGGGAAACAGTTCGACCCAAATTGACTGCGTCGCAGCAAGCGTCCGACACAGCCACGGCTTGGGACTTCGCCAACAAGAGCGCCGTCGCGGGTTGGGTCCGTGTCAGACTCGCCGAAGGGACATGGGTGGGCGGGCGCTTCGACCAAGACAGCCGCTTCTCGACCTACCCAGAGGAGCGGGATATCTTTCTCTCTCAGCAATGGCGACTCGACGAGAGCGGCCAGTTCCTAGGTCCAGTCGAAGGATCGCAAGGAGTGTGGCTGGCCATCAACGATGGGCACGTCGTTGAGTGGCTACACGAGGAAGAAGGCTAGATATGCCGAACTTTTCAGCCGAGACGCCTAGTAGCGGCCAGTTCGGAGCCAAGGGGGCTACCGGCCGACGGGTCCAGGCCGGTGGTAAAGCTGGCCAGCCCGGCAGCGGCAGCGGCCGCCCGGTAAAGCCTCCGAGCGGCGGTAGCGGTGTCTCTCGCCCGAGCGGTGGCGCTGGAGCCTCTGACCGCAAGACAAAGTAAGGAAGCTACACGAGAGATCCCAGCAAGCGCTCCAGCGCATCCTCCGATTCTCGATGAGAAAAAACGGTTCCAGCGACGAATTCGAGGTCGATCGATGCGTCGTCAAAGTGCAAGGTCGCTTTTGCCGGGTGCCCGTTCGGGCGTCCACTGAACGACCGGCCGGCGAACCACGTTTGACCGGCAGTGACTTCAATGGTCCGGATGGCGCTTCGAGGTCTGACGATGATCGGGAAATCCGTGCGCTGATTAATCCCGTCCGTGTCGATATCGATGCTCAGCACGCGGTTCGTCGTCAGAACGATGACCTGGGCGAGCGAGTGGGCCGGGCCGTCGAGCTTCTTCTCGTTCAAGTACACATACTCGACCTGATCGCCCAACGACGCGAGCGACAGCGACGAAAACAACCATCCCGCCCATTGTGGGTAGTCGTCGCCATCGGACAGAACGTGCCAGCGCTTGGACCAACCTCTGACCCGGTCAAAAAGCTCTTGTGCTCGTTCCGTATACGGGGTTGCTTCTTCGGTCATTTGAAACACTCCATCGAGTTCGCGCCGAGCGGATTTTCTCTAAATCTATTGTCGACCTCCGACATTTCGGAACGAAGTGCTGGTCATCAAAAGCGTGAGTGGACCCTCGCACGGCCAGCGCGGTTCCTCCGAAAGACGAACCGACTTGCGCACGGTCAGCTCCCAATTCCTTCCTCTGTCGGTGTCATGTGGTGAAGTGGGCGCATGAACCCGAGGTCTCTGCTGATTGTCGATCTGGAATCCGCGCGAGCTACCCCTGACCCTCAGGATGTTCGCCAGTGGGCGATGTCGCAATCAGTCTTCGTGTCGAGTCTCATCAAAGACCTGGCAGTTGAGCGGGCATCGGTTCGCGCCGCCATCACCGATCTCGCGGCGCACCCTGTCATGTTCGAAGACGAACTTGGTGCTCAGGACGTTTCGGCTGAACGGGCATACCTCGATGGGGTGGCAACCAGTTCCATCTACCTCGGAATCTACGGAGAGCGGTACGGTCAGCCGCTGGCCAGCGGATATTCCGCCACTCACGAAGAGTTCCAGCTTGCCGAGCGGTTGGGCAAGAGAATGGCCCTATTCGTTCGTGATTCCGACATCGTCGTCGACGGCCCACAGCGCGACTTCGTCGGCGGCGTCCGCGCCCGGTACACAACGTCGCCTTTTTCGGATACCGACCTGCTGAAGCAGCGGGTCGCTGCGAGGCTTAACGCTCTGGCCACGGAAGAGCTCACTCCGTGGGTCGTCATCGGGGACGCGGCGGTCCGGGCGTCCGAGGTCGAGCAGACGACCGAGAGGGTCGTGATCCGTTCAGTCGTTCGCAACCCACGTGTCGCGGGCATGCTGGAGCGTTACGCCAGTCAGCGGGAAACCATCCCTTTCGCAGGCCCCCACGGTTCGACGGCAGCGCGCGTGGATGACATGCGCAGTAGCTCGACGTCCAGCATCAGCAGAATCGTGACGCTAACGCTCTCACCGCAGGACGACCGCGGCGGATACAGCAGCATGCCATTCGGCTCCTACAACGGCGTCAGCAGCGAGGAGGTGTTCGAACAGGCTCTACGCTCCAGCCTTCTCGGCGAACAAACCGACCGCATGTCTGGTTTCGGTCGCGTAGATGATCCGTTAGCTTCCATCCGCGGCCTAGGCCTGCCCGAATCCGTTGTTCGCCCGATCGCAAGGGTGCTCCTCGCGGAAACCCTGCGGCGCTACGGAGTTCGAGACGGCATCGAACGATTCGTTCTCGGCCCCGCGCAACCTGAAGGTCGCATCTTCGAGCTGACCTGGATTCCTACTCAGCAGTACATCAACGCGCCGCCTCTACCCGCACGAAGCATCAGTGCAAAGGTCACCGGTATCTGAAGACCGGGTGCGGCCCGATAATGCCTGTTCCGTCGGGAATGCGGGTTACGTTCGCTGGTCAGTCAGCCCGTTCACGGCGGATCAGTTCATGGAGGTTGCTGAAGGAAACTGTGCGACGCTGACCGTGAGCGATCTTATTGGGGGCATGAGGGATGACACAGCGACGATCGATCCCACTTCCTCTGGCGTGGTTCACGGCCGCGGCAGGAGCATCGTTGCTCGCGCTCGCGGTCTTCAACATGATCGTCGCGACAGAGCAATGGTTCACCTGGCTGCCTCTGCTACTGCTTATGCCTCTGTCGATCTGGATCGGAGTTCGAGCGATCCTGCAGAACCGGGCTCAGCGCGAGGGGACCGCACCAGTAGAGCGCGACGAGTAGATAGCTCGCTGTGCTGCGTGCATGGACCCGCGTGGGGAATCAGAGGCCCCTCGGTAACGGATAATGGTCATTCTGTCGCCTGTGTGGCGCGGCCCATGCGCCGAGTCAAGTCCATTCTGGCCGACTTGGTAAATCCGTCATGAGCAGCTTTGACTTGGGGTCGAGGCTGATCGTCCTACCGACAGCGATGTGGGTGCCTCGGCTTCGTGATCATCAGTTGGCGCCGGTAGCGTCCAAGCCATGGGTGACCTGCAACGACCGAAGGTGTGGGGCATGTCCCCGGAGCTCGCCGTCGGTGTCGGCCTGCTGCTGACCGCTGTCAGCGTCGGCGTCATCGTGTTCTCCGCTCTGGTGGCGCCGGTCCTCGGAACCGGCAGGTTCGGCTTCCTGCTGTTCATCGCCGCGGCCACCGGCCTCGGCATCCTCGTCGCCGGCATCGTGCAGTGGGTGCGGGAGACCGTGCTGAACCGCCGTCGCGACGATGGCGCATCCGCTGATCAGTAGAGCTTGAGCACCTTGCGCGCGAGGGGCGTCGCGCGCAGCCCCTCGCCGCGGGCGAAGTCGGCCCAGACCGTGCGGACGGCGGTGCCGACGCGGCGCAGTTCCACGAGGTCGGCGCCGCGGTAGGGGAGCAGCGTGGTGGCGAGCTGCTCCGTGCCGAAGATGAACGGCACCTCGATCGCGTGCGACGAGCGGTAGCGGTTGCGGCGGGCCGACCAGGTGAAGCGGTAGCGCAGGGCGCGGCCGCCGGCGGCACGGTAGGCGCGGACGAAGCGCCGGGCCGGAGCCTCGTAGACGAGCTGGGTCATGATCGCGCTGAGCGCGGCGGCGAGAGGCCCGCCGACCAGCGGCAGTGCCGCGAGCCGCTCGAGCGCGGGCACCGCGGTGATGAAGAGGTTGGTCTCCTGCGCCGTCGTGCCGATGAGCAGCGGGATGTCGGGCGCGACCGACGCCCACCGGCGGCGCACCTCGCGCTCCGCGGGTAGGGGAGCGTGGCCGTACTGGATGCCGAACGGCATGAGCGAGGGCATGCCGAAGGTCGAGCCCGCGGTGAGCACGGCGGCCTGCGCCGCCACGACGTCGGCGATCGGGGTCTCGGCGGTGAGGTCGCGGCTCGCGGCGAGCATTGCTGCGCTCATGCGGGCGCGGCCGCGAAAGACCCCGAGCGGCGCGCTCTGCACGATCGCGCGGGAGAAGAGCTGCCGGGCGCCCTCGGTCGCCATGAGGTGGAGCACGGCGTCGCCGCCGGCGGACTGCCCGAAGGCGGTGACCCGGCGCGGGTCGCCGCCGAACGACGCGATGTTGCGCTGCACCCAGCGAAACGCCTCGAGCTGGTCGAGCAGGCCGAGGTTGGCCATCCGCTCGCCGCCGCCGCCGAGGTAGCCGAGCAGGCCCAGGCGGTAGGTGACCGTCACCACGACGACCCGCTGCTCCGCGGCGAGGACGGACGGATCGTAGATGGGCGCGTCCCCGGCGCCGCTCACGTAGGAGCCGCCGTGGATCCAGACCATCACCGGCAGCTGCTCGTCGTCGGCGCGGTCGGCGGGCACCGTGATGGAGAGGTGCTGGAAGTGCTCGCGCTGAGTCAGGCCGCCCGACTGCTCGCCGATGACGTGCTCGAGCGTGGCCGGCGGCTGCGGGCTGGCGGGGGAGGGATGGCGAGCGTCGAACGGCTCGGTCCAGTCGGGCTCGGGGGTCGGTGCGGCGAAGCGCTCGGCGCGGGCGTAGGGGATGCCGCTCGCCCGCACGACGTCGCCGCGGCGGTGGCCGCGGATCGGCCCGACCGGTGCCTCGAACTCGACTACGGCATCGATGGAACGCACCGGCTCTCCTCCCGATCGACGATGGGACCAGGTTACGACCGCGCTCCAGGGATTTGCGTGCGAGGACCGCCCGCGGTTCCCTGGGACCATGCGCCCGCAGCCGACCCGACTCCGACGATCGGCATGAGCTACTCGCTCAGCGCGCCCGCCGACAGCGAGCTGCTCATCAAGGGCAGCCGCTTCCTCGGGCGGGTGCAGCCGGTCGCCGACCGCGATGCGGCGCGGGCGCTCGTGCAGGCGCTGCGGGAGGAGCATCCGGGTGCCGCGCACGTCTGCTCGGCCATGCTCGTCGGCGGGCACTCAGCGGCGGTCGACGACGGCGAGC
>Ga0265798_10004319_pt1 | contig 19705 bp, 32 predicted proteins | sample P3T30metagenome_FD_192430 | JGI IMG/M metagenome (GOLD analysis project Ga0265798, IMG submission 192430) | Plant litter microbial communities from East Loma Ridge, Irvine, California - P3 T30 | ecosystem: Environmental > Terrestrial > Plant litter > Unclassified | place: USA: California... | reverse complement strand
CGGCTGCCGTGGCGGGAAGCCATGCTATTAGCCCGAGAACGCGCCATCAAGGCCTGCTTGATATACTGTGTTGAACTACGCCGTGAAGCCTGTTGCATAGACTGTCGACGATCTTGCGGTTGCGAAGTTGGGACAGCTGTTGCGATGGCTCCCGGTGTCACAGAGGACTGGGGATGAGGAGTTGTTGGAGACATTTCAAATTGTGTTGATATACTCGAGGACATGCTTAGTGTGCTGCGCATGGTGTGCACACCAAACATATATGAGATACTACAACGCTCTTTGACCAAGTGCTGTGAAGTCACAGAAATAGAATGGACAAAGAGAACAAGACTATGTGTACGAATTATGAGCATTGTATTTGGTTATCAAAGACGACATGAAAGGGGAAGGCTTAGTGCTCGGTCTATCATTGTTCATGTCATTGTCTACGATCGTGGTGGCTGCAATGAGGGGCCGCCGCTGTAGAACTTGCACAAGAGAAGATATGTTGTGTGAGCACACAACCATTTTTCAGCATTGGTGTTTGAGGAGGAGTATATCTGCTAATGTGTCAGTCTTGCTGAATGTAGAAAAGCAGGTTCTATGCAGAAGCGACAGGAGGTTTGTAATCAGGAATTAATACAACGACATCCACACGATATTGAATGTTCAGAACAGGTCTGTGAATTTGTGTTTTCTCATCAGGAGACGGGGAAAGTGTGCCTGATGGGGATGTACTTACAGCAAAATGGGCCGATTTGAGGTTTGCAGGAATTAGTACTTCGAGTCTTCAAGATTCGAGACAGCAACAGGGCTCATACTACGCCTCGACGACGCCGCTGCAGGCTGCCCTCCAGCGTCGGAATTATTGTCTTATGTGGCGCCGGAACACAAAGAGATCAAAGGTGCCGAGGTCGCGTGGTTGTGTTATGCATTGTGAGGAAGTTGAAAGAAACGCGAAGGCAGACGACAAGAAATTTTAGCGCCATCACGCTAACGGGAGACGGACCGGGCTTACTTGGGTCCGGCGCTAGCACCGAGACCCGTGACCTCGACCTCGAGATGCTCGAAACCTTCACCAGTTACCTTGTTTCCAGCCTTACAGCCCTACGACAATTGCCGGAGCCTTCCGTCCCCAGGAGCAATCAAACACGTGTCTCCCGCACTTCCTAGCACGGTTTGAAAGCCGCTCGCCTCTGAAACGTGTTGCTTTTGTGATTCCGAAAGATCGCGAAACATGAACTACCTCGCATCTGTAGCCACACGGTATGGAGTCCACGCCCCCGCATCGCCTCATGCCGCGGCTTACCTGAGTTGAATCTGGTGCCGATAAGAATACCCAATGGACGCAGCTTGTCGCCATTTGAGAACGGATCAGAGAGATGCATTGAAGGCCGCATGGAAAAGACAAGTATGAGCGACGAATTGACGTGCTACTACGTAACAGACTCTGTGTAACACTATTCTGGTAGTCCCTTTGCGGTAGACCTCCTACTGTATTTTCGCCAACGATGATGATCCACGCAGGCGTGGCTTCAACATTGAGCGAGGTCATCGACACATGGACATCATCGGAGCCTTTTTGAGAGGACATTCCGCAAAAGCGACCCTTGCAACGACCACATCCCTGGTAGATCTACGCATAGAAGGCATGTTCCCAGAAGTTTCGTTTGAGTCACCTCCACGACCGGGGCCTCCCACGCTCGACACGTTTGCAAACGCAATGTGCACCGCAGTGCCGGAGAGCACACTGCCCCCCGACACACGGCGTCTGGGCCATGCATGTTGAACATCTCCCGTCGCCATCTATATTACCGTCCAATAAGGCCCAGATGTGGTAGTGACATGAGTGCAGTAAGGTTTGTGTTGATTCGTTCCGTGTAGCCAGCGCCACCGGGACTGCAAAGTCTCGGGCTTTGCTGTCTCGGCGCAAGACGCTCTTTAATACCAGCTTCGCCCTTGCAAATATGATAATCGCTCCTCCTGTCCCCGTCAGTACGGTTGAATAATGGCAACCATGAACAACAAAGAAGAGCTATTTACTTTGGGTCGGGTCATCTGGATCCTTCTCATAACGCTGCTTACTCTCTCCTACGTTACTGTCGCTTTGCGATTATGGGTGCGCTTTCGTATAACGAAGAGCCCGGGTTGGGATGATGCTGCTATGGTTGTCACGCTTGTAAGTATCTTTTGTCATCTTAGTTGAGCACTGCTGACGATAATAGATGCTGTTCACTGTCTATTGTGCCGTCATCATGGTCATAACGATTCGAGCAGCCAAGACAACCCTATTCGACCTCGAAAGTGTCCGCGTAACGCTCATAGTATGTCCTCCCACTCCCATCCCTCAACACCCCCCTTGCTAACCAGCACGCAGTACGTCCAACTCGGCGAAGTCTTCTACATCCTCACAACAACAACCCTTAAAATCTCCCTCGGACTCTTCTTCCTCCGCGTCCTCACAAAGCGCTGGCAAAAGCTGCTCTTTCACATCATCCTCGCCGTCTCCGCTTCCTACGGCCTCTTCTACGTTCTAAGCACTATCTTCGCGTGCGGAGACCCCAATAAGATAGCCGATGTGCTCGTCGGCTCACGGAAGTGCTTGCCCAAGGACTTCATCCTGTCAACGGGTTACATTTACGGCGCGATCAACGTCATCGCCGACTGGACATTCGTCCTAATACCCATCTGCGTCCTGCTCGAAAGCGACCTCGACCGCCGGTCCAAAATCTCCGTCAGTATCGTCATGGGTCTCGGTGCGATCGGTAGCGTATCCAGCATCATGCGCATGATCTACCTCAAAGGCCTGCTCTTCAGCGTGCACGGCATGAACGGTACCTACCCCCATCTCCACTTACCTCACAAACAATAATCTAACACCCCCACCAGCAACCGCCGTCAGAGCCACCATCTGGGCTACAGCCGAGCCCGGCACGGGCATCATCGCAGGCAGCATCGCACTCCTCCGCCCTCTCATCCGCAACATCACCAAGAACGTGCGCTCGGCTTCGGTACAGCTGCACGTTCCCTCGCGCAAGAACTCCAAGGCGTCGTCGATGGAGGACGACACTATTGCGCTTACGTCGCAAGCGACGGGTAAGGGCACGGTGTATAGTGTTAGCGAGGACCCGTGGAGTCCGACTGTGACGTTTGGGCAGGCGAATGTGCAGCGGGTGGTTAGTATTCTGGGGGGTGCGCCGAGGGTGAGTCGGGTGCGGTAGGTGGGGTTGGGGTTTGTTTGGGGCGTTGTTTTGGGGCGTTTTGGGTATACCCTCGTTTAGTGGATACGCTCGCTTTTGATGGCGCGATGGTCGGAGTGAGGGGTGGTCCTGGAGGCTGCTGATGTGTTTAATGAGGGGATATGTAGGATGGGAAGGGGGTTTGTGGAAGGCGTCAAAAGGCTATGCGCTGTTGATGATTGTGTCATAGGGAAAGCTGATGCACTTCAATGTAGTATACAACAAGAAACCCCTATAAAGACACCCAAAACCACTACAGTGCCTAGGTACACCAAATCACACCCCCTCCCTCCTCCCCACCCAAACGAAACTACTATGCACAACCTCTACCTCCCCCTTCCCATCCTCATCCCCCTCCCCAACACCCTCTATATATGTACAAATACCCTTCACACAAGCAAGCTCGTCAAGCACGATCCTCTGAGCACATACCCCTGATACCTGAGGAAGCCTGGAGCTCAAGTTCTTGTACAACAGTAGACCATAGCAGGGACATGGTGCCTTGGTGCCTGCGACGGGGTAAGCCGACTCGTGGGTCGATACTTCCGCTGAACTGGTTATCATGGAGTTTGATATATCCTAGAGTAGGCTTGTGTTAGCACTTGACAAAGTCTGTGGCCCGTGGGTGAGGCAGTAGACTGCTTACCTGCTGGAGCTAGCGAATCATGCTGAACAGCTCAGTAATGAGCTGGCCCAACAGTGAGCGCGTGGGGTTATGTGTGACCTCAAGACTGGTAATCCCACAAGTTCTATTGTGTTTCAGGGACCCTTCAGTCTGGAGCGGGCTGCGTAGGGCGTCCGAGCGGCAGAGACGTTGTCACACCCCAGTAGTGCCTGCGGAGTTGGAAGGCGATGACATGCGAACGACGTGGGGGCCTGAAGCAGTAGGTGACACCAGTTCTGGAGAGTTGGATATGGTGTGCAGTACTCCAGTTGCAGGCCAGCCTCTATGACTGAGCATACAGCTGTTGCTGGTCCAGTATCGAGAGGGAAGCGTTCGAGTCTCGAGCCATCCTGTTAGGCATGACCGGCCTCGCGACGTAGATGGACTTGCGGCGTTTGGAGCGGTCCAGGAGGCCCCCAGCCATGGCAATGAAGACGTTCCCGATGGCACAGCTCATCGTGGAGGAAGTCAAAATGTTGTGGGGGTGGGGTGGTTTTGGTAGGCTGGGGACTCAGAAGACAGTCGTGGCACAATGGAAAAATGAAAGCAGTGGCTTGAAAGAATATCACCAGGCGTCTTGAATGTTATATAAGTACAGGTCTCCTTCTCGACACCTTTGCTATCGCGTACTTTGGCGGTGAATGCGCTGGTGTGGGTCTTGAGAGCGGTCTGAAGAAGACACGGCCATGATTGGCCACGCACGTCCATTCCTAGGATCACAGATAGATACAGAGACGATGTGAAACGCTTCTGATGATTGCCAGCGTGTACATGGTCCATTTTGCATTGTTGTTGAGGTGGAGAAGTACCTGGGTGCTATGCTACGCATTCGCTGCGTATGCACATGAGGGAAAGACGGAACAGAAAAGCAGAAATTCTACTAAGGGGAGAAGAGAAAATGCTCCGGCTTCACCGTACAAGATGTTGTTGGCAGTCCAAGTCTTATGGGATGAGTTGTCCAACGCTAATGCTCCACAATGTGAGCAGGGACCTCAACGACTCGAGGAGGGTGTTAAAGAGCCATGAGAGCAATCTTATCACATTGAAGGACTCATCGAACGTCTTCGTGGTTGTTGACGTGCGATTGCATGGGCGACGGAAGATGGTGCTAAAGACCTCGGGGACCCGAGTGAGTCGTGGCAGGCAACTCGGCCACACCAATCCCCTCCTCTTGCGACAAACTACCCAGCCATGACCTAAGCCGCCTCACCACCATGCCTGTTCTTCTGCCGCAAGGGACAGCATGTTCAAACCACCCTCTCTTCGCCTCCGCCATGCCATCCCACGGCCATTGACTGCGTGCATCGCATGCGCGCAGGCCTCGCGACACGGCCAGCGCCGCGACTTCCACGAATACTTCATTACTCATATTCCAGCGACCTCACAGCACCCGGACACACGAAGCCGGCCGGGACAGCACCACAAGCTGCCGCGCGATAAGAGCACGCCGTACGATGCGCAGAAGTCCAGGACGCCGCCGGCCGCGATGCTGGGCACGTCGCGCGACATGACGGTGGTGCGCATCCCGCTGAAGAGCGCGAAGCACCACTTTGGAGTCTCGCTGTCACGTGGGACGCGGCCATACAACGAGGACGCCTTCCAGGCTGGCACCATCGACCTGCCCGCCTTTGCGAAGCGGCGGCCCATGTCGCTGTCGAGGAACCCGAAGGGCGCGCGGAGCGAGGTCACACCCGACGTGGGCGCTACCGGCGACCCGCAGGTCTTCTACTTTGGCGTCTTCGACGGGCACGGAGGCGCCGAGTGCTCTGGCTTTCTGCGGGAGCAGCTGCACGAGTACCTGGAGAAGGCGACGACGCAGTTTGAGCTGCAGAGCAGCCTGCGGGGGGACGCGGCGAACAACACGCAGTCTGGCTCTGGCAGCAGAGGGCAGGGCCCCGAGACGGCCGTCAACGAGCGCCTCAAGAAGGACAAGGAGTTTCTGGACGCCATCGAGACGCACACGCCGCCTGGCACCCAGCCCATGAAGACGCCAGCAGCAGGCGAGGGCCTCCCCACCCCCGGCTCCAAGAGCAAACAGGGCCCCATGGCCAGCGCCCCCGCCGTCCCACAGTCCACCAGCACAAGCGCCGCCGAGGCCCTCGAGCGCCGCCTCGTCAAAGACTGGAAGGAGCTCGTGGGCGGCTACTTCCGCCGCTTCAAGCCCGAGTACTTCTGCGCCTCCGCCGGCGGCCGACAAGACGCCTCTTCCGCCCCTGCCTCTGCTATTGGCATTGAAACGGTCCTCGAATACGCCTTCCTCAAAGCAGACTACGACTTCGTCGCCGCCCAAGTCGCCAAGAAAGACGAAGACCCCGTCCGCGCAGACAAGGCCCTCAACGACGACGACATTCTAGGCCACCCGTCGCGCACCGCTGCCAAGCCCATCGGCGGCACCTCGCGCTTCAAGGGCGGAAGCACGGCCAGTATCGCCCTGATATCGACGCCTACGCCTAGTCCGTTCTGGCACCCGTCGTCGCCATCAAGCTTGATTACTGCGCATGTGGGCGATACGCGCATCCTGCTGTGTAATACTGCGACGGGTCTCGCGGTGCCGCTTACGTCGAATCACCATCCCAGTCTGCCGCTTGAAGCCACGCGCCTGCGCCGCTTTGCGGCGAGTTTCGTGACGGACTCGTTTGGCGAAGAGCGCATTTCTGGGTTGGCGAATACGCGTGCGTTTGGGGACATGGCGTCTAAGCGCGTGGGCGTGTCTGCTGAGCCTGAGATTCGGCGTGTTGAATTGTCGCCTGCTGAGTACAGTTTCTTGATCTTGTGTAGTGATGGCGTGAGTGGGCATTTGTCTGATCAGGAGATTGTGGATATTGTCAAGGAGGCGAAGACGCCGGAGCAGGGTGCGAGGGATGTTGTTGGGTTTGCTGTTGAGACGTCGACCGGCAGTGAGGGCGCGGATAATGCTACTGGGCTGGTTGTGAGGTTAGGGGGTTGGGAGAGGAGAGGAGAGGGTGGACTGGGGAGTCTGGGCACAAAGGAGATGAGGGACTGGAGGAGGCAGGAAGCGGAGGATCCGAGGGCGAGTGGGAGGATGTAGTTCTGATCTGTGGCCTTGCATTTGCATAGCGGGCGTTATTGCGTGTGGATGCATGTGTACATATTTCCCTCGAGACGCCGACACCTATATCATCTTCAAGGACATCACTATCATCACAATCACGATTTCCACGCTTGTAATACTCGTCCTCTCACTTTTGTCTCCCTCTCCTCGCCCAACAACTACAGCACATATCTAAAATACGGATTCTCCCCATCCGTCAAATCCATAAACGCAAACCTATCCCTCTCCCCCTCATCCTCTTGCCCCATACCATCCCTCCTCCTATTCTCCCTCCCCAACACAACCCACAACCCGCCCGCCGCCCCAATCGTAACACAATAACACACAATCAGCCCCGTCCACAGCACCGGATAATGCTCCCGCTTCGTCTGGCTCCGAATCAGCTGCGGCCCCACGATATTCCCCACGCAGTACGCGACGAAAATCGCCGCCGCCATGGCGCTCTTCTTCGTTGCGCCGGCGACGTTGGACATGCCGAGTACAATTGTCTGCGATACGACTGCGCCAAAGGTCCCGATGAGGGAGTACCCCGCGACAGGCAGCGCGGCGTGGTAAGTCCAGTTCGCTTTCCAGATCATGGCGCAGCCTGCGATGACGGGGAGACAGTTGAGGACGAGGAGAATGATGCGGATATTAGGTATGCGCGAGGACAGCCAGCCGCAGAGTAGGATGGAAATCAGACACAGGCCGCCGAGGGGGAATTGCCAGAGTATGGATTCCAGACTGGACCAGCCGAATGTACTTACTATCAGCGGGCCGAAACCAGATACCGCGCCGTTGACGGTATATGCGCTTGCCATTAAGATGAAAATGAGGTAGAATTTCACATCGAGCGCCGCTTCACGCAACTGGTACATTTTAATCGTCGTGCAGCGCACGCCCGTCTGGCCTTTGCGCAGGCGCTCAACCGCGACGATGCGTTCGGCAGGCGTCAGGAACCATGCGGTGACGGGCGAGTTTGGGATCGCGAAACACCACAGGCCAAAGAGGAAAGTGAGGCAGCCTGCGAGAAGGTAGATGTACTGCCAGCGTTTCAGGGCGCCGGAGGATATCTGTGCGAAGCCGTAGTTTAGGGCGCCGCCGAGGATGGTGAAGAGGCCGGTGGAACTGAACCACCAGGATTGGCGCAGGGCTTGCTCGTCTTGCGTGTAGTATCCGCTGATGATGCACATGAATCCAGTTGGTACGATGCTTTCGACGAAGCCTAGGAAAAAGCGCTGCGCGTATAAACCGTGGTAAGTCGTTACGGCTGCTGTGAGCATGCATATCGCCGCCCAGATGAATACGACGCCGCCGAGTATACGCCCAAGATTGAAGCGCTGGAGCGCGAAAGTCATGGGGTACAGGCCAGCCAGCATACCGAAGTAAAAAAGCGAAGTTGCCCAGGAGAGGCGTTGGGTATTTGTTGTTGGGGGCGTGGTGGATGTATCGACGATGCTTAGGGATAGATCTTTTGTCATGCCGAAGAGGACGGCGGAGCCGAGGATGGCTTTGTCGTAGTACACGAGACCGTAGCCTGTGTAAGTACGTTAGATAGGGCTCGTAGGAAGGGTGGACGTTGTGGACGTACCAACGATCATGGCTGGTATCAAGAATAAATCAATTTTCCTCAGCACCCTCTTTTCGACTTTGGGATCAATGTGCTGCGCATGGTCGCCCACCAGACCTGCCGCATCATCTTTGCCGAGAGAGACGTCGCTCGCGTTGAACTCAGGATCAGGTTGTTCGCTCGGTAGCGGCGCGGTCTTTTCGTCCAGTCTTGTCGCCGTCATATCTCAAATAGCAATCGTACAAACAGACAAACAGTAAGTTAGAGAAGAAATCAAAAGAGAGAAAAACTTATCCTTATGCAAGTCGATTATACACTCAGGCTAGACGCGGGATACTCGCACAGCACTAGCGCCATCACAAGCTGCCCAGAACGTAGGCTTTACTGCCACACTTCATGTTCATTGGTCCTTCGTCGTGAGTGTTTGTTCTCCGAGGAGCGACGTGCCGGTGGAGGTGGGATGAAATGACAGCGCGCTAGACACAAATACGGTAACGCGTGCCAATGACATAATCTCACTGAAAAGATTTCGACTCGACGCGGTCCTTCTTATGCGTACCGACACCCACGCCGCGTGCTACGACGTGCATCAGAAGTATTATGAAAGCTTTCTGATCCGTACATGTGATTCGTACATGGTGAATATAGTCTCTTGCCTCGCTCAACCTATTGCTACCTCCAGCAGGTTTCGAGCTGGATGCGCATTCCTTGCGGATGCTGTATGAGACAAGAGTAACAGAGACGATCTTTGAGTACGGGGCCGCCTGATACATGTGTCGGTCTATTCGTAATTTATCTGTCTCGACATACCAATTCCTTCATGTCTTGGTTCACTATGCGTTACTTGTCACTTTATATGAACCATGCGTGTGGAACTTAGGAATGTGTGTATTCACGCCACTGTCTTGCTACAAGATGGCTGGAACCATCGCACCAGATGCCTTGTACAACATCAACGAGAGACTGTTGCTCTATCCCCACAGAACGCCACCCATCAAAGCAATGCATTGCTCCAAATCCAAAAGAACATCGCGCAATACTCGCTTCGAACGCCATCAGCTTAGACCAAAAAGCCATTCGCCCAAATATACAACAATAGCCCCAGCCTCCTACGGACTGTGCTGACTTCTTCATAACAAAAAGGAAACGCTGATGATAGAGGGTATATGTAGTGTGATCGATCCATAAGATGTTGAGGTGAGAGAAGAGGTACAGGAAATATAGGTGAAGGATTATCGCGGTCCCCTGGATCTAGAGGTTTGCGTTGAACTTCGTACACGAATGGTAGGAGGGCGGATCTGCGGTGGCGTGCCTGCGACTGCGGCATCATAGCTAGGGATCGGTGGACTACTCTCAGATCGTTGGTGCTGGTTCTGGATGAGTGGTGCTCGCTCGTCCCAGTAGCTCCCTGTTTCACTCTCTATGTTGCTGATGCGAGGCGATCCGACGGGGCTGCTGTACTCTGGTGGCATTTCACCTGGTTGCAGGAAGCCGAGGCCTTGGGCGGCGTTTATGGTTGTCCTGCCTGAGTCCGCACTCGCACCTTCGCCGATGTCTTCGTTCGAGTCTACGACGCTGAGTGCTGCGAGGGAGATGTCGGTTGGGCTTCGTTGTGGTCCCGGGCTCGTAGGCTGGTTCCTGCCGAAGCGCATTTGCTGACTGCTCGAGCGTGCGTGTCCGTAGCCGGCTGGTATGTAGCTGCCTCCCATGCCCTCTCGTATGCCTTCGCGACCAGAGTCAAGAAGAATCGACCCTTGTTCGCTGCCGTATGGTGGTGGGGGTGCCAGACTGCCAGTTTGCGGTGCGAGGCCCCATTTCTTCACGTTGGCTTCGATGAAGACGAACCCCATCTGGCCGAAGTTGACATGCACCTGACAAGGTCCGTTTGCGCCGACTGTAGGAAAGAAGTTTTGCGTTTTGAGACCGTGAGCAACATCCTCGAGTTTCTTCCCGTTGCGTGTGAAGAAGAGCGTTCCGGTTCGTGGTCGGTACCCAACGCCGATAACATCTCCTTGCACATAGGCTGGGGCGTAGGCGGTCGGTATGAATGGCTGGTTGTGGCGGCGGTTTCCGTTGGACATGTATGATATGGAGGACTTGTGGTAGCCTGCCAACGTTAGCGGGCTTATGGTAGATGTGGTGGTGAAACTCACCTGGTAGTCTGAAGAGCGGATAGGGCTTCGTTGTGACACCGACCGCAATACTGGTATTTTCTGGCTTCTCGTACACCTTTGCCTCCCAGTAGTATACTTCGTTCTGCTTGGGTATTGGCAGATTGCTCTGGACACTGCACTCGGAGTCGAAGAACTCGATCTCGGTCCGGCCCTCGACGAAGCAGTTCGCAATTTCGAGCTCGGGCTCAAATTCCCAGGCAGACACGCCCTTCTCTTGTATTGCCAAGAACTGCGATAAGGAGATGTCCGTCTGAGCAGACTCGGGAGGGTTGGCTTGCACGAAAGCTGCCATGTGTCAGTGAATCCTCCACCACGAATCCTACTTGTTCGCCGTCCATATAAGATGCAGACGTACCCTTTGCTCGCATGTACTCTGTTCTTTGCAAGTCGTCCATGTCCTCCAGCGCCTCAGCCTCCTCTTTCGCAAATTGCTGCTCATCGTCGTACTCTCCAGGCCGCGACAATCGGTCCAGAAATATGCGGCCCTGCTGTGTGTATCGAAAGTAGTAGACGATGGCGACAATAATCGTGCAGACGCCGGCAGCGCCCAGTACGGAGAAGATACCGATCATGATGCCCTTGGCCGTCGAGCCCAGATCCGTCGTCCGGGCTATCCGCACGGCATCGTGATGTGATGTGTGCGCCTCAAACACGCTTGCAGGCGATGCAGACGGGAGGTATGATCGGTGGAGAGTGGTTTGGGGCGACGCCCGGAGCGGCGCTTGTGGCTGCATCGTGGGCGAGGGTGAAGGTGTCGCCTCCTGGGGTGGTTATATAGCGGACAGTTCTGCGATAGAGGTGACGGCGTGTTCGAAGGCGCAGCAGCGCGAGTGCGAGTGTTGGGATGCAATCGCTCGGGACTCGTGACCAGCCGCGGGGATGACGACACCGACAAGTGCAGGCGCAGGATGCTAGCGTTCAAGGCGATAGCGATGCAACTGTGATGGAAGCGTGGTCCGGGGAAGTGTGTGTCCGGTGGCGGTGCGCGATGTCGCTGAGAGATGGTGAGTGTGGTGAGCGAGTGTTGGGGAGCGTACCAAAGTATGCCGTGCCCAGGTGAGACAAGTTGAGGGTGACAAGTGATCGCCACTGCACAGCGCCGCAGACGTCGCCGATTTACCCGCTCTTTTGTTTCGCAACACTGACGTGTGTTGCGACTTCAAGGGACAGTCGTGAGATTGTCAGCGCTCTGCGCAGAGTGTCTGAGGTCGGAATGTGGAAGCAGATGAGTCTTCGCAAGCGGGCTTGTTTAGTCTCACGTCTTCCAGCGATCCAGACCGAGCACGACTTTGCGCTGAACAACACACTTGCATGCGCATTTCCTCCTTGCGATCGGGACGAAATTACGACTGCACGCTTAATTCGACAGCCGCAGCCTCCTTGCTGCAGACAGACGTGCGCGTGAAGGGTTGCTGAGGCACTTTTGAAACACCAACACCCGGAGCCGCCTCAAGGCGCTCACTATGTATTAAAGCCTCCTGTCGAGTCTTGGTGCTTATGCTCACGCAACGATTCGTATATTATACTGTGTACTTCGAAAAAGCTTACATGTTCTATAGCTATAAAGACTTTATGTACCGAGACTTCCTAGTAAATTCAACATGTTCTTTTGGCGATGCATGCGTGCTAACGAAGGGTCCCTCGAAGCCTCTACAAGCGGCCTGTCTGCCTCTGAGCACGCTGAATGGGTATCTCTTTGGTGATCGGAAAGTGGCCTCGACACTGTTCTTGAATTGACCGAGGCACCTAGATACTGTTGTGAATCATGGGGAAAAGTCGCTTCGTTGTGGTGTCCGCTCGGTGTCACATAGGATTGTCGCGCCGATGGTCGCTGGCGAAACGATGGGAATGGAGGAAGTTGGTGCGAATTGACCTGGCCGGCACTCATCGGCCGTCGCAGCGGCATTTCACAGCTCGGATTCTTCTCGGATGGTGGCATCAATCCAGAGTCGGTATTCGCATGTGTCGTAACGGGTCTTCGTCTCGTCATAGCTGGAAGCGCTGGTAGAGACTCCCAATTGTTGCGGCGGTTTCGAAGTTTAGATGAGCTAACATTGGGTCCTTGTGATATTGACATCTTCGGCGGTCTTGGTGGATATCCTGGAGGTGGGCCTGGATCTGGCTCACAGCTAGGCAGCTCATGAGCAAAACTCAAGTCTCCCAGCAGCTCGCTGATATCCTGGTCATCGATGGTTTTGGATGCAACGGGGGACTGATGGACTGTGAAGGGAGCTGCAAGTTCGAAGGGATTGACTGGGCCTTGCGTGTTTGTTCCTCGCATGCATACAGTGTCGCCGGTCAGCTCTGGTATTACAATATCCTGATAGCTCTGACGATAGGCGCGTACTTCTTCTTGCTTCTCATATTTCATATTTGTCTTAGGGCTCTTGCGCTCAATATCAGGATATCCTTGATTATAGCGACTCGGACCTTCATATGTGATCGCCTTCCTGTCATTGGGAGTGGGCCTTTCGTCTCGGTCAATGGCGCTTATCACGGACGCATATGCGGGAGGCGGACTAGATGGCGCTGAAGGTAGCCATTCAACGGAATTCGTGTCGGCCATATCAGGATGCTGTACGAGTGGTAGCGAAATGGAGGACAAGACTCGAGGGTCATGTTTTGCGTGCACGTGTTGTTTCGAGGAAGCTGGCGTATGTGTCAGTGCCAGCCTGCATTGGAGTTGGATTGTACTTACATGACTTTATCACTGTGTCTTCCTGGCTCGCAAGAGGAGACGTCCAGACCGTCTTCCTTCTGTGTCTGGACAAGACGTCGTCGAAGAAGGCCGTATCGCTGTAGTCGAGCGTTTTAGACCTAGGAATGTCTTCCAAATGCACCAAGTAGCCCGAGACATTTAGAAGTTGTTGGTGACAGACGGTCAATTCCGTTGTCCTGTTCATCAACTTCTCATGATCGTTGACGACCCATTTGACACGAGTGTTGAACTGGATCCCACCAGTTGCTTGCTGCTCAGACCGTGCTCGTTCGACCCATTTCGCGATGTCATCAAGCGCAGAGTTCGTATTTACAACTGCACCTCGGATCCATGGTAACTTGTTTGGGACGTTCGCAAGTTTCTGCTGCACTGAGTCGACATTCAACAATCGCTCAACCTCGTTGAGATCGTCACGCACAACCTGGATAGTGCGTACGAAAACCTCATTCTCACTTCCCACTTCGGCAATGCGTATGGCGAGATCAGCGAAGCGGAAGGCGCTGCCGATACTGGCAAATATCGTCCCTAGACTGATTGGGTCACACATTGCATGGCGTAGGGTGAGCCAGGTAGCGATCAATTAGGCGAAAGGCAGGTTGTGAGCGGAAAGACGTTCGGATGAGTGGTGAAGAGACTTCGATCTCTTGAGATCATGCTGTCGGCAGGATGTGCAGGCCAGCCCAGCTATGCAGATGCAACGGGTAGCAGATAGACCCTGACAGTGTCGGCAGCAGAAGCAGAGCCCCAACGCCGGACATCTGGCCCCATGGTGAGGACGAGAGACGGTCGAGAAAAGTGGTGGCTTGCATTCACAGCAACCTACTTGTTCAGCCTTCGGTTGTGTTTGCTTTTGAGCCAATGTAGCGCACTGCCATCGATGCGAATCCAGAGTTAAAAAGGGACAGCTAGCCCCACACAGAAGCCGTGCGTATCCTCATTCGGAAACGCTAGAGCTCAATGAAGGATAGACTGGGAGTCGTGATGAACATCAGCTCTTCAGCCTCGTCACATCACAACACGCACCCAACAGATATTGCACAATAATTGTGGCTTTGGCTCCTGGAGAACGTGTTCATTCGTCTAAATTACTGGGCCGAGAGCCACCCTCATAGTGACATTTACCACTCCAACCTCATCAAAAGCGATGACAATCTCATTTCAACAACTAATGTGCAATATCTGATAGGCTTGATCAATCTACCAACTACCCCTCACAGCGCCGCAATCTCAGCCTCAGTCAGGCCTCTCGGAGGGCTCAGCACCCGGCCATCATCACCAACAGTCTGCAACAAGGCTGGGAATGCAACCAAGCCACCACGTCGGCTCGCAAACTCAAACTGGAACGAGCCAGGCTGAGCGAACAGCAGGAAGGCCAGATTAGCCGAGCGAGTGAGAATCATGTCTAGATTCTTCTGACGCTGCTCGTCATTCAGAGGACGCTGGACGAATGGCCCCAAAATGGAGTCCAGCTCTGCAGTGATACCTGCAAAAGTATGGGCACGACTGGGGTCGTGCACGTTGTTTCCAGCCTTTGGATCTATCAAGGTTGCAGTGAGAGCCTTCCACTTGCTGTACAAAATAGCTTGCGCTGGAGGATCAACATTAGCTCGGACTCGAACCATATCGCAGATGCCTGATACTCACTGGAATTCCCAGTCATGCTGGCACAAAGCCCAGCCAAGTGCGATGGCAAGAGGCCTGCGTTACGACCTCCAGTACTTTTCGAAAGGATGACCCAAGCAACTATCAGGCGAAGAGTGTCTGGCCGAGTTACAGGGTTCGTGAGAGCATCTTTCAACACGGAGCCGCTCAAGCCTGTTGCTGAAGCAACATTGTGCAATGCCACTTCGTCGATGCCGGTGTTGAGAGGTTGAGTGTGGCAGAATGTTCGCACGTGGTTCTTGATACTGTCGCGGATCTTGGAAACATGGCCTCTGATCTCATCGTCGGATGCTGGTTGTGGCAGCAAGCTGTCGATGCTACTTGGTGCTGCGCGGGCCACCACGACCGATCCCTTCTCTGGTGCGGAGCCGTAGTTGGTCGGAGGTAGATGGCTGATCGGACTGCGCGTTGTCTGTTTCTGGCGACGGAGGAGAATGAAGAAGACAGCTCCAGCGATCAACGCTCCAGCGAGAAGCATACCTATGGCGACACCAGCTACGGCTCCACCTGCCAGTCCGTCCTTGTTGCCATTTGACGTTGCATTGCGATTACTAGGAGACGACGAAATCGTCGGAAAGGACGGTTGCCCCACCAGAGAAGTTGGCTGTGGAGTTGAGACGAGGTAAGTTGTTGTTGCGTTGCCTACGTTCGCTACGACGTCGTCAGGCATGTTGATGAATGTTGAGAGTGACAATCAAAATGTCTGAACAGTTGAGGCTGTCCTATATGGCTTTTCACAGAGCACGCCCATATCTCTTCTAGCCTTGCGTGTGGTCTGTGTGCGAACCTAAATTGGTCGAGGTAAGCCCGCGGATTCAGCTCAGCGCCGGATGGGGAGAAGTCACGCGAAATACGCCATTGCAGCATTGCCTCGACTCATCGGCTATGCTGAGAAGACATCCAGACCCTTGACCGACATACAACTTGCTTCTTGGGTATCGATTTGGCTGCAGAAAGCCCTACACCTCCGCGCTATCTGTAGTCTGGCCCCATCGATAGTCAGAACGAGCGGGCGGACGGGTCCAGCCAAAATGTAGGTGCAGCCTTGATCTTCTTCAAGAGTCGAGTGTATTTGGCTGTCTTCTTTCCTCACATTGAGCATGTGAACCTTCAGCTCTATCATTGCCCCTACTATTTGTGCCTGTAGTTGCTGCTACTCAATCGTTACATCAAACTTTCAACACAACAAGGTCGCAAAGATGACAGCACACCCTGATCTGGTGGTGTCAATTGACTTTGGCATGACTTGTACGCAATCTGAATTATGTGCTCCAGAACAGTATAGCTAATACTTGCTACAGGTACTGGTGTCGCATACTGCAACGTAGCCACAGGATCCGATAATGTGCGACACATCCAAAGATGGCCAGGACGAACACACGCGAACGAAAACAAAGTGCCAACACTACTAGTGTATCCGCAAGGCTCATCCACACCTTCATCCTGGGGCTTCCTTGCAGAGACCGCACAAGAAGTCAGTGGCGCCGGACACGAAACGCGAGAATGGTTCAAGATCATGCTCGATGAACATCTGCTTGGACAAATGCGGCAGAAGTCTAGTGATCCTCTGAGTGTACCCCAGATACATGAAGTCGAGAAATGGTACATCAAATTCCCTCAGCGTGTTTACAGCAGCGTACTGACATTACACAGGTACACAGATTATTTCCAGTATCTCTACCGTACGATCGAAATGCGCTTGAAGGGCGAACTTGCGAGCCAATGGGGAGATGCGAAGATCGAGTTCATATTCTCCGTGCCTACAACATGGAAACCGATACCAACTGTCGAGCGCTTTCGAAAGATTATATCCTTGAGTGGCTTTGGGTCGTTTCCTACTCATATTGTGTCGATCGGACTGACGGAAGCGGAGGCAGCGGCGGTTCATACCGCACGTAGTATGCCAGGCATTTTCAAGGTGTGTGGCCATTACGTTGGTTAGTATGATGTATGCGCGCGTGCTGATGGAACAATTAGGAAAATGAACTATTGTTTGTGTGCGATGTTGGTGGTGGTACTACGGTGAGTAGAAGGATTTATGGCCATATTTCGAGCTTTGCTAATGATGCCAGGACCTAGCTGTATTCAGAGTGAAGAACACCATTGGTGGGTCTTTGGAGCTCGCACAAATAGACGTTGTTCTAGGTAAGCCGGGTTCAGATGTGCTGAAAGTTGTCAAAGTACTGATGCCACCGACAGGTGCAACGATTGGTGCTGCTCAACTGGATAGCCTGTATGAGAGTGCTGTGCTCCAGCGTCTACAGCACGCCAACCAAGCGCAACCCATGGGGTTGGCTGATCTCAACTCAGCAGCCTGGGAGATGAGGATCAGCAAAGAGTACCAAAAGTGGGTCCGCGTACCTAGTGCTTATAGATGATTCTAACACTGTGCAGTGCGAAATGCGACTATGGCTCCGATGAGTCCATGGCAGACACTGAGACGTTTGCAGTGAGCGTTCCCAAATTGGATCGTCGGTACCAGAATCCACAGTATGGTATTGGTGATGGCGACATGCATTTTCAGAGGTGAGTCTAGAACAAGATTGCATAAGCACTCTTTGCAGCTCGGGCTGACCTGTGTTCAGAGATGACCTCAAAGGCTTCTTCGATGTGCAGATATCGAAGCTGTTTGACATGCTAGACAAACAACTCACACGCATTGAGCAAAAGCAGCCCGGCGAGCAAATTGTAAGTCACGCACTCACTTATCTCAAGCATCTTCCACTAACTTTTAATCTCGCAGGCTCACCTCGTTCTCTCTGGGGGACTAGGAAATTCAGCCTATGTGCAAAGCTGTTTACGCAACCGTTACGCCTCCGGAAACACCTCACACATCAACGCGCGAAACATGCAGATCCGCATTGCGCCAGACCCACAGCTTGTCGTGTGTAAAGGAAACGTAGCAGATCGAGTACAGAAGCTCAAGACCGGACAGTCTGTGCTTGGTTGGCGATGCTCGCGATCGTCGTATGGGACCATGTGCAAGCTGCTGCACGACCCAACAAACCCGAAGCACTTTGGCTTGAAGACCGAACGGGATCCTTTGGACGGGAAAGTTTACGTTACGAACTGTATTGATTGGTTTATTAAGCAGGTAAGTTGATGCAAAGACCGAGTTCTGTAGACGTGCTCTTACTTACGTGCGCTTCAGGGTGAGCCTGTGTCGAGCGACCATCCCATAGTGCGAACGTTCAATCGCAAAGGCGCTCCAGCCACCGCCGCAGCCCCGAGCCCAAACCGAATCTTCCCAACAGAGGTCGTATGCAGCGACGTCGAAGCGTCCCAGCTCCCTACAGTCATCAACTCCTGTAAGTTTTCCAAGCGTCTCCACAACATCTGACATCCCGCTGACTCACATACACAGCTTGCCGACAAATCTGCAAAGTCGAATCCGACTTCTCCTCCCTCCCACTAAGCACCTTCAAGCTCAAGAACCGCCATTGGTGGAACTCGGGCCCCAAATACCACCGCATCAATTACGTCGTAAAAGTAAACCTCGGACCAGCCGACGTGTCGTTTGAGCTCTGGCACAATGGCGTGAAGCTGTCAAAGGAGAATTCTATCAAGGTGGAGTGGCAGGCTGCTGCACCGCCGACCGTGGCTGAGGAAGTGGCTACGGACTTTCCTGTGAGCAGTTTGGCAGCTGCGCAACGGCAGAGATTGTGGAGCGCTTCGAATCGCGGGACGAAGGATGGTTTGATGTATACGCAGGCGCCGGTGCAGAGTTCCTTGAGGCTCAATGGCGGTGGGGATGTGAATGGAGGGGGACGGTGGGACTACAAGTCGGGTGTGCATACGCACGCTGCGCCGATACATCAGAATGGTTCGACCGTCTGGTAAGCAAGTGAGTTATGAAAGACTCTTAGTTGTGTTTCGGTAGCTCGTGTTGTTTATTTTGCAATGGTCTCTGTCATTTGACCTTTCGAACGTCGTACACGAATGCTTCATCCATGGGATAGGTATGCTTTCTATTGCTGCTCGCATTGCGACATAAATAGCCGGTCTTGTTTCGTTGTATCACATCCTCGAACGAGCTCTCGAACGCTACACAAGGCTGTTGTTCGAGGTTGTGGTACTTCCCGGCATCTTGCCCCGTAATCTGTCGGCTGCGCGTACCCGACCGACTAGCTGCGTTGAGCTTTTGTTATGAACAGGTGCGATTGGATCGGGTCGAGGGACCGCACGAGTTCGTGGTCTTGTGCTTCGTACCGAGGGCTATGAAAGGTGAAGATGCTCGACACAGGATGTTTTGTCCTCAGACTGCTGCCCGGGTCTTTTCTCCGCTTCCTGGTACCCATTTCTGGGGGTGAGAGAGTCCTGGCATTCTGTGGGTGGTGTAACATGTATCGCCGGCCTCGTGCAGTAGCCTTCCAGATGCACTGTTGTCGAGTCTTTCAAGACGACGAGGAGTGTCCATATTCGCTGTGGTATTGACTCGAGAGGTCTGATGTTCCACGACTGGTTCTCCTGTCGCTTGGAGTGGAGACAAGCAGATGTAGAAGCCCGGAGAGGCTGTTCAGGCGATGAGTGTAAGTGTCTACACTGGTCTTTGCCAGGCCGTGGTCCTGGTCGACTGCGCGTCTACCATTCTGCTGATTGTACTTCGCGTAAACCACGTGAGTAGGAGGATGAACGAAGGTGGT
>Ga0265798_10004318_pt1 | contig 19708 bp, 9 predicted proteins | sample P3T30metagenome_FD_192430 | JGI IMG/M metagenome (GOLD analysis project Ga0265798, IMG submission 192430) | Plant litter microbial communities from East Loma Ridge, Irvine, California - P3 T30 | ecosystem: Environmental > Terrestrial > Plant litter > Unclassified | place: USA: California... | reverse complement strand
AACTTCCGTATCAGGTCAGCACGTAGGTGCCAGTGAAATTCACTGCCCGCAATGCCTACATCTCAACGGCTCGAGTCTTCGTATATGGTGGTATCAGCGACTTTGGTGTATCACATGTTCGTTAGTGCCAGTGAGATGACAAGAACTCGCAAAGTAACAGCGTCTCTTTCTAAGCAGATTGGGATTTGCGTATGGAAGCATCAGCGACTTTCGTATATGAAACAAGATCTAGCATTAGGGAGATTATCCACATGCATCTCGGTTTTTCGTCGAGGCGAATTTATCTCTTATGGTAGCATCGTCGGCTTTGGTGAAATGTGCTTTCATAATCGATCTTGATGTCTCGTCGAGGCGACTTATCTTTAATGGTAGCATCACCGACTTTGGTATATTGTCCATAATCTCCTGCCACTAAGGGAGTCTCTTTCGGATGTCGTCCTCTCGTCGGCATGTACCATCCTTTGCGGTGGTATCATCAGCTCCGGAATGTTATCTTTGATATGTTACCACCGAGAGAGTCTCTTTCGAATGTCGTTCTCTCGTCGGCATGGACTAGCCTCTGTAGTAGTATCATCACCTCTAGTACATTGTCTTTGGCATGTCACCGCTGAGAAAGCTTCTCTTTGATGTCGGTCTCTCGGCCGCGCGGGCTATGCCTTGTCGTATTACCATCAACTTTGTTATATTGCCTTTTGCTTTTTGCCACTGAGAGCCTCATTCGAATGTCAGTCTCTCGTTGGCGTAAGCTGTCCTCTGTGGTGGTATCATCGACTTTAGAATGTTGTTCTTGTTGCATCACCAATGAGAGAGCCTCCTCCAGACATCGGTCTCTCGTCGGTGCGAGCTACTCTATAAGGTGGTATCATCGGCTTCAGTACATCATCATCGCCCTATCACCACTGAGAGAGCCTGGTTCGATTATCGGTCTCTCGCTGGCGCACGCTGTCCCCAGTAGTAATATCATTAGCTTTGTTACACTCCAAGCATGCTGGTGCCAGTGAGAGAAGCGAGTTTGGAGATCTGAGTATTTGTACGTATTTCATTTCGTTAAAGTCAAAGTCAAAGTCACGTACAGTACAGTATCTCTAGGCCGCTGCTTGCTTGCCTCTGTCCTTTGGATCGTATTACCTTACTCGCGGACGCCATCAAGGTACACCAGACCGTCATTTGATTTGGCAGTCTTGATCTTGAAAGCTGGATGCTGGCGTCCTGTCTTTGTGTGTCCTTTGCAAGGCTCTCTCCCGCAACTACTTTTGTATCTCGTCAAATCGACGAAATTTCGGACAAAATTAAAAATGCAACCGAAGAGCGGGAAAGTATAACAATCGTTTCCCGAACGATCGTATTGAACTGATAGCCGACACAGTGATCGATTCGACTCTCATCGCACCCTCCCATCGATTCTCGAACGGTTTACGCAATCCTGAAAGCCAAAATCAGTGTGAAAATACATCATAATGCATCAAAAATGCAACTCAGGTCACCAATCACATCCGTCAACGGACAGCAGCCTGACAGGTCAGCGTAGCCATCGCTGCAATCTCTCATCGTCACTCCTCTTGTTCGTAAAAGCGCAGCCTTCAAAAATATCCAAAACAAGCCAAAATTGAAGCCAAAAGGATTGTACCATCGTTGACTGAACGATGATACTCAACTGATTGACCGACGCAGGGATCGAACCTGCAATCTCTTGATTCGTAGTCAAGCGCCTTGCCATTGGGCCAGCCGGCCTTGTTGTTGTTGAGTGAAACGAAGAAAAATGGTATATGACCTTTGGTCCAAATGTGAATTTTCAGCTTGGTAGCGGCTTCGCAAGCGGGGCTGAGCTTGCTGGAGACCGATGCTGGGCCGAGAGTCCGAGCTGGGTCCGGTCGGTGTTTCGGTGCTTTGCGTCTTTGGTGTCTTTTGTGTTTTTGTGGTTTTGCCAGTGAGCATGCTCGGCATGGTGAGATTGGGAAGCGTTTTTGGAGTTGTTGATGAGGACTTTCGATCCTGTTGTCGTTGATTAGCTGGGTGCTATCATTCAGAGTTGACGGTAATACCATCTCATCACTTTTGTGGCAAACTGCACCGTTTTTAGTCTTGGCTGGCCCAAATGGCAAGATGCTTGACTACGACTTGGATGTGAAGGGGGTCTGTCTTTCTGGAAAAGAACACCGTCTTCAATCCAGCCTGTTTGCATGGTAAAGTCCATACTGCCATTGACATTGACAGTTCTCAGATACCGCCTTCAATCCAGGAGAGTTCTGTCGATTTGTCCTTGACGTAGACTAGTCCTAGGACAGTCCTCAATCCAAGTGACTTCAACAAACCAATGCACGCCTCACGAGGACAATCTCCAGAACCACCCTCCTCCAGCCCCTCCCTCTACAACGCCTGATTCATCTTATCCTTAACATAAAGCATCTTCAACCCCCTCAGCACCTCCACCCACTCCTCAGCCTCCATCTCCCCCCTCCCCCTCCCCCCAACCAACTGCCCCAAAAACGTCACCAAAACCCTCCCATCCCACTCAACCCCCTCCGGCTTCCTAACAACAGTAATCCACTTCCACTCCTCGCCCACAACCCACCTCCCACTCCGCACATCATGCCTACACTCGACCTCAAACGCCCCCGACCGCGGCGCCCTCTCATCCCCCGCCACAAACCGCACCCAAACTTTCACGCACCCCAACTTGCCCAGATGAGCCTGATTGCGATCCAGCCACCGCGCGGCGTCTTGCGCTTTGAGGCCTTCGGTGTGCAAGACGAAGTCGTTGTTGGAGTAGTAGAGGGGCAAGGCTTCGTGGCGGATCTGGCGGTTGGCGAGTAGCAGGGCCGGTTGGCGGGCTTGGTCGTAGGTTTCGAGCTGGTATTTGTCGAGGCGGAAGGTGGTGGTTTGGTTGGGGGATGTTACTGCGTGGGAGAAGATTTGTTCGCGGAGTTCGGGGGGGAGGGAGAGGAGGTTGGGGTTTGGTTTGGGGGCGAAGAGGGCCATTTGATGGATTTGGGGCGGGTTTTTGGTTTTTTTTGATTCGTGTGGTTTTTTGATGGATGAGTGGTGGGAAGTATTCTGGTGTGGGTTTCGATTTACGGGTTCTGATGTGGACGATGAGTTCGATGTTGGTGATGGCTGGTAAATGGTATCGATGTGTGATGATGTGACCACGTCAGACGGACCCGGATGGCGGAGGAACTGCAGTACCGAAGAGCATTGGATCTGCTGACATCAGACCAGATCAGCCCATTGTTTCCTAGTTTCCTCGTTCAGTTAATGTCAATATCGATAAGGGAGAGAGCAGTTGTGTTGATACGTCTTGAGTGCTGTTGTATATGTGCACGAGACAAGTCAACAGGCCGATGTCGGACTTTGTGGTTGAGCTTTGAGGTGTTGTCGACCGACGTAAATTGTAACGAAGGTATCTATAATAACACTTAGTAAGCACAAAAGTGATGTACGAATAACCAGTCACAGTCCCATGATTAGAGAACCATTCGGATAGTTCAGCAGCCTTTCGTAGCCGTCACAGTATGCAGCAGACGACAAGTGATTGCAGTAGGTAGGGTTAGGGTTGGGGTTAGACGTGGAAATGAGAAAGTACACTCCGACTACATGCATCCAGATGATGCATAGGGGACATGTTTGGAATGTTTGGACTTGCCTGTATCATCAAGACACCAGAGGTGAGTCTTGCAACTGGCAAAGCTGATTTTGTAGATGATTTGTTTTGGCATTGGGTATCTAGCGCGTAAAGACGTTATACGCCAGAAAGAGAACCGCACCCCGTCCTCAGAACAAGACAAGATGCGGATCGACGTCGTATGTACATGGATGGAACAAATAAAGAAAAGGTCAACACCGCCTGCCTTCCCACCGCACCGGACCGTAAAGCGCCAGTCATGAATGACATATTTTCACAAAAACCCCCACCTTTCGATCTCAATCTGAAACACTCTCTTTTTTTCAAGCGCTTACAACTTCTGCTTCTCCATGCCCTTCCAGCCCCACTGCTGGGCGATCATCTCAGCCGCGCGCTCACCAATGGCGAGAACGGTCAACATGGGGTTGATGGAAGGCATCTCGGGGAAGACACCGGCGTCGGCGATGCGGATGCCCTGCAGGCCCTTGACCTTGAGCTCGGGGTCGACAACGGCGTTCGGGTCCTTGCTGACATCACCCATTTTGGTGGTACCGGCGGGGTGGTAGACGGTGTGGGCGACGCGACGGCCGTACTCGGACAGAGCCTCGTCGCTCTGAATGGCGGGGCCGGGGGCGACCTCGCGCTTGATCCAGTCGGAGAAGGGAGCCTGCTTGGCGATCTCGCGGGCGGCCTTGAAGCCGGCGACAATGGTGGCGGCATCGTAGCCCTCGGGGTCGGTGAAGTAGCGGAAGTCGAGGGAAGGCTTCACGCTGGGGTCGGAAGAGGTCAGGAAGAGACGGCCGCGGGAGCGCGGGCGGGGGATGTTGGGGGTCATGCAGAAGGCATTGAGGGGGGAGTCGTAGCCGAGACGGTCGGTGTTCATGGTGAAGGGGATTTGGTAGCAGTGGCACATGATGTCGGCGATGTCGCCGTCACCACCGGCGGCGTTGGGGACCTCGCGGCGGAGGAAGATGCCGGCGTCGGAGTCCATGGTGGTCTGGGCGACGGGGACGGGCTTGTTGAGCTCCCACAGGATGATCGACTCGGGGTGGTCGAGCAGGTTCTCGCCAACACCGGGGAGGTCGTGAAGGACGGGAATGCCGAGCTCGGAAAGCTGCTGCTTGGGGCCGAGACCGGAAAGCATCATGAGACGGGGAGTGTCGACTGCACCAGCGCAGAGAATGGTCTCGCACTTGGGGCGGATGGTGTGGCGGGTGCCGTCTTGCTGTCTGAGGTTGAGGCCAGTGACCTTGTTGCCGGTCAGGTTGAGCTTCTCGACCCAGGCGTTGGTCAGGACGGTCAAGTTGGGACGGTTCTCCTCGCCGCGGAGGATGGGGTGGATGTAGGCGACGGAAGCGCTGCTTCGGCGACCGTCATCAGGGTTGTATGAGACGTTGAAGAAGCCGACGCACTCCTTGAGGTGGCCGTTCTCCTTGATCTCCTTGTTGTAGTCCTCGACGACGGGGATGTTGAGGGCCTTGGAGCAGCTGTTGACCCAGTCAACGCAAAGCTGGTTCCTGTGCTTCTCGTGCACGGGCTGGACGGTGTTTCTCAGGTTGTCAAGCACACGCATGAAGGTCTTGAAGCTCCAGCCCTTGCAGCCCTGGGCCTCCCAGCGCTTGCAGTCGTACTCGAATGGCCTGAAGGAGATGAGAGTGTTGTGGCTAGAGCAGCCTCCGAGGACCTTGGCGCGGGAGTGCCTGATGTGAGAGTTGCCATTGGGCTGCTCGGTGGTGGGGTAGTCGTAGTCGAGCTCGCCACCGAGGAGGTTCAGCCAGTCCTTGAGGAGGAGAACGCGGTCGTCCAGGTAGTCAGAGGGGCCGGCTTCGATGAGGAGGACCTTCTTGTCGGGCATGTACTCGGAGAGACGCGAGGCAATGACACAGCCAGCGGTACCGCCGCCAACAATGACAAAGTCAAAGCTGCCAGACTCGGAGCCGGGGATGTGAGAGGTGGTCATGATTGCGGTTGTGTTGGAGAGAGTGAGAGTGGGGTTGGGGTTGGAGGTGGAGGTAGAGGTAGAGGTAGGTGGTACAGAGAGAGGGAAAAGAGGGTGGTAAGTGAAAGACGCAGCTGGGACCCTCGAGACAAATAAAAGGAAAGGTAGAGGTCAAAGGCTGGCGTGAAAGTTAGCTGAGTTAGCTAAGGTCCAACACGAGGGTGAGGTCCGGGTCAGCTGGCGATGCAGCTAGCAAAGCGTGAAGCAGATGGAAACCCCCACCATCGAAGGACGGACGGTCTCAGGCGTAGGCGTAGGCGCGCCACGCAAAAGTCAACAGCCCTGTCTTTTCGGTCCGCCACAGCCGTCATCAACCTGTATCTGCCCCCGGTCTGTGAGCTATTGCGCGAGTTTTCCGTCAACCGTGCTGACTCATGTACGGCTCGGTGAGATTGGGGGAGATCTCTGATAGCCTGGGCGCGTAGGAGACCGCGGACACCGAAGCTATACTTGATCCGACGACTTTCTGAAAAAATGTCTGGAAGGGCAGATGGGATAAGCTCGCCTTCTGGCTCGTGCACGGACGGAATCCTTGTTCGAGAAACAAAGTAGAAAAAGGCTAATCCAAGTCGCTTATCGCTGCTGCAGTAGGGCCAGAGGGCTGCAGGACGCGTATTTTCTTTCCTTTGCTTCTTCCAGTATGGCTATGCGGTTGCAGAGATAGCGGGATTTCGTGGTTAGGGCTTCGGATTTGTTGAATATGTTGATGATTTGGATTGATGATATGCAAAGAGGGCCAGATACCGGCGGGACTCTCTGAAGGGTAGTGTCGGCTTGATCACGTCAATGCGATCGGAACAGAGTTTTGCAAGGCTGGAGCCGGACTCCACTTGGCTTCCAGTAGTCAGTTGGATGTTCTGCGGAACAATCTGAGACCATGATGGGGAGGAGATAGAGAAATGTCTTGACATGTATGGCAATGGAGTGGAAGACGATGATGATCCCTCACTCAGCCAGATCGAGTAGCTGAAAGCCAATCACTCCACAATCTTGTGCGAGGTAGAGTTTGGTTAGTGAATGGAGTGGTGATGGAGACTCAGGCAGAAAAGGTGAGTTGGTAGACGTGTTTGTCACTAAAGTTTCGAGTGGTCTCAAGTATCAGCCCCGGCCCAGCACAGCAGCTCTTGCAAGAGCTACCACCTCACCTTATACCCAACGCCACACGTGATCTTCACATACTGCATTAATCTTTTCCACTACCTTCGCTCATCTGCATTATACTCGCATCGACATACCACAGTAAAACAGTAACACTCACAACAAGAAAACAACACATCATGGCCGCTCCCTCGCCCAAGCAAGACCCCTCCATCCCCAAGTTCGATCAGCAGACCCTCTACATTGCCGGCCAACGCTACAGCACACAGGAAACCTTTCAAACCATCGACCCGGCCACCGACAAACCCATCGCCGACGTAAGCAAAGCAGACCGCCACTCCATCGACGCAGCAGTCAAAGCAGGTCAGGCCGCCTTCCCGACATGGTCCGCCACGCCCGCCATCGAGCGTTCGCGCATTCTCCTACGGGCAGTCGCCCTGCTGCGCGAACGCAACGATGAGCTCGCCGAGATCGAGACCAGAGACACCGGCAAGCCCTTCTCCGAGACCAGCACTGTCGACGTCGTCACCGGAGCAGACGTCCTCGAATACTACGCAAACATGATCGCCTCTGGCGGCCTCAACGGCGAGACCACCCAACTTCGCCCAGACGCCTGGTTCTACACCACCAAGGCACCCCTCGGCGTCTGCGCTGGAATCGGAGCCTGGAACTACCCCATCCAAATCGCCCTCTGGAAGTCCGCACCCTGCCTCGCCGCCGGCAACTGCATGGTCTACAAACCCTCAGAATTCACTCCCCTGCACGCCCTCAAGCTGGCCGAAATCTACTCCGAAGCCGGCCTTCCCGCAGGCGTCTTCAACGTCGTCCAAGGAGCCGGCGACGTCGGCGCCATGCTCACTTCCCACCCGGCAATCGCCAAAGTCTCCTTCACCGGCCAAGTCTCGACCGGCTGCAAGGTCGCCTCGTCCGCCGCCGCCGGCATGAAATACGTCACTATGGAGCTCGGCGGCAAATCGCCCTGCATCATCCTGCCCGACGCCAGCGTCGACAACGCCGTCGACGGCGCCATGATGGCCAACTTCTTCAGCACCGGCCAGGTCTGCACAAATGGCACCCGCGTCTTCGTCCCCGCCAGCATGCAAAAAGCCTTCGAAACCCTGCTCCTCGAAAAAATGGCCTCGATCCGTCCCGGCAACGTCATGGACCCGGCCACCAACTTCGGCCCTCTGGTTAGCAAACCCCACCACGGAAAAGTAACCTCTCTTATCCAGCACGGAATCTCAAAAGACAAGGCCACGCTCCTCACAGGCGGCACCGGCTTGCCGACGAACTTGCCAGCCGGCACAAACTCTTCCGGCTACTGGATCAAGCCCACAGTCTTCACAAACGTCACCGACGACATGCTGATCGCGCGCGAAGAGATCTTCGGCCCCGTCATGACGATCCTGCCTTACGACGACTCGGCGCCGGACTTCGTCGAGGCCCTGATCGCCCGCGCAAACGACACCCGCATGGGGCTCGCGGCGGGCGTCTTCACGCGCAACATCGACCTCGCGCACAAGGTTGTCGCGCGCGTGCAGGCGGGTATCTGCTGGGTCAACACGTGGGGCGAGTCGCCGGCGGAGATGCCGGTTGGGGGGTGGAAGATGAGTGGGTTGGGGGTTGAGAATGGACCTAGGGGGTTGGAGAACTGGGTGCAGAATAAGAGTACGCTTGTTGAGATGGGCGGCGCTGTTGGCACTGTTTTCGCCAAGTTGTAGTGTATTTGTTGGGAAGAGGGGGTGGAAGTATTTACACCTGATTTTGAGTTCGATGTGAGGATTGGATTTCTTCTCGCTTTTCGAGATCTCCTCGATCTACGGTTCTGTTGTTATTTATTTTACGAACATATGGAAAAAAAAAGGACATCGCCACAGGCTGCTTGTACCAAACTGTGCGGGTGTTCGTTGGCTTGAGAGAACTGGGTTGTGAAGTACATGTATATTCGTACATATCACGTCTTTGATATCTGACCAAGCAACTATCCTACCTAATGCCCTTGTCTCTGCCGTCTATCCTGCTCAGCTCCAGTCGAGCTCCCATTGATGCGCCACTAGTGATCCCTTGCCCCTGTCGTTTCGAATTAATGGCCGCCGAGCTCACGACGAGAATGGCGTCTGACATCATGATCCTCCGTCGAGTGACCCGTCCTGAGGCTTTAAGACTGCCCGAGTCCCCGAAGACTGTTACGTCCAGCCTTTCAGCATCTCCTGGTCTTCAGGCTTGATGCATCTCAGGCTGCTGCTGCTAGCTAGAAACATCTTGCTTGCTCGTTGCACGTGCAGAAAAACGCGTAGACTTGGTGCGAGCGTATCGTGTTGCGGGTCGAAAGTCGCCTTGAGTAGCAAGTCCTTCGATTGATGTGTCTGGCAAGATCGGTATGTCGGAACGATGCTTGATCTTCTTGATGTGGATTTCCACCCGAGCTTTCACAACTCGAGTGGAGGAATCATGGATTTCACCGCTTCACATGGCTGAAACCCCTCGTCATGAACCCAGCACTGTTCCCCATCGCCGCAGCCTGGTCGCGACTGGAGAACAAGCTCTTGACATTCTCATTCTCCATCTTCCGCTTCTTCGCCTGCTCTTGCTGCTGCATCACTTTGGCCGTAAGAGACGCGGTCGCGGAGTTGTTGATCTTGTCCTTGACGTCCTCGGTCGCTTTCACTTTCGCAGCACCCTTGTCCTCCGCTTCGGCAGTCTGCTCGTCCCTCTTTTTGCGCTTTTTGCTACCCGATGCCTTCTTCAAAGAATGCGAAAGTCCTTTCTCTTGCAGCGTTTTGGCGCGCAAGCTCAAACGTGCAATATCTGTGTCGATGACCGAGTTAATGGGGATGATGTCGTTGGAAGCGTACTCGATGTCGCATGTGAGGCACTTTTCACCCGAGACCTCCTTGATCGCGGCGCCAGAGAACGCATGACCGCACGGGACGATGTAGACGGCCTTGGAGCCTGGTCCCAGCCTGTCGCCTGTGACAGGACACTTCCAAGCAGGCTTCTTGCTTTTCTCCTTGTCCTGAACTTCGGAGGACACGTCAGAGTCGAGCTCGAATTTCACTTCCACGACATCCTTCAAGCTCTTGACTGCGCCGTTGGTTTCGCGCTCGGCTTCCTCTTTGCGCGTGCCTTCTACTAGGTACTCGAGGATTGTCGCTTTGTTGTATAGTTTCCCAGACGAGTCCGAGACGACGGGAGGTTCCAGCGGTTGGCGCGAGATGGGGTCGGTGGTCCATTGGTACTCTTGCTGCTCGTGTTGCGACTCTTTGACTTGTGCGGCGGAAGGGTTTTTGGCGGCTTCTTTGACCAGTTCGCGGCGCGTCGGGATGCTGCCGCCGTCGTTACCCATGATTGGGAGGGCTTTGGTGTTGCTTTTGTTGGAGAAGTGGGATGGGGATGAGAGTTTGGCGTAGCGAAATTGAGGCTCGCTTCGTCACGGGATAGCAAGACACACGTGCGGACGTTCCAGAAGCGCGAGTTGCAAGAGCCGTTGGCCAGTGCCACGCGGTTGTCTTTGCTTTGCTTGCTCGCGTGGGGTCCGGAGTGGAAATGGATGGATTATTTGTGAAGTCCGAGTGGAAGTTTGAGACGTTGTACACGGCAAGTATGGTGGACGTCTGTTCCAAACTTGTCACCGCTTATCGGACCCTTGATCCTCGGTGTGGATGCGTTCAACCGGCCGCTTCACCGAGGTGGAAATGGAATCGTCCCACCCGAGCGGGCATGCGACCACTTGCTGACGATTGCTAATCTCTCTCGCTCTCTCTTTTATATTCTGTCCTTGGCCTCTCACAAATTGATGTTCGACTCGCTTCAACTTTGATTTTCGATCATCATTTCACTCCCCTTCTCCAGATCAATCTCTCCATCCCCCAGCAACTTCCACACTTCAACCCCAACATCGCCGCTTTAGGAAGGAAGCTCGTGCGCCCAAACTTGACAACGCCTCCTGAAGACAGCCATGGTCTCACTTGCGGAATCCCGCAATCTGACAAAACCCTTCAACGACAACACAATGGGTGACGTACAGCCACCAGCAGCGAAAAGGCGTCGAGTGTCCAGCTCGGCGACAGACATCCCACACTCGGCAATCACGCAGCCCGGTTCGATCAAGATCAACGTGACAGGGGCCTATATTATCGACCGCCTGGATATTGACGACGGATCACAATCAAGCCACAGCAGCCCTCGGAGTCACTCGGAAGACGAAGACCAATCTTGTCAACACCACAAACGAGACATCCGCTTACCAAATCACACCTCTGTCGTGAGTCACGTGGCGGCCGACATTGGTGGTTCGCTGGCCAAGATTGTTTACTTTTCGCGAGAAAACGACAATGCCGAGTCTGGAGGTCGATTGCACTTCCTGTCTTTTGAGACAGACCAGATTGATGACTGTATTGAGTACCTTCGATCCCTGCAATCAAAACACCACGAATCAAATGGAGCCAAAGCACGAGAGCTATCAGTAATGGCCACAGGTGGCGGCGCTTTCAAATTCTACGACCGGATTAAGGAGAGACTAGGCGTTGATGTCCTGCAAGAAGACGAGATGGAATGCCTGATCAAGGGTCTCGACTTCTTCATCACCGAAATCCCCCAAGAAGTCTTCACATACCACGACAACGACCTCGAAAACCCACTGCACTACCAAGAGGCAAGATCAGACGTCTACCCTTACCTCCTGGTCAACATCGGCAGCGGTGTCTCCATGATCAAAGTCTCAGGGCCCTCGCAATACCAGCGTATTGGCGGTACCTCCCTCGGCGGCGGCACGCTATGGGGCCTTCTCAGCCTGCTTACCGGCGCTCGCACTTTCGACGACATGCTGGCCATGGCAGATTCGGGCGACAACAGCTCCGTCGATTTGCTGGTTGGTGACATCTACGGCGAAGGCATGGGCTACGAGAAAATCGGCCTCAGCGAGCGCACCATCGCTAGCAGTTTCGGCAAAGTCCTGAAGCGTAAGCGGGAAGCCGAGCGTGACGCAGAAGACGGCAGCAATTATGGCGAGAAAGGCGAGGCTGTCGATGGAACCAAGAACGACGGCACGGGTAGTAAGCTTATCGGCGACGGCCGTATGTTTGCGCCGGCAGATATTTCTCGAAGTCTGCTGTATGCGATAAGGTGAGATGGATTGAAGAAAGATCTTCGGTTTCGAGAAGGCAGGCTTACTAACACGTCTCCCAGTAACAACATCGGCCAAATCGCCTACCTACAATCGGAAAAACACGACCTGAAACGCATTTACTTCGGCGGCTCTTTCATTCGCGGCCACCAACAAACTATACACACTCTATCTTACGCCATCAACTTCTGGAGTAAGGGTAGCAAGCAGGCGTTCTTCCTCAGGCATGAGGGTTACTTGGGTGCCGTTGGCGCGTTCATGAAGCGTGTACCGACTGGTTTCAAGCGGAGGGCGGCGGAAGAGGTGGTCGTGGAGGAAGGCAAGGCTGTATGATGTGTAGGCAACAATTAATGAAACGAATATATGGTTTGATGTGTGATGTGCCTTCTAACGACATTTGACCTCATCGATGAGTGGCCAGGGAGTGTCAAGGCATTGTGTCTCGAATTAGCGATATGTATATCGCATTAGTGGTGATGACTTCGCCTTGGTGTCAACAAGAAAAGGAGTTCATGAGTCTATGGTTTGATGGACCTCACCCGGATGCTTCGTGGGATTCAGTCTGGCCAAGAACCATCTCAGCGGTAGAACATCCTCGAACGCATGCGAGGTCATCAGATAGCACCATATGAGAGGTTCAGTCCCGCAGAGACATGACCACAGAGACAAGCAACGTGAAGGCTTGTCTCAGCGGTGTAGTATCTCATGTTGCAAGTGCAGGCTGCCGATATCACCACACATGAAGGGCGAGGTCCAATGAGAGAGCAAATTCTCCGGCCGTATTTGGCGCGTATTTCATGGGCGTCAGCCGTCCTGGCACGTCAACAAAGCCGACGATAGCAGCACTTGTAAACGCCTACCCCAGTGAGATGCCGATGTTATCATTGGGTCTCTTGCAAGTCGCGGGTCTCTCACTTACAACAGTGCATCTCTGATATCGACTTGTCCATCCATTCTCCCCAGCTCTCGATCGCCGGAGTGCGGCTGGATGTTCCCACACTTGCGGACATGGGCGAAGATCTAAGTAGAACGAAGCGACCTGTCACGAAGGCTCCCACCATGCGAGTGGATCTCAGGCCTTGCATCTTATGTAGTAACCATCGTGTAGGATAGCCGCAGGTGCTTGTTCCTTTGGTGGGGACGACTCTCGCACTTGATCCGTTCAGAATCCCTTTACTGCACTTCCTCCAGAGGTAGTAAGTAGGGAGCTTGGGTCGTGATACTAGCAACATATTCGCCTGTTGTCTACCAAACCCTTCAACTGGCATGCTGAGTAGGCGAGATCCTGTCGAGTCTTGATTGGGGTTTTCGAATGAGCTAGCTCTCTTGGTTTTGGATGAGTTATATATACAGATAAACTTGTAGCATCTCATCCTAAGGGCGCTTGGTCTAGGTAAGACACAAATCTCTGAGTGGTAATACGCAACATTCAACTAACAATCTTTCAGGGGTATGATACTCGCTTCGCATCTTGAGCATGTGAGTGGTCGTGGGTTCAATTCCCACAGCGTCCAATTCTTTTTGTCCTCACGCTTTTGCTGCTGAGTCGTGCATCAAGTGGTTTTTTTTTTGGGAGGCTGGAAGTGATGATTGTATCACACCAGTCACAACAGTACGCATGTCACACATATCACACAGCCTCGTACTGAATGAAAGCACCAAGCCGATTTGCCTCAATCACATCGCAGAGGCAGCAAGAGCCATCTCATTCAATGCACTGGTGTGCGTTGGTGGAAGGGTTGGAAGCGTGGCTGCGTGATCGTGGTTATTCATCATGTCATTTTGGCCTTCTGAGGCTCCTGTCTATTCGCGCAATAAGGAAAGTAGAAATACAAGAAAGATGAGACTTCGCCCACTGACTCCACTCTGAGACACCGATCTTCCAGGCCACGGTCATCCTGCGCTGCTAGAGCAGGGCTGACTCCAAGACTCCGCCAAGAGATCTGTCGCAGTACGTCGTTCGAAGCCAGTGAATAATCTGCCTCAACAAAACACTGCCAGGTCTTCCAAACTCAACTGCTCTCAGTCGAGACAACTTACTGCAGCTCTTGAAAACGAGACTCAGCGCCAATGTCCTCAGTTTTCGCAGCACCCGGAGCGTAAGGGTAGCACAGAAGGCCCTTAATGATGTTCGGGGCCGCAGCGGTCTTTTTGAGAGCCATCTCAGCCTTCCATTTGTGGCCGAGGAGGGACGGCAGACCCGTCCAGGAACACGGTCTTCCCATTTTGGCACACGGCACACATGTGTCCGTACCAGGGACTCGCTCGCACTTCAGCGTTTGGGAGTGGACCTTTGCCAGGCTGGACTGGAGCGAGGGTTAGTATCTTATCAGGAGAAATCAAGGGTTGTCAACATACCTTGTTGGCCATGTAGCAAAAGTCGCACTTCTCACGTTGCTTGAACGGGTTGATCTTGCTCACATGTGGAACAATCCCACCCGCCCAGTTTGCCGGGTCAGTCATCCAAAGCCTGTCAAAGCCCCTCCAGGTCCCTCCGACATTGTGGAGGCCAAGCGCGATCATCTCTCCAGCGCATGCTCGGATCGAAAAAGAGGGGCCGTGAAGGACCACGGCTGCCGTTGACAGATGTGACACAATGATGCGCTGAGTCAGATTGTCGACTCTCGCAGTGACCACCCTTGCCAGTCCAAAGTCTGCAGTCCAAGCCTGAGCTTGAGGGTATCTGGTACGCACGAAGTAGCTGTACACGCCAATACCCAGTGAGTAGTCAAGCAGAGCTCCCTGCGCGGTACACTCTCGTACAAGTCGCAATCTTGCCTCTCTCTGCAAATACCTTGTCCTCCAAATTTTGCTGGTAGACTGCCATACGATCTTGAAAGCGACCTTGTTGGCAGCGCGCCAGTTGCTCCAGGGACCAATCTCAGAAAGGCGAAAGAAAGGCACAGGGTGTTGACCTTTGTTGGGCTTCTGCACTTCCCAGATCACATAGTACTCGCAATCTTTCGCGATCTCCATCTCCTCGACTTGTGCCTTAGTGAGTGTCACGATGAGCGATGTGGTTCCGTCTGGTCGATGGTCATCATACTCCATGTGTATCAGCGTGAGGTCCGCTTTCAGCTTCAGAGGCGAACGGTGAAAGGTCCAACAGTCCGGCCAGTCCTGCCTGCACCACGTCGTACGCTCGTACACGACGCCGACTTCTCCGCCGAGAGGGATGGTCTTATTACACCCGTATCGATGAAGACCGAATGCAGGTGTTCGAGGTAGGGTGACGCCATTGCGTCCGAAAGCAGTCGTTGCAAGATCGACAAACAGTCTAGGTAGCTCGAAACGGTCGTAGTCCTTTGCAATGTCGGTTGCGACGTTGGTGCTGGGCTGCAACGTCGGCGCCATCACAGACTCTGACATGGTGCTGAAGATCATCATGAAGGTCGTTTCCATGAGATCACGCATAGCCCTGGAATGGGCTCCTGAGCCACCTTCTTCCCGGTCAGTCTGTGCCGCGAGCTTGAACCAACGAATTTTCCGAGCATCGCGCAAGGCCCAATGGAATTCTTGTTCTGGGTCATATTTCATGTGGTGTAGGTGAGACGTGATGCGAACGCCAATGCCGACACTCTGCCCGATGTAGGCCTGTGGCGGAAAACCGAATCGACTCGTGCCTTTCTTGAAATCTTCCATGATTGCCATGTAGATGCCACAGTCCTTGTCGGTTCCGTCGGTTGCCCTCAGCACCCTCAGGAAGTCGTTGAGTCTGGAGTTAGGGTTGCCGAGAGTGGGTAAGAATAATGGGTTGACGCGTGTAACGCAGTTGCGAAAAGTCTGGGCCATTCTGGTCATGGTGATGTCGTTTGTCATCATAATTTTGTGGAACCTGTTCAGGTGTGGGATGCGCCCTTCGTTACTCTTGATCTCACCGAGAAAGGTAGCGATTGATCTTCTGAATGGATCGGGGTCGTTGAGGTAGCTCAGTTGACCCGCCGGATGGTTCATGGCCGTTGAGAGGGTGAAGCCTTGCATGCCAACTGGTAGGGATCTTGTGGAGGCGATGTAGGGTTGTCCGATGTCGAGGTTCGCAACAGGGAGAGCTCGAACGGGGACCGTAGGCCCACGGCGGGACGTGATAGTAACATTGACAAGAGAGAGGTCAGGCGAGGCATCGGTGATGAAGCCTGTCTCTCCACGTGCGACACGAATGGATGTACGTTCTTGCTGCCAAGAGGTGTTGCAGTGGAAGGTGTAACCCAACAGATCTTTGCGTTGGAGTGACATGATTGGGTGATGGTGCCGTCGTTCGGGTCGTAGGTTTGCAGCGCTGTCAGGATGTGCTGTCGATGCGGATGTAGAGATCGAGATGGTGTGAAGGATGGGAGAATAGGGAGGTAGGGAGGTGATGTGAGTGTTGATGTTGATGATAAGTTGTAAGTAAGGAGACGGATCACAGTATTTGTATGCTTGTAGAGCAAGGGCGAATTTGTTTGCTCACCTAGAAAGTTTGTACATGTCTAGCAAAACCTCACAACAGACACAGACAATGACTAGGATGTATGTGAGGCTCGTGTGACCAGTCCATGTTTGTGCGAGCACAAGCACTGGATGACGCAACAAAGCAACAACGTCAGCTCGTGAACGCATGAAAAGTGAAGCAGAAGCACATGCACATGTCCGTCAATGCAGATTTAGCTGTCTGTCAAAGCACGTCCAGTCCAGTGGAGTGGGAGTGCATGTGCCTAGTTCGTGAAAGCACGGGCAAGAAAGCCAGCCAAACAAGATAGCGATTGCGAAAGCATCGGATGCCGACGTGAGGCAAACGTTTGTCATGTGTTCATTCGCTTGAAGGTGAAGTGATTGTAGATATGTCAGTGGGAATAGTAAGGCAGCAAGCGTATGCGGGAACTCGGGAAAGGTCATGAAAGCGCATCGAGTTCTGGGTGGATGGGCTACGATGTCGTGATAGTTGTAGATGCGCCAGCAGAAATGCCGCTGCCGCTGTGTGGCAGCACAATGATCGCTGCGAAATGCTGGCATTGAGTTCTAGATGATTTGCATGCATCATTAGCGTGACATGGTATTGGAAGATCTCGCGCTCTCAATGTGAACGTCATATTGCCCACGTTTAAGCCCGATCGTACTACCACAACACTTGCAAAAAACACCCCGGTAGTCATGTATGTCAAGAGGTGGACTTGAGCGTAAAGAAATGGAACTTGAAACTCAGACGCCTTGGAAGAATGTCGCCGCAACAATTTGGCTTCCGCCAATTTCTCACCGAAGAAGCTGCCAAGTAGTGCTGGAACGTGTGGAGACCGACTCTCCCTGCATTTGAGCATCGGGAATCAGACGAGACGGAAGTGCGCAGCTGACGCTGATAACGATGCCAGAGCATGTCTCGAATATGGCCGATACTGTTCCTCGCATTGGTAGTAGAGACAATGCAGATAGCGCACTTCTCATCCCTGATGTAGTAAGCATGTATGAAGTCAACAGCGTATACGATGTTACTGCGCTCACTATGAGCCTGAAGATGAGGTTGGAAATTAGCGCGGCCAATGGCGCGTCGCGAAAGTCCGGGCTCGACGCGTTTCCGCGTTTCTCGAAGGAGAGTGAGGGCTGAAAGCTCCATGCGATTCGGTAGCACCACCCTTCACTCTTTTTCCATCGTCCAATCATTTATTCATTAAAAATGAATACCACCATCATCCGCCTGCCCGCCTTCTCCATGGTGGAGTACTTCTGGAGTCCCTTAGCAGGGTGGCATGCGCTTCGCGCTGAAGCCTGCGACGGGGCTCCAGAAGGTTTCGAAGGTGACCCGGAAGTTTTTGATGAGAGGCGTGATGACCCCGATACTATTCGGTGGCATAGCGTCCTTGAGGATTCAATTGCGGAAGGCAAGCCGGAGATACTCCCGCCGGACCTCGACGTCGTCGAGCGCCTCTGGCAGCAACAGAAGGACCTGGCTTCGGCATCGGCTGCGGGAGGTATCAAAGAGATCTGGTCCTTTCCTTTCCGAGAATGCTTGTGTGGGCAGTACGCTTACTGCATTGATCATAGAACCAGTAGGCAAGAAGGCGAGGAAAGGTATGCATCTCCGTCGCATGCTCTTTCAGCAACTAGTACTGACGAATCGCAGAGCCGCCTCCTCCTGCTCCGGCGAAGCGTAACCACCATCGCCACTCCAGCAATGCTACCGCCAAATGCTAACACGCCTTCGTAGCGCAGCGCAAGTCCACGGCCGCCGCGTCTTGTACGTCTTCCAGGAAGCCAAAAGAAGTTCCAAGTATAAATCGCTGACACAGTATTCAAGCATCAGCGAAGACCATGAAAGACCAGGGGCCTAAAAAACCCCTGGCACAGTCGAAGCTCAACTTCGGCAAGAAATGTAAGAACACACACGCACCTACCATCACCGCTGTACAGATCTGATCCTGGACTTAGGAGAACGACGACGACGAAGACGAGACTTCCGGTCTGGCAAGACCTGTAAGTATGTTAGCGAAGACTGTCTCACGTTGTAGACTAACAGCAACTCGCAGTAAAACCATCAAAACCCCCCAAAAAATTTAAAATTTAAAATTTCCCAAAAAAAAAAGGTGAACACCGCCCGGCACTTAATTCATGTCTTCTTGCGCTCTCGCCGCAGCTTCGACAATGGTTGCCTCATCTCGGATCACCCATGCGCTCGCCCAATAAACTCTATGCCGTACTTGGGCCACGGTGTAGTGAGGAGTGAAGCGACGATATCAACGGTGGCAGCGCGACTCAGCGAACGTACCGTCGGCGCACTACCAATGCGCAAATGACGTTTCAGCGAGACGCTCCGCCAAGCAGACACCGAGTTCGCTCGCATCAGTCACAGACTTGCTGTGAGTAATCAAGCGAACCTCCAGGCCTTCAACTGCTGATCATGGCTCAGCCCAGAACTCCCATGCAGTAAACCCCCAGCAGAGATGCACCACCCGCCTCGATCGCGCACTCAACAGCAGGGACAACGAGGAGGATCCAAGCGATCTCGCCCGGCATGTAATCGTGGGCGGCAACACCCAGCCACGACGACCCAAGCAATCTCACCCGGCCCTTAACCGCCAGCGTCAACACCGTGGCATCATGCCGATCACCTTCTAGCGACAACGAAGACAGGCAAGTGAACCGCCCGGCACTTAACCGTCGACGGCAAAACCCTGCAATCGTGCTGGTCGCCCTCTTAACAGTCGATCCTACCATCATGCCGGCCGCCTGCTAGCGACAACAAAGGCAGCCCAAGTGAACCGCCCGGCACTTAATCGCCGGCGGCAAGACCTTGCAACCGTGGCTGGTCGCCCTCTCGACTGCCCGAAGCCAAACGCAGCGCCGCATCTTTGTCTTGTTGCTCTGCTAAAAGACGAGGTATCGTTGGAGTCTGGATCTTTTGGTGGAGATGGTGATTCGTGGACACAAAGGAGGCGCAGGTGACGCGTGCAGGACGTGGCGCGGAGCGTGAAGGAGGATCGAATGCGACGAAGTCGTGTCTTGAAGGCGGTTCGGAGTCATGGAGACGGTCAGGAAAGATCGGCGAAGCGGTTCTGAGGTAGTAAAGAGAAGGGCAACATACAGGTCGTGAAGGTGACGTCTAGCAAAGGGCAAAATAGCGTTGGAACTTGGAACACGCAGGTCGCGGCTCCTCCCGCTTGTTGTGAGATTCCGTTTTAGGAAATCTTTCGGACCTCGGCGCCTCAAGCTGGCCAAGAGATTACATCATAAACTGGGTACCTTCAGTCAAAACGAGATACCTTTGTAAGGCCTCACTTGCGGAATATCTTCTCATGTGGAACCTGCTTGTATTGCTCCTAAAAGATACCTCAAGCCTAGCCACCTTTTACTCGAGCCAATATGCACCATCAGCCCACATTCGCAAATGCACGTCCAA
>Ga0265798_10004317_pt1 | contig 19708 bp, 16 predicted proteins | sample P3T30metagenome_FD_192430 | JGI IMG/M metagenome (GOLD analysis project Ga0265798, IMG submission 192430) | Plant litter microbial communities from East Loma Ridge, Irvine, California - P3 T30 | ecosystem: Environmental > Terrestrial > Plant litter > Unclassified | place: USA: California... | reverse complement strand
AACAGGGGCGCAAATTCCTCCTCGACCGTGTCGTCGGTTTCGACCATGTTGAAAACGACACGGATCTTCTGCCGTGGTACGCCGATGCTGGACAGCATACGGATCGTATTGACCGTGTCAGCAAGCTGTTTATGTTCTTTTACGGCCGGAACGACGAAGTAATCGAATTCCTCATGCGACCCATGGTATTGCTGCATCAGCTTGAGAAAATCTTCCACGTTCGACGCGCCCACATCCACAATGGCCGAGTCGAGCCTCATCAACTGTTCCAGCAGTCCTCCATAATGACGCCCGCGCATTTTCTTCACGCCGATTCCATCCGCACCCCCGTCGCTGTTGAGCGATTCGATCAAATAGATGGGGGCATCCTGCATGCGTGGTTTCAGGAGATTGACGGCCACCGTCGTTTTTCCCACGTTTCCTGAAAAGTTTATGACAACGAATTTCATGTCCTGGTCCTCTTTGCCACTCTGGCCAGAGCTGCCAGGTCGGGGCGCGTGTTGATGATTCGGTCGAGATCTGCGGGATCATGCGATGGGCCGGTACCGCTCTCCGCGGGAAGGAGGGCGGGAGCGGGCGGTGCTTCCTGCGGCGGAGCTGGAGCGCCATATGCCCGGGCAGGGCCTGTCGCTGCCGACTGCTGTCTTCGTTTCGCCCTCAGTCGCTTGAGTGTCGTTTCGAACGTCGCGAGCGACATGCCGAGTCCGTGTGCTGCCAGCACGGCGAGTACGTCGACGCGCCTCGCCCCGGCTGCGAGTGCCATCTCGACGTCATCGAGGACATCCCGCAGACGCGCCGCCCGTGACCGTTTTTCGTCGTCAGCGGCCAAGGCCCGCAGGCGTTCCGCCACGGCTTTCTTGTCCATTCGTAGTCGTGCCCGGTCGTTATCAATACACCATGCATTGTCGGGCCGTACCGCGTCTGCCATGTGCGTGTACGCAAACGGGCACCAGAATGTCCCGATGATGTACCTCAGACGCATGAACGCGCATGATTTTCCGTGGCTGAGACAGGGACACAAAGGGCGTGGAGTTCCAGGCGGGATATGTATACGCAAAGGGGCACGAAAATCTCCCGATGATCGACCTCAAACGCATGAACCGGAATGATTTTCCGTGGTTGAGGTTAGGGACTACTAGGCATGAATTTCTGTTGAGGGATTTGTGCATGCGCAAAGGCCCGTGGAAACGTCCTGATGATCTACCTCAAACGCATGGACCCGAATGATTTCCCGTGGTTGAGGTAGGGACAAAGGAGGCTTGGGTTTCTAGGGCAGGATAGGCTTTACTGCCGCGTCTGTGGCACAGCCCATTTACGATCACCCGATACCTTCACCATGTCCGGCCCGAGCCCCATCGTCAAAACCCGCCTGAAGGGTCCGATGCACGCACGTTTTCTTGCTGAGCAGGAAGCGCGTGGCATGTCCGAATCGGAGCTGTTGCGTCTTGCCCTGCACCAGCTTTTCGAGAGCGGCGAAAAGCCGCCGGTCCAGCCACAGGTAACAGGAGCTGGCAAACCACGCCTGGCAATGCCAACTTCCGAAGAGGCAAATCTCGAACGAAAAACGGTATGGATGCCGGGATTTCTCGTCAAAGCTGCAGCTGAACGTGCGAGAGGAAAGGGCATGTCGTTCAGCCGATGGGCCAGCTCCCTGGTACAGTCGAATCTGATGCGTCCCCCCGTGCTGACCGAACGTGAACTGCTCGTGATCGAGGCCGCGACGCGTGAGCTCGGTGCAATCGGCCGCAACATCAGTCAAATTGCACGCTCCCTGGATGAGACATATTTCCGGACCGAGCGCATCCGGCTCGACAGGCTGGCCGAGCTATCCGCGAAGATTACGGCAACACGAACAGCCATTGGGGCACTGGTGCGGGCGAGCCGCCGCTCATGGAGGGCGGACTGATGTCACTTATCGAAGCCGAACACGCGCTGGAATCCGCGCTCAGTGGCGGACGGGTCCGGCGAAAGGTGAACAATACCGGAAACCTGCGGTCCAGAGCCGGCCGGGTTGCCAGAGGAAGCCCGGAGGTCATGGTAAAGATCACGGGTTTCGGACGGGGCGGGGATCATATCCGGGCACATCTTGGCTACATCACGCGCAATGGCCGGCTCGAACTGGAAACGGACAGGGGGGACATTCTCCGAGACAGGGAAGCTGTCAGGGATTTGTTGGGGCAATGGTCCGACGATATCGACAGTTCACCCCGGCACAAAAACCAGCGTGACACGATGCACCTGGTTCTCTCGATGCCCGAAGGTACGCCAGAAACAGCTGTACGTAACGCGGCGCGCGCGTACGCGAAAAGGACTTTTGGTGCGAACCATGAATATGTGTTCGTCCTGCATACGGACGAGCCGCATCCGCACGTTCACCTGACGGTCAGGATTTCCGGCTTCGACGGACGCAGGCTCAATCCGCGCAAGGCAGACTTGCAGGCCTGGCGTGAGGCCTTCGCGCGTGAGATGCGCGACCAGGGTATTGATACCGAAGCCACTCCCAGATCCGTGCGCGGTGTCGTGCGCAAGGCAGAGAAGGGTGTCGTGCGCCATATCGAGCGTGGCGATGCCCGGAGAGGACCGCGCGGGCCGCGTGTGAAGACGGCGCGCATCAGGGAAGTGGCCGAGGAGCTGCTCGCCGAAGTCGATGGCCGGCCGGTGGCCGGGCGACCGTGGGAGGCACGCATCCGGCAACGACAGCAGTTCGTACGAAACGCTTGGCTCAACGCAGCCATGGCCCTGGACAATACGGTTCATTTCCATACGGAGCAACGCAATGCACGACCCGAATACGACAGACTCGACCCCGCGCGGGTCCGCGCAGGCCAGCGCGCAGCCGCTGTATATCAGTCCGGTCCTCAGGGACCTCGCTTCCGTATACCGGCCGCTGCCCTCGCCCGCATGCGAGACATGTCCCGCCTCGATGTGGTTCAGCACCAGCGACCAGCTCAAGTGCTTCTGCACGCGCATGCACCTGATGGTGTGGGACGAGACGGTGGAGCCGATCATGACGTGCGATGGCCGCGAGCTTGCGCTACTGCAGTTGCAGCAGGAACTGAAGGTGACAGGAGACGGGCCGGCCGGCTGACCGGACACACCCTGGCCGCCACGATCCGGAGATTCGTTCAGACCATGCCGCCCATCGACACCGAGCGACACGAGTTGAGGCGACGCCTGATCGGTGAGTTCGGCCCGGACCGCGGGCGCGGCAATCTGCCCGCTGCGGCGCACGACGTATCGACGTCATCCCCGATGATCCGAAGTCTTCCGAAAGACAGAGAGCCGGGTTGAGAATGTCTGCATCAGGCCGTGCGTCCAGCAGTGGCCGCGAAACCTGGCCAGCCCTGAGCTGCGGCCACGTGATCCGGAGCGCCGTATTCCTGAGGCCGCGGGCTCGTGCCGTGCGAAGGCGCTTCTGGCCTGCTGAACCGCGCGAGCCATGGCCGACATTCGACCATTTAAGAGGAAATATCGGCGCGAAGGAGCGGTATGCGCGAGCTGCCCAGTCAATCGGACTCGAACTCGATCTTGTGCCCGTTTTTGCTGAAGTCTGCCCTGATGTCCTCGACGATGGCCGCGCGCTCGTCTCCGGATATCACCTGCTTCTCGGATTTCGGGTCCCAGTAGTCGATCTGGTCGAGGTAGACAACGAATCCCATCCTCCCATCCGCCGGGAAAAGCATTTCGCCAGGTATCGTGGCAGTTTTCTCGCCAAGCTGGACATAGATATGGCCACGGTCGACATTCAGAATCATGAATCCTCCTCTTCGGTGATGGTCAAGTGTCGGGTAGCCGACGACGGACCGGGAAAAAACGGCTGTTCAGCGTTCGTGCGCATGTTCCCTGACAGCTTCGCTCCTGTCGCGCATTTTGATATCAGGATATTGTCCCTGCTGGATGCTTTTCGCAATGTTTTCCCGGGCGGCCGCAACTACCATGGACTGCTGTTTGCTGTTGAGCCCGGAGGCGTGCGCCTGCTTTTCGATCACGGCCATGGCCGCATAAGCGCCAGCCAGCATTGGATGCTGCTTGACAGCATTTTCTTGTGATTCGCTCGCGAAGGCGAGAGCGGCGCGACGATGGGGATCGCGCCCTTCACCTTCGTGATGAGTGTTTGCGTGATTGCGCGTGGATTCAGTGGCGCGATCGAACAGCATGGTTTCCTTCAGTGTTGCCGGATCGATTGCAATGATGCGCGTGACACGGGCATTTTCCTTCAGGCTCGGCAGTTCCTTGGTGTTCCAGATACTTTCATCACGCACTTTTTCGCCGAGTACCACACGTACGGTGCCGGACACTCCTGCAGCATAATCCGCTGACGCCTTGCCCCACCACTCGTGCACTTCTCTGGAACCGTCATATACGGGCGGGACAATGCCTCTCTCGGCAAGAATAATCTCGAGCGTCTTACCATTCGCCATTTGAGCGATTTCTGCTGCCCGCTCCGGGCTTCCAATCCCCTGCGTTTTTCCCGACCAGAAATACGCAGTATTCGGTTCGGTGGCGAGTAGCTGAACGGTCGTATCGGGAAAAGGCTTTTCCGCGGCTTGATCTTTCATCGTCCGTAACTTTCCGGTCGTTGTCGAGGGCCCCTGCTGCTGGGAGCAAAGGTTACTTAACGGAAAGCGTAGCTTGCCAGAGGATTCGGATCATTGACTCATGGCAACGAGCGTCGAATCCCGGTCGATGGTTGTGGTAACGAGCATTGATCGTTGCTGGGGGCTCACCCACATTGTAGACTGGCAACAGACAACGAACTGGAGTGTGTATGAAACTGCCCGAGCTGTGTGCCTGTCTCGAAACGGAGTTTGGAGTGGAGCTGAAACGTGAGGAGCGTGGAGACGGATGCGCCTATTACTGGGGCGTGGTGAAGAAGGCTCCCGCGTCCACCCGACTGCTGCGCATCTCCGCGACGGTGGCAGGCGAAGCGGCCGAGATCAAGCTCGCGCAGTCATCGATCGCCGCAGGCCACGATCGGCTCCTGCCGTTGCCGGCTTCGCCGCAGCAGGTGGCGGCCGCGTTACGTTCCGAGCTTTCGCTCCTGCAGGCGGTTACGCCGCCGCAGCGGCAGATGCCATCCGTGAGTCCGGATAACGCGGTCACGGATCCCCGCGTTGCACGACTGGCCTCTGTCGACGATTGCGAGTCCTTCGCAGTCAACGCACGTGAACGGGGTTTCCCGGAACTGGCGGACCAGGCCCGGCGACGCTCGGTTCAGCTCCGGGCCGCCGCCTGCGAAGCGAAAACGGAAGTCGAGCGTGAATGCCTCCAGGCGGTATTCGCGTACGAGGAGGTTCTCTCTGCCGGACAAGAAAGACGCCGGCGGGCGTCGCGTACCTGGCAGATGATCAGGCGGCTCGGAATCGTTCCGGCGGTAGAACATGTCGTGACAAAACGCGAGGTTTCTGCCGGCTTTACCGCACTGGCGCGGATGGGACTCATGGACTACGCCTTCGAATCCGTGATCCTCCGCCATCCCGACATGTTCTCGGGTAAGGCCGTCGAGATCTCCAGACAGCGCACCGGCGCGTCGTGAAGCGGATGCCCTGCCCCGGGTTGCAGCGTGTGGCCGCCCAAAAGGTGCACGGTCGGGAAGAATTTCGGATCGGCCGCAGGCTCTGCGCTGCGGGCATGCGAGCGGATTACAGCGCGTGAATGGTATAGCCCTGTGCCAGGTCCGCTCCCGATCGCGGCAGCTCGTTGCGGATCGTGTCCTCAGTGGGGTTCGCCATCCAGACACTCAGCTGTTTGTCGCCACCGTCGGTATGGATCCATGTGTCAACGCGATGCGTGAAGCCGCGTGCCCTGTACTGCCTGTCCAGCTGCGCAAGCTTCCTTTTTTCGGCGGCCTGTGCCTTCTGGAGTTCACTGTCCAGAATCTTCATGAAGCACTGCTCGCACCTGCCGTCGCGGTGCGCCGCCGTGCCTGCCGGATCGAAGGCAGGGTTGTGGCATCCCCATGCCCATGCCGGTACGGGCGGCGCCATACGTCGGAGTTTTTGCGCTGGTAACAGGAACTGCCTTCGACATCAGGTCGGACTGCAAGCTTTCCCGGAAGCTGAACGGACCAGTGCTGGCGCATCAGGACGCACCGCTCGAGACGCACGCAGTCTGCCGTCATGCAGAGTTGATTCCGGCCGCGGGCAAGGCCTGGGACATGATGAAGAAACAGTCGGGTACGATGGCAGCGCCGGTGTATCAGGCGGTCGAAAGGTGCTACAGGAACTAGTCATTTCGGTCAGTTCCCTCCCCGGACAGCGTGTATGGCTGCGACGGGCCGACCTTCCAGGTCAGTGAGCCGTGTCGCCTGTGGCACGGCAGTCATCCGCCCCGCGCAAGGTACTGTTGACAGAGGCATATCACGCAGGTAATCTGGGTTTCCGATAATCAATCACCGCCGGGCATTGCATACCCCGCCGCGCGCCCTTCCCGCAGGGCCCGGTTCCTGTCGGCCTGTCTTCCCGGCGAACACCGATGGAACCCACCCACAACTTTCTGCCGGTACCGGTCCGGGACCTGCTTGGCAAGACATTCTATGTACCCCGTTACCAGCGGGGATACAGGTGGACGCCGCGCCAGGTCCACGAGCTGCTGGACGACGTGCTGGCATTCATCGAAAGACCGACAGGCAGTTTCTACTGCCTGCAGCCGGTCGTCGTCGTTGAAAACGGTATGCGCTGGGATCTCGTGGACGGTCAGCAGCGCCTGACGACCCTGTCGCTCATCCTGACCTATTTCAACAGCCGGCCGGAGAAGGAACCGGAGTGGCCGGTCTTCACGCTGGACTACGAGACCCGTCCGGAGTGCATGGCCTACCTGAAGGAACCTGTGGCAGCGCAGCGCGACAGGTTTGTCGACTTCTTTCATATCCATGACGCCTACAGGGCAATCGGGGAGTGGTTTTCGACGCGCATGCATCTCTGCAGTGACATGGAGGCGGCTCTACTCGACCGCGTCAGGGTCATCTGGTATCAGCTGGGCCAGCACGAGGATCCGATTGCCGTGTTCATGCGTCTGAACGTCGGCAAAATCCCCTTGACCGATGCGGAACTCGTGAAGGGCCTGTTTCTGCGTTCGGGCAATTTCGACGGAGAGGGATTCCGCGTCCGTCACCTGAAGCAGACCCGCATCGCGCGCGAATGGGATGCGATAGAGCGGCGTCTGCAGGAAGATTCGTTCTGGTATTTCCTGACCAATGAAACCAGGGCGTCGAACCGGATCGATTTTCTGCTGCGCCTGTATGCGCTGGAGATCGGCGTCGACGTCAGTCCCGACGACCCCTCCTGGCTGTTTCTTGCCTTCAGCCAGCGTCTCAACGCGGAAAAGGCCGATGCCGTCAGCGAATGGGAGAAGGTCCACGCACTTTTCCTGCGTCTCGACGAATGGTACCGGGACCGCGACTTTTATCATCTGGTTGGTTATCTTGCGGCGACGGGAAGACCCCTGTCGGCCCTGCTGGCGCTTGCCGACTGCACGAAAAGCGAGCTGCGCGCGCGGCTGAAGTCAGAAATATTCATGCAGATCGCAGGGAAAGGTGGCGCCCGGGAGAGCGTGGCGTCGGTACTGGAGTCCCGGCTGGATGACCTGACCTATGAGGACCGGGGCGACCACCGGCTGATCCGGCAGATGCTGCTGCTGTTTAACATTGCGACCCTGCTCGAGAGCGACAGGGTCCGGACCCGGTTTCCTTTCGATCTCTTCAAGACCGAGTCGTGGGATCTCGAACACATCCGTTCGGTGCAGTCGGCCCTTCCGAACGCGCCGGAGGGTGCGAAGAAATGGCTGGACCGTGTGCTCGCCTATGTGACCGGAACCGATGATGCAGCCGCATGGGGGCCGGTCCTCGGGGCATTACCCCCGTCCCGGCATGCCACACTCTGCCTGGAAGCCCTCGGGATGCGCGCTGCCGAGCCGTTTCCGATGAAGGATTTCCCGGCACTCGCGCAGGAAATCATCGCGCACTACGACCCCGAGCCCGACCGCGAGACCGACAACAGTATCGGTAACCTGACCCTGCTCGATGCCGCAACCAACCGCAGCTACAGGAACGCCGTGTTTCCGGTCAAACGCAGGACCCTGATCGCCCTTGACAGGTCCGGGACTTTCGTTCCGGTCTGTACCAAAAATGTCTTTCTCAAGTATTACAGTTCGAGGATCGACGACATGCTGGTGTGGACGGGGCCCGATGCGGCAGAACACCAGAAGGCAATGCACGCGTCGCTGGTGCGCTTCTTTGCTCCGGCCGGGGTGAGCGCATGAGCGGTCCAAGAATGCACACCCTCGCGTCGCTGTTCGGCGACGTGGCCAGGGTCGAGATACCCATCATCCAGCGCGACTATGCCCAGGGCCGGGCCGAGGAGCATGTGGTCCGTGATGCCTTCCTCGGGGTACTGTGTAACGCGCTCCGGCGCGGAAGCGACGATCCGCAGGGGCGTCTGAACCTGGACTTCGTTTATGGCAGCACGGGACCGGAGTCGGATACGTTCGCCATTCTTGACGGGCAACAGCGGCTGACCACGCTGTTCCTGCTGCACTGGTACTGCGCGGTCAGGGACGGGCAGACGGAAGATTTCCAGCGCCGCTTTGCCAGCGCAGGCCGGGCGCGCCTTACCTATGCGACGCGGGAGAGCGCGGGGATGTTTTTCGATGCACTCGTGTGCCAGAGGTGCGTGCCGCCGCGCGTGGCCACCGGATTCGCGGACGTCATCCGCGACAGCCGGTGGTTCCTCCTGGACTGGGAATTCGATCCGACCGTACAGGCCTGTCTGGGCATGCTCGAGGCGATCCATGCCGTGTTCCATGAAGAAACGGGACTGTACGGGCGTCTGGTGGCCGAGGGACGGATCACGTTCGAGTTCCTCAACCTGCCGGATTTCGGGCTGTCCGACGACCTGTACATCAAGATGAATGCCCGGGGCAAGGCCCTGACGCCGTTCGAGAATTTCAAGGCATGGCTGGTCGGACGCGCCTGCGCTGACCGGGCTGCTGCCGTGGAGTTCGACCGCAGGATGGACAGGGAATGGCTGGACGTCTTCTGGAACGTGCTTCCGGAGCACAGCCGGGGGGGCGCCGCTGCCGGCGAACTGTTCATGTGGTTTTTCTATCTGGTCGCCCTGTATGCTGCCTGTCAGGCCGACGGGCGTGGCAGCGCGGCGCAGGACTGGCTGAACCGGCTGAACAGGCGGCAGCCGGTCAGTCTGGCCGAGTTCGAAAGCCACGACAGTTTCGGTGAAGTCGTACTTGCGCGTGCAGCCACCGTGCTCGACTATCTTGCCGGGACGCCGGATCCCGCCGATGTGGCGCTGTGCCGCCAGGCGCTGCTGAGAAACGACCTGATGGACGTGGCGCGGTTCGGCGCGGTAGTGGAAGGCATCTGCGCCGCGGCTGCCGCCGGCGTGTCAGCCGCGGACAGCCGTGAGCGGCTGCGCTGGAACCGGGTATCGTCGAACCTCGTCGGAAACGCGCGTATCGACGATGTGTCGGCCCTCCAGCTGGCCATGCGCGGTACCGCAACGCTGGCGCGGCATTTCGCCACGCTCTACGGGGACCTCGCGGAACTGGACCTGTCACCTGTCGGCTTCGACAGCGAACAGCTGAACGAGGAAAAGGTCAAGGCGCGGCTGATCGGGGGCGATCTGGCCTGGGAACCGGTGCTGCGTGCGGCAGAGGCCCACGAATACTTCCAGGGCAGGGTTGGTTTCCTGCTGGAGATGAGCCGAACGGGCAACGGGCACGACATGGGCGTATTCGGGCGGTATGCCGGCCGCGCGGCGGCACTGTTCGCCCGGCCTCTGCGCGAATCGCGCGAACTGCTGCTGGAACGCGCGCTGCTGTCCCGGTACGACTACCTGCCCGGCTGGTCTTTCTCGCGTTATTCGTTCTGCCTGCCAGGGGCGCGGTCTTTCCGCGACCGCACGGACAACTGGTTCCGTGTCGTGCGCGATCCCCGCTTCCACGACTTTCTTGACCTGCTGGGAGATGGCGATGCAAGAGCTGCCCTTGAAGAGATGATCGCGACGTCGCAATGTGTGGACTGGCGCAGGCATGTCGTCAAAGAGCCGGAGCTGATCCGCTACTGCGCCAGCCGTTTCATCAAGCGCCGCAACGGCAGGATCTACCTGATATCGAAACTCAAGGCGTCCTCCCGGCATGTCGAACTTTACACGTATGCCCTGTACAGGAAGCTGACGGGGGCAGAACGGGACATGCCGCTCCCGCAGGGCGTGGAAGCCGTCGATTACACCCAGGTGACTGAGGGGGAACCGTACCTCTCCCTGGCATTCGAAGATGGCCGCCGGCAGCGCATCATTCATGTAGACGGTGGCCTGCGCTGTTTTCAGGACGGGGAAGAAGTATCTCCGCCTGCGGACCTTGCCGGCTGGATTGCGGACTGCGGAGCGACCTCCGGCACCGGCGACGCAGCGCAGCAGGCCACCTGACAGTCCGGCTGGCCGCTACCGCCCGGCGGCGCGATGCATCCGTTGCGCTGCTGGGGGCCAACGTTGCGGCATCCGGTCCTGCAGGCCCGACCGGGCAGTCCAGCACAGTCATCTGGCAGCGCCGTTTCCGGCAGCGGCGTCCGCTGCCGCGACATGGAACGGGCGCTTTACGGAATCAGCCTGGAGCAGACGCATGCACGACTTGAAAGTTTCCTTTATGAAATATATTATGTAGAAAATACTTTTGGAGGATCCATGTTTAATCTGTTGACGGAACTGGTCGGCGCGCCGCTGAAGGTTGTGGAGCTGCTGGGCAAAGCTGTTGAGACCGCTGGTGAACTTGCCGATAGCGAAACCCTGAAGGAGGTTGGGAAAGTTATCTCCGAGAACGCGGAGACCATTGCCAAATAAGCCCATAAAGGTTTTCCTGTTCTCGGGCTGCTGCCTGCCCCGGACGCATGCAGCCTGTGCTCCCGGAATACCTGTGTCTGACCGGATGCCGGCGCTCTGCACCGGTGATGCCGACTCCCGCAGACCGGGAACCCGGGTGACGCCAAGGACACGGCCAACTGGCGCTCACCCGTCAGGAACGGCTCCGACGAGTCAGGCCGGGAATGTGGATGTGATTTCCGGTCAGCACCGAAAAATTCTTCCGCTCCAGCGGCAGACATGTTCACGGACGTGTCTGCCGCCCGGGCCGGTGTCCGGTGACAGACCGGCACCCCGCCTGCTGCATGTCCACACCTGACAGTCGCTGCCGGCCGTGACGGGAACAGGCCGTTGCCCCGGCTGGTTTCTAACAGTGCCGACACCTGCAGACTGCACATGCGTTGCCAGCCTGCACCGCAGCAGGAATAAATGTCTGGATGCTATTTTTCGAAAACGCAATCAAGTATAAACTGTGTCGTGAGGGCATTCCCGTCACGGGAGGCCGGTCCGAATCGATCAGCCAGCAGGAAGACCGGGATGGGTTTTTTACAGGATGTAAAGCGTATTCACGTATATCAGAATCAGGCACGGACGCGCAGCTCGACCCACGTGATGCACCCGTTTCTGAACGTAAAGGGGCCGAACCGCGACCGCTATGAAGTCCTGCGGACCCTGGGCACCAGGCAGAAAAAGTCGGCTCACGTGACCTACCAGGAACTTGCGGAAATGTTTGCGCACGGGTGTTTCGAACGGTTCAACATCAGGCTGCGGATGAAGCCGGGGGATGGCGTCTATCCCGGCAGTCCGCCGGCACTTCATCCGCGTGATGAAGACATCGTTCCAGGCTCCGGTTTTGCGCGTGCGGTGGCACAGGTCGACACCCGTAGTGCCCTGTCGCCCGGTGTGTGCAGCGTGCTGCGCCAGCTTGGTCTCGGCACCGGGCGGACCGGCACATAAGTGCAGCCGGGAAGATTCCCGTTCCATGTTCTTCCTGTTTGTCCTTCCTTTTCGCCACACGGGTAACCGGCGGAGCCGATGAAGAATGGCCCGGGCACGCAGGCCCAGCGCTACAGCCGCAACTTACACCAGACACCATGACAGCAGAAAAAGAAAACCCGCGTTCCGGCAGCACACGACAGTTGGAGACTGCGGATGACGCTATGGAAAGCCCGCAGGACTGCGTCGTCATCGGCGACCAGTCCGGAAAGCCGGCGATTACCATTCAGCACAGCACGGCGTTTTCAGACTATGGAGCCGGGGAGCGCAGGGACCCGGCAGATGATGCGCTGGGGCGTCTGGGAGCGGCCCTTCAGTCGGCGCCATCCCTTCTCGTCGCAGCCGAGGCACACGGCAGGCAGCTGTACGAAGTCGTGATCAACGGGGAGCTGGTGCGTGCCGCAGATGGCAACGGCCTGCGTGCATTCACCATGGGACCGAAAGGGATCCGGGAACACGCGCGTCTGTTCGAAAATGGCGGGCTGCAGAACATGATCAATGCCGCCGCCGTATGGCAGGTGGCGTCGGTCGTGGTGGCACAGAAGCATCTCGCCGACATCAGCCGCAAACTCGACCTTATCGCCGAAGGGGTGTCTGCCATCGCCGGCTTCCTCGACAGCGAACGCCAGGCCCGGATCGAGGCTGCGTGGCGCTATCTCGGACAGGCAAAGGGTGTTTTCGCGGCAGGAGAGCTTCCGGTCAGCATGCGGGGGCAGCTCGAACAGTGTGAAAGGGATCTGATGGGCATACAGATCCATCTGCACAGGGAGTTCATCCAGATCCTCGAAAAGCCCGTCGCGCATACCGAAACGGTCGGAACCGAAGAGCTCGCGCGGGACATCTCACGGAAGATGACGACGCTGGGATCGGTCCTCGGGAGTATCGAACTCTGTCTGCAGACACGGATCGCCGCGTGGCATGTGCTGTCACTCTTCCCGGGCGAACCTGGCCTGAAGGACATCCGTCACCAGGACATCCGGCAGGCGGTCTACGATCTCGGTGCACTGGTTCCGGTGTTCGACAGGGAAATGGACCGGGAAATCGGCGCGGTCGCCTCGTTCTTTACACCCGGGTCGATGATCAGGCAGCGGCGCGACATACTGACCGAGGAGGCGCATGCCCTGGCAGGCCGGATTTCCGACGCATGGTCAGCGACTGACAGGGGTCTTCGCCATGCGGCGCGCCTGATGCGCCGGCATGACGAACCCGTCCGCCTGCTTCTCTGCTACGAGAATGGCAGGCTGGAGGAGATGAGACAGGCATTCTGATACCGTACACGGTCCTGTCGCGCTGTCGCCCCCAGACAGCCGATGGTGGCCGCTCCCCTGCCCGGGACGCCAGCAGTGCTGCCGCGGCGGCAGGGCTGATGGCATTGCCGTGATTCCGGTATCTTCCGTGGCGTGCCGACATGGCCGGCACGCCGGCAGGCGGAACCGGGCATCATGCCCGCTCACCCGCCGCCAGCGGTCCACTTCCCCTTCAGCCGTCGCGGCGCTTCGGGAGCGCGTCGGCATCCTTGCCTTCCCTGCGCATGCAGTCGGCGATCCAGTCATAGACCTCTTCGCACCCGATGTATTCGCCGCCGAGACGGTGATCCGGGTCGAAAGCGGTCTCGATGATCGGATAGCCCCCGAGGCGGTCCTCGGCGGCATGGAGGAGCTTCGCCCGGTCCTTCGCGCTGCGTGCCAGGTCGACCTTGTTCAGGCAGATCAGGATGTTGTTGCTGAAGCGTTTGATGTTTTCGAGAATGCGGATCTCGGTGGCACTGATGCCACGCGACGAATCCACGACCATCACGAACACGTCGGTATGCCGCAGATACTCGTCGATGTGCTGGTTGACCTCTTCGCGGTAGTCATTGAAACCGGGGTAGTTCACGATCTGTGCATTGCCATGTTCACCGATCGGATAGATCATCGCTTCCTTCGTCGACCCCGATACCGGATCGATGTCGCTGTCCAGACCGAAGACGGCGCTGATCATCGAATCCTTGCCCGAAGAGCCGTCGCCCACCACGCCGATGGTGATGCGTTTCCTGATCATCTGGCGCAGCATGGCAACGTGTACGACCGCGGGCACGGTCTTGCGGAATGCCGGTCCGGCGAGATCGATGGCCAGCCACAGGCCGCTGGCGATCCAGCCGATCGGACCGAGCATCACCCCGACCGAACGGGTCAGGGTCGCATTGGTGGCGAATGCCAGGCCATGTCCGAGCAGGGCCCGTGAAACCATGTTGGCCACCACCAGCGACGTCCTGTATACGGCAAAACCGGAGTAGTTGCCGACGAGCTGGGCGACGATCGCCGCTGCGGAACCGGTAGGAAACTCCTTTTCCTTCAGGCCCATGGACTTGAACAGTTCGCGCTTCTCCCTGTCAGACATTTTTTCCAGGGCGCCTTCGAACATTTTGAAGAGGATCTGCTCCTCGTTTTTCTGCGTGCTGTAATTGCTCTGGACTTTGGCCCTGAGCTTTTTGCCGACGTCGAGCACCACCTCGTCGTAGCCGACGCCGTCACCGCGGAACAGGGTTGCGATATCGTTGCTGCCCATTTTCCGGAGATGGTCGGCCACCTTCCGCGAAGCCTGCAGCAGCCTGCTGTCAGGCACACTGAGCGTGGTCACGTCCATGTCCAGATATTTCAGCAGCGGCAGTACGTCCTCGCGGGAGTACTGGGCGCTGCGGTAGATGATGTCGGTCAGATCGAGAGTTTTTGTCATGATGTGAGCAAGAATGAATATTCTGGTTTTTCTTAACGTTAAGCAATGGTAACCGCAGTGTCGCCACCGGCGCCAGCCGGACCGATCATGATGGTGACGTGCGCCGCCGCGTAACCGGCAGCGGCGCCGGCGAAGCCGGCGGCCACCAGCGGCCCCATCGCGAGACACGCGACCAGTCCAGCAGCCAGTCCGAATGCGGCGCCTGCCCCCGTGCAGGCTGCCAGTCTGGCGCCATCCGGCTTCGTGAACTGCACGCGGATTCTCTTCTCCTTCGCCCATTTCCTGACGCGTTCGACCAGCTCTTGGAGAAGGCCCTCCGCCACACTGAAATTTCCCTTTGCACCGACGGCCAAGAAGGCGAGCAGTTTGTCGATGTCGGCAATACGGTTGATGCTGATGGTCATGGTGTCTCCTGTTGATACCGCGACGGTGCGGCATCGTCCCTGCAGCAAAGAGCGTGCCAGCGTTGCCATAATGAAAAATATCCCGTGTTTTCAACGGCTTGCGTGGTATATATAAAATTAACAAATCGAAACAATTCTGAACTAGAATTCACTTCTGTTCAGAAACTTTCAGATGGGTGCAGAATTGTCCGGTTTCAGGTCGATATCGCTGTGCGGCGCGCTGTCCGACAGGGCATGTTTCGATACCGGGTACGTCGCCGGAGCGGCGGCATCCGGCGCCCCGCTGAATCCCGGCCTGACCGGTTCGTTCTGGCGCAACGCGCATGATCTGGCCGTTGAACGCGAGTGGGACAGGGTGGTCGACCGCCTGCTGAAAGCTGAAGAGAAGGGCGTGCGCAGTGCCCTGTACGGCTGGCTTGTCGAGCAGGGGCCGGCCGGCATCCTGGGAAGCGATGGTCCCGGCGGCGGTCCGGGCGCAGCGCCGCTGGCAGCACTCATGCCGCGCCTGAAACGCGGTGCGCAGGAAATCGTGGCACGCCGCACGGTCTTTCTGCTGCCCGAAAACGAGTCCGACCTTGGCCGGCTCGCCAGACGCGTGGGGATGGGGATACCGGACCTCGTGAAAAAGCTTTCCGAGCAGCTCTACCAGCTGCTGGAACACGGGCAGGCCGACCATTTCACGTTTGTCAGGGTCGGTCATGCCAGCCCGGGAGAGGGTGTGCTGGACCGGATGATCGAATATCTGCACAGCAGGCTGACCGCCGGCATACTCGACCAGGCCAGGATCGGCCGTGAGGGACCGGTACTCTTCGTTGGCCCCACCGGGACCGGGAAGTCCTATGGCGCCCGCCTGCTGGCCAGCATGATGGGCAGGCCATATTTTCCGGTCAACCTGTCGGCGGTCGTCGAAACCACGCTCGAGTCACGTATCCACGGTTACGCTCCGGGCGCGTTTACCGGAGCCAGCCGTGATGGAAGCCCGGGCTGGTTCGAACTGGCCAGCGAAGGGATTCTCTTCCTCGACGAGTTCCAGTCGGTGCCCATGGCTTACCAGACCCAGCTGCTTGACCTGCTGCACGCGGTCAGCGACAGGGTGGCCGTCGCGCGCATCGGCGACGACGGCCGGCGCAGGCCATGGAATGTCAAGGTCATCCTGGCCGTGAACGAGGATGTCGGCTCGCTGCTCCAGACAGGCAGACTGCGTACCGACCTGTTCTACCGCATGAGGCATCTCGTACACTTTCCGTCGCTGCACGAACGTCTCGCCGATCCCGGGAACGGCCGGCTTACGCTGGCGATCCTGCTCAGGACCTACCGGTGGCGTCTTGCCCCGGTCATTGCCCAGGCTGCGGCCGTGCAGGATGGCGGTACGGCGCCGGCCACCGACGAGCTGACAAAGGCGAGGCTGCGTTCGATGTATGCCGGGCCCGAGGAAGCTGCCACGGCGCGGCTGCTGGAACACCGGTGGCCTGGCAACCTGCGGGAGCTGGAGCGGGTCGCGAGCGACCTGTTCTGTGACTGTGACAGTACCGAAGACCCGGTCATCCGCAGGGCCGCGGTAGACCAGGCCATCGGTCTGTTCGCGGTACCCGGGATGCCGGCGGCGACGCCCGCAGGGAACGTGACGGGTGGTTCCCGCACTCTGCTGGCAGATGTCGAGGACGCGCTGCGAACGAGCGGATTCGTGATCGAGCACACGATCGGCCGCCTGAAACGGTCGCATCCGATGCACAGTCTTCGTTCGAGGCGGTCGCTGCGCCTGTTCCTCAGGCAGCACCGGGAAAAGCTGAGCGAGGATGTCCGCAGCAACCGTAGACTGGTCCGTTTCATGCAGGCCGGAGAGATGCCGGCAGACGCACGGAGTGGCGCCGGAGCCTCCGCCGGCATGGCCTGAGGCGGTGTCCGTTGCGACATGCCCTGTCGCGGTCCTGCCGCATACTCGCACGTTACAGGTTCGCCACAGCCGGCCAGACTGGTCGCCCTGCAGGCTGTGAAGAATTATATAATTCATTTCTTGTAGTCAATATCCTCAGGCGAGTTCCGGTGTCGGTCGAACCGTATCTCCGGATTCCCGTGACTTTTCCGAAAGGCTTTTCGTGTCCGAATTTCTGATCAATCCCCAGTACGATCCTTACCGGAATCTCATCGACCGGATGCGCCGTGACCGCTGCGACTGGGACACGGTGGCCGCGGGTGATGTGGCCCCGGGTGAGCTCGACGGCATGCTGACGATGTCGGTCCAGTTCCTGAAATGGCCCAGTCTGGGTGATTCTGCGGCCACCCGCCGCGCCGTCTGGCTGGACATCGTGGCCGCCAAGCGGGCAGCAGAGGAGGCGGCCGAATCGGTCAGCCGCCCGGTCGTCGTGGTTGGCGTCGAGGAAACCGAGCCGGAAATCCAGGTTCCCACCGAACAGTACTCGTCGTGGCAGCTTTACAGGAGCCATCTGCTGGCCCAGCACTGGGACGCTGCGGCAGTAGGCAGCATCGAAACCTCGTCCCTGAAAATCCTCCGCCATCTGCGCAAAAACACCCAAGGGCAGCCGGCCGTGCGCGGGCTGGTCGTCGGACACGTACAGTCGGGCAAAACGGCCAGCATGGCGGGTCTGATGGCGATGGCGGCCGACCAGGGCTGGAACATGTTCATCGTCCTGAGCGGCACGCTGGAGAACCTGCGCAGGCAGACCAAGAAACGCCTGCTTGGCGACCTCAACCATAACGGCAACCTGCACTGGCATGCCATCGAGCACCCGTGCGGCGACAGCGCGGAAGGGGAGCGTGCCCAGGACTATCATTTCAGCGCGGGCCACAGGGGACGGTATTTCACCGTGTGTCTGAAAAACCCGTCCCGTCTCGACGGACTCGTGAACTGGATCACTGCAGACCGGCGCAGTCTCGACCAGATGCGGATCCTCATCATCGATGACGAGGCCGACCAGGGCGGCATCAATACGGCGCGCATGTCGGACCAGGAGCGCACACGCATCAACCAGCTGATCATCAGCCTGACGAAGGTCCGGGCCTGCAGCGTCAACTACGTCGCCTACACGGCCACGCCGGCCGCCAACTTCCTCAACGAGGGGCCGGGCGAGGGACTCTATCCGGAAGACTTCATCGTGGCGCTGCCCCAGTCCAGCGAACATTTCGGGCCGGTCCAGATCTTCGGCCTGCCGGAGGCCGAAAAGGACGCCCTTGGCATCGTCAGGACCGTCAGTGAAGACGATCAGGAAGCCGTGGCGGCCCTGCACGACGACGCCAGTGCCCCGGTTCCCGACTCGCTCGAGGAAGCCGTGCTCTGGTTCCTGTGCTGTACGGCCGCCATGAGGCATGCCGGTTTCGCCAGGCCGGTCACGATGCTCATCCATACCAGCCAGCGCCAGGGGCACCACGAAAACATGGACGCGGCAGTGAAATCGCTGCTGGCGCGGGCAGGCAGGGATTTCAGGAAGCTCAGGAAAAAATGCGAGCAGGTGTGGAACCGTGGCAGGCAGGACCTGGACCTGGAATCCTTCCACCAGCGCTTCCCCTCATATGGCCGCCTCGACTCGGTCAGCGATTACCCGGACTTCGGCGACTTTGCTGAGGGGCTGCGCGAGCTGGTTTCCGATGTCTCGTCGATCCGCCTCGACCAGGAAGGTGCACTGACCTACGGGCGGGGCATTCACCTGTGCGTCGACAACTGTGCCAACAACGGCGTCAACGACGAGAACGAGGTGCGCCGGCTGTTCTATCCCGTCGCCGGCGAAGCGGACAGCCCTGACTTTGCGACCGCTTTCATCGTCATCGGCGGCAGCACGCTGGCGCGTGGACTGACACTGGAGAACCTCGTCAGCACGTACTTTTTCCGTGCATCGGCACAGGCCGACTCCCTCATGCAGATGGGACGCTGGTTTGGTTATCGCAAGGGTTATGAGCTGCTGCCGCGCATCTGGATGCCGGAAGCAACCCTCGAGAAGTTCCGGTTCATGACACTGGCGGAGGAGGACCTGCGCGACGACCTGAAGCGCTTCATGGATCTCGGCTGCCGGCCCTCGGACTACGGACCGCGTGTCCGCGTCCATCCGCGTGCCTCGTGGCTCCGTCCCACCGCGGCCAATCGCATGCAGGCAAAGACCGGCGCGAAATACGATTTTTCCGGCGTGAACCGGCAGACGACCGTCTTCCACGATGGTGCGGATGCGGGTGCCATCCACACGGACAATCTGGTCCATACCGAAAGCTTCCTGGAGAAGCTTGGCACCCGGAAGGCCGAAAAGGGGCGTCGCCATTCCGTCGTCTGGCGTGGCGTGCGGTTCGCCAACATCAGGGGATTCCTTGCCGGTTTCACGTTCCACGAAAATGCCCAGTTCTTCTCGGACCTGAAACCGTTCCTCGACTGGTACGGCGCGAACGAGAACAGGACGGGCTGTGGCGCATGGAACGTGGTGGTCGCCGGTAACGGTCCGGACGGCAAAGGCCGCTGGAACGTGCCCGGCGGTGCCGTCGGACGCGTCGAGCGTACGCGCCTGCTGGCAAGGAGCAGGCCGGGTGTTTCGGTGTCCGTCGGTGTACTGCGTGATCCGGGCGACCTGCTGGCTGACAGCCTCGCGGACGGACCGGTCGCGGAAAAGCCGACCAGGGACACCATTTCGGCACTGCGCAGCGAAGGCGGGGTAGGCAACGTGCCGCAGCTGCTCCTTTACCTGATCGACAGCAAGAGCAAACCGTCGCCGGGCCGGAACGATC
>Ga0265798_10004316_pt1 | contig 19708 bp, 27 predicted proteins | sample P3T30metagenome_FD_192430 | JGI IMG/M metagenome (GOLD analysis project Ga0265798, IMG submission 192430) | Plant litter microbial communities from East Loma Ridge, Irvine, California - P3 T30 | ecosystem: Environmental > Terrestrial > Plant litter > Unclassified | place: USA: California... | reverse complement strand
AGCAGTATACCATCTACGCCTGTGGAGACTCAGGCGGTACTTGCTCTAGTGCCGACTAGGGATAGTAGACGCTAGACCATAGATGTTGACAAGCTGTGACCCTCGGCTGTCGGGCGGTTCAGTTTGGCACATGGTCAATGAAAAGCTAATACATCATGAATCAATACGAACAACAACTGGCACTTTCTTCCAGCAAGCCATCTTGCATTTTTGCCCCTGTCGATTTACACTTGAGTTGTCAGCGCTGCCCGATTGATCACAGCGTAACATACTCAAATACCTGAAATGCAAATTTTGCTTATCCGTCATGTCCTCGTAAGTGATTACATTTGGATCGTATTGATGATCCCCCTCGGCAAACTTCTTGTCCCGGAGCTTGTTGGGAAGTACGAAAGCAAGTCGCAGGACCAGGATGACCACAATCTGGTGGCTGTCAGCCAGCTTATAAGTCTACGACTCACCTCGGCGATTCGGGAAATCATGCAAACAATAACACCGGTGGTATAGTGTGGAGCCTGCGACTCGAAGAAAGCGTATGGACCGATGATAGTGCCGAGTCCAACACCGATAAAGACAATGGCAGAAGCGACCTAGTCTATCAGGTCTTCTTCCGGGTAAACCAAGATGTCCGGCCAACTCACCACCTTCTTGGTGTTGCCGCCTACATTACCGGTGACCAACGAGAGAGACAGCGAAAAGGTAGCGTTTGAAGCGCCGGTGAAGTCTACAATCAGCACAGTCATGACGCGAGCTTTGAACGTCTCACAATACCCGACGAGCTTAGTTCCCTGGTTGGTACCATATGCCATCATGGCAAACCCTGAATGATCAGTCTCGATCCCCGTGTCTACATTATAAGAATACTTACCAGCAACAGTAAACAGCAAGATTCCAGCCATGAGGTAAGTTCGAATGTTGAGGTGATGGGTCTTATGGTTGACGTAAATGGAGATCACGCTACATGTCAGAATTGGAATCCTGGCAGACAAGCAGGGACCCACATGAAGATGGTCTGGCTGAGACCGTAAGGTATCTGAAGCAATGTGGTGTTGAGAGTGTCAAACCCGAAACCTCGTGTCATGAGGGTTCCGAAGTTAGAGGTGCCACCATTAGGGATATTGGCAGTGAGGCCAAGGAGGAAGAAAAGGTAGGTCCGGATATCCAACGCGGACTCTTTGATCTACAAGGTCAATTGTCTGGCCAACTCGAACATCGGCCTTAACTCACTTGATCCCACTTGAGCTGTCGCTTTTCGACGGCATGATAATCTTCCCGCTTCCTGGACATGATGACGATCTTCTCCTCTCGGGTGAATCGATTGGTGGTATATGGACTGTCGGGAATGATGAGCGCCATAGCGATGCCCCAAGCTGCGCAGGCTGCACCGATAATTATGAACTCGAATCTCCATGCGGCGATTGATGCTTCAATCTGTCCTATACCGTACCCGATCAAACCACCGAGACCAATCCCAACACCTTGGGAAGCGTACCAAGTACCGATGACGATGGGTTGTTGGATTCGAGTGAACCACATAGCGGTTATCGCCACTGATGGGTCAGCCAAGAGACCTGTTGTGACACACGAAGTACTCGCTGAATGCCGGTTTAGCTACTGCTTCAAAAGCCCCGCTGATCAGCCTTAGAACTACCATATCCTTGAAGTCTTTGGAGCCCCCTTGCGCAATGAGGAAGACACCCCATAAGAAGATCTGCGCTTCAGCGATGAGTCGATGTGTCGTATGGACAACTGACGTTCAGTCCGAGATATTTGGATAATGGGAATTTGGCCATGAGAAGATTACCAGGCAAAGCCCAAAGCAGCCAGCCGACGTAGAAGATCGAGGACAAGGTCGAGTATTGGGTCCCCACAAGGTTCAAGTCATCACGGATACCAAACAAGGCGGCGTAGGAAAGGGTACTGCGTGTCAGTCCTGTGAGTGTCCATGTGACCACCACACCGTGCGATGACTTACGTCTTATCGATGTAATAAAAGATGTAATCCATACATAATGCCGGCACAATCATGATCCATAGCTTCTTCTCTAGCTGTCTCGTGAGCCTTGTTCCAGACATGAAAGATCCCGCTTACTTTCCTAACTTGAGCTGGATCCAACGGAGTCTCATCGGCGAGAGCGACATCCCGAATGAAATTGTAGGAAGGGTTTCGTCGTAAAAGCTTGCGCATTCCGGTCCGAGAATGCTCCGGATCTTCTTGGTCATCGTACTCGATATCTCTCAAACCCTTTTTACCGTCTTCGGCTTCTTCCACATGCTCCGAGTACTCTTTATTGTCATCTCGAATCACCTGAATAGTATCTTCTGCTATGTGAAGCTCGTTTGATCTGCTAGTCATCGTGATTGGTGGAGATTGAATAATGTCAAAAGTAGAGTACGTGAACGTCGGCTTTATGTATCAGCCGGGATGATAGCGGGGCAGGTGGATACCGGTTGGAGATCCACATGCTAGATTTTGGGGAAAGACTTGGCGTGATGGTCGAAAGGCTTGGGCACAACCTCCAGGTCACCACAAGCGACGTTGGCTTGGCGCGGCTTATGTCGAGATGGATAGGGCTTTAGCGTCTCACTCCACCGCTCAAGTACCTATCCACTGCGATGGATCCGGTTGCCGATCCGGATAGTGGATGCGCAGGACCTGGTCGCTCCGGCAGAGCAGTATCCATCCCTCTACTGTAGAATTTGACGCCTGTGGCGCTGGACCAAAAAACACATCTACCGCTCTGCCACAGACATACTCGTCAGTGCATGTTCAAGCGGTAGCTCGGCCTGTCCGGATGGATTGTCAGTATGATATTGGTTGATATCAAGCTCATCCATCGACAGCGGCCTCGACCATTTCCATGCAGTCTGTAGGGATTGAAGACCATGCCACTAGTGACTAGCTGTGTCTGTTAGACGCTAATCGTCTCTGATCATTGACTACACTGGTTGAGAGCTCAATCGAGACTTGGGCTCTTCTCAGTGACAGCAATTGAATTCTACTATTGAAGATGTACATAAACTATAGAGTGACCCATAGACATCCGCCGAGGCTCGGCTATGTGACCTGACAGTGCCAGTCCTGGAGGGGAATATAGAATAATACAACTACTGTACGCTGTCAGAAATGCCTCGGAGCGTCAATATATGTGCGAACCGGAGGCATTGTCCAGTTACTCCAACGGATCCGGTGACTGTGACCATCCCTCGACATTAGATCGCGCGGGCGATATATCGCCTGATGTCTTCGGAGCAGCTTGATTGACCTCCGCTCACTTGAAGACAGGAGGCACTTGATTGCGAGGGACCCAGAGGCACGGAATTGGAACGCACAGCCTTACGTCCCCCTTTTTAGCCCCTTAGTCGCGATCTATGTCAATCAGGCACGTGCTACAAGCTGCACAAGTCTTCAACATGGGACGATGGAATCTATAACCTGTTTAGCCTGCAATATACTCTATTGATAGCTCCCGCAGTATATCGCGCGGCGATCGTCAAGGCCAACTCCGATATCAGCGACTATAAGATCATGTCACAACTCTCCGCCTTTTTCTGCTTCACACAGCACACATACTCTAAACGATGGCCAGCGAGCAAACGTCAGTCACACTCGATCCGATCTTGATAGCACATGTCGCATGCGCAGCGGCCGCTACACTTTTCTTACTCCCTCTTGGAGTCTTGATCCCTCGATACGCCAGAGCCTTAAGCACTCGAAGATGGTGGTTTCCAGTACATATGATTGTCCAGCTTGTTGGGATCGTCTTGGCTCTCGTCGCCCTTGGAACCGGATTCCATCTCGGCGGTGAGGGCGGAGATACCCATCCGGTCAGTCTGTGATAAGACTGTTGTATCGCACGATATCAACTGACTTTTGCAGGATTTGGGCGTCGTGCTCGCTGTGGGGCTAGGACTACAGATCCTGCTTGGAATATTTGTGCACTGGTACAAGGGCAATTTCAATCGTCCCGTGATTGCTTCGGGACGAGGTTATCTACATTTCGTTCATATTGGTCTTGGGTTGATTGTGATTGTTATTGGATGGGCGACTGCCCTTACTGGTACACTTGATTTCTTTTGTTGGGGGCCTGACTGATCGGCAGGCTTTCTGCAGGAATGGTCGGGAGAGTATGGCGCGGGACAAGGCATGTTCATCATGGGTTGGAAAATCATTTTCGGAGTCACTGTTGGAGTGAGTGGGATCTCTTTCCTGGAATCTGGATCCCTTCGCTGAGCTCTCAGTCTTTCGGGCTGGCATATGTGATCGGAGTGTTCGCTTTGTCGTCCAGGAAAGCTGTGGTTGAACCGCAAACCGTAGGCGATAGTGAAATGAAACCCTTCACCCAGGTCATCAGCTAGCCTTGTGGTGGTCCACAGGACGTTCAACGAGATACATGTGTTATCGATGGTGAAAGGGACGGGAAAGACGAGTGAGACGTGGAGCACGGATCATAAGAAAGCATAAGCCGGATGAACATAATCGGAAGAAGATTTGATAACAGTACATCGCATGCAGAGGATTAGAGTGCCTCTCAACATCGACGGGCTGGACTCTTCGGCTGCTGGACGACGACAACAGGTTCGACAACTGTCCCGTCAGGTGGTCTGCAGCTGGCATCTGGCATTGAGTCATCTCAGAATGACAACCATCACATGGCAGTTGAGGTAGCAGAGGAGTTTCTATGGTCCACGGTGACTATATCCCCAATTTACTTTTGAGTATACCGATGACCACTTGCCTCGTCTCCTCCGCTTCCGTTCCAAGCATCGGTCTCTCTAGCTCCTCTCTTTCCACCGTTGACAACGCGACTTTCTCGTACAAACCGTAAAGCCAATCCGCATCCGCGTATCCACACTTCACTTGCTTGACCTGCTCCAGCGCATGTCCGTACATTTCCTCGAATTGAGCAGAGGTGTGCCAGGTCTGAGCATAAAGCATAGATCGGCCCCCGTATCTGGCCAGGAGATCGATTAAGCGTGAATGAACATTTGGGGCATCGAAAGGGAATTGACGTGGTCGGCCATATATCCCAACATTGATGAACGAGTCGCCAGTCGGAGAGTAATGGCTGGCCAGAATCTGTTTGGTAGATGTGCCCTTGATGGGACATAGCCATAGTGGATATACTCCTATATCCTTGTCCTCTGCCTCTAGGAATTGTGCCACGCGATCAACGGGAATGTAGCAATCCTGTATGACCCGCATCCTTCCCAAGTCCGTCAGATTGCCAGAATGAAGCACCGCGAACAAGTGTTTGGTATCGAGGAAAGCGCCAAAGACGAATCGAGTGATGATGTTGTCACCCCCCAACATGTCCAGGACGTAGTCTGCCATCCAAAAGGAGCCGTAGTTGTATCGGAAGCAGTAGTCATAATAGGGTACCGTGATGTCGGGGCTAGTACGGATCGACTTGTAGTACCATTTATCCCAGTGTCGAGTGAACCTGCGTATAGATGATCCTGGTGACTCGGTATGGTGTCCCGTGATGACCAGTATCTCGCTTGCCGAGTAAGCGATACCTTCGATGATGTCGGACTGTCCATCCTCTTGTGCGGTTTTCAAAGCTTGCACTCCTTCTCGATAACTATTACATCGCTTGGCCGACAGCGAGACGTATCGTGGAGCCGGAGCGATTTTGAGCTTGACTTTAGTCATCAAAGCACAGGTGTTGTAGCTCGCCGAACATGCGTAGAATAGATCTGGGTCTTTGTCGGGGGAGCACACTCGTAAATCGGGAGTAAGACATTCTATCTCGAGTACCGTATCGCTGACTTGTCCATGCCGATGACTCGAGCTCTCCAATCCCCCACCCGCGATCGCTCCTCCTACAGTGATCCCTGGAAGCTCCGGGACTACTAGTGTAGTCATACCAACTTTCAGTAATGTCCTTAAAAGCTCCCCGAAAGGAACTCCTGATTCGCATGTCACGTATTGTCCTGCTGGGTCGATGCGGATAATGTGGTGGAAAGACGAGAGATCGACTGGAAAGTTTGATGTATCATCCTTGTGCCTAGCGTTTCGTATCGTGTTGGACTGAAGGGTACGACGATGTAGCGAGACCTTGGATCCTGCTGGTCTGGCTTCGAGGGCCGATAGTACCCGGGATAAGCGACGTTGATGGTCAGCTTCGGTGCAATATATTGGAGTCTCGACTAGGCGACTGCGATACAGCAGACCAGATAGGACGATTCCAATGATCAATGTCAATGCGGCTGTAGTCGACATGCGGTTTCCAAAAGAGCCCTCAGTAGCTGGCACAACGTTTCCGGATGGTATATCAGATTACGTGTTTATATGGCTTAATACAGGCTTGACGTCACCGATCGACAATTTCAGTACTCTACGCGTCTCGATTTGCCAGCCTTCTCCGACTGACTCATCATCATGTCGTATAAATCAGCTTGGTCCAACCCTGCTATCGAGCTCGACCCCCGCAATGATGGATCGATGGTTCGGAAGGCATTCATCTTCGAAGGATTCCTCAACCTCGGTACACTTCCACTAATCACACATCCAAGAACAATCCTCCCTTACCTGCTCAATCATCCTAATCATATCAATGCGACTTCCGTCTTCTTCGCTCGACTGTTTGGCATTATTGTGGTTGCGGCTCTGACGCCTGGGCTGTGGGCAGCAGCCAGAAACACCAGGAATGGAATTGAAAGTAGGAGTGTGATGTATAAGGCATTGGGTGGGGCCGAGTTGATCTTGATCCCGATGTTGTTGAACGAAGTGATGAAGGATGGGGCGTACGATGCAGTACTGGGATATAAGACTGCTTTGATCGGAGTACTGAGTGTCACGCCTCCGCTGCTATGGAGGATCTGGGTCATGTATATCAAGCCGGAGATGTTGGGGAAATACAAGGAGGTCAAGCGGGAGTGAAGGCAGACATATACCTGGTATATTACATGGTCGTGAGTTACCAGTCTCATGTAGCTTATCAATCAGATTCTTCGAACAACCTGCATACTAGTCGTCATTGTCATAGAATGTATAATGATGTAATTTCACGCCCTTTCTTTCTCATCACCGCTACCCGCAATGATATTATTTATCGAGTCCCCATTCAAAACACGATACGCTCCAATAGAAGCTAGTGCGGCGATATGATCACTAACACACCTCTCGGCCACTATCTATTGTCCTATCGGCGCTCGTTCAACTCGCATTTGTGTCCCAAACACTTGCCCAAGCAGAACTGCATCATATGTGGCCACGCTCGCTACATGACTCCCAACGGGTATCATATTGCGCACTGCATCCCCCAACCCTGTTACTCGTCGACCTTTTTTCCCGACAGATGGTGTATCGGGATCAGAGCTCGATAATCGCAGTATTGTTAACAGTCCAATTGCTAATTGCTACTTGCTGTTCGAAGATGGGTTCGATACTCGGATCCCAATGTGATGTAGCCACGATGGGACAAAAAGCGACTTCTTGTCGACCCATTCTCAAGAAGCGCCTGGCCGTCCATACCGGCGTGATGTCAAGTCCCAGAAGTATAGTCGGGAGCTGCTGTTGGATCGGAAAAGGGCTTAGCCTTCATGACCTAGTCACTTTATGCCAACCCGTGATTACATCGGTGATCGACCGCGAGAGCGCAAGTTAAGCCTCGATGACCAGACCGGACCGGGTTCCTCTGTGGAAGGCGGACCGGACCACAAGCACGCAAGCACGCCAAGCAACGCAAAAGACAGCCAAGTCATCCCGAGATATCCCCGAAAACGTCATGAGGCGTAAAGCTATCCCGAAGGTTCGCGTCAGCTTTTACTCCGGATTACTTCGACTTTCTGCAAACATCCATACCATTCTTGCCAAGCCGATTCGCGACCCCAAGCCATGACCACAATATCGCTTGAACGGCACGAGGTCTAGACGGGACTCGGCGGACCGGTTTAAAACGTTGTATCGGTTCTGACATACCGGAAGAATGACGCTCCACATGGAGGATGTGTTCTAGTCCACGGGGAGTTTCGGCTCCAATCAAGCAAGTCAGGCAGCCCGGATCAGGGCACCGGCGATGCTTGGCAACCTTGACGATAAATAACGAGTGATGTACGGGCGTATCAACGTTTCCTCGTTCCCTTCTCAAACCAACCATGTTCGGCCACAATGATGCTAAGCTGGAGAAGAATGATGTCCGACATCTCGACCGCGAAGACACTTTGGTCACCGAAAACGACCGAGCAATGTCAACCCAAGGATATGACAACGGAGTAGGATCTAAGGACAAGACGGGCAAGCTCCTCACCAGTACTGCCCCGAAAGACGGCGATCTCGGAGGTCAATGGCTCGCAACATACACCGGACCTCGGCCTGAGCTCACCGATGAAATGAACAGTAAAATCAGAAATCGGATCGACGCTCATCTGTGAGTGATCTAGGGCCTCTTCGGCACATCCGCTGACCTTTCAGACTTCCGTTGATATTTTTGATCTATTTCAACCAGCAGCAAGACAAGAGTTCTGTCGCCTTTGCCGCGGTCTTTGGTTTCAGGGAGAATGCCAATCTCACCGGCACCGACTACGCAAGTCTATCAGAATGATACTGTGCCGTGCTGACCTTGCAGAGTATGTTGACCACCATCATCTACATAGCACAACTTGTCTTCCAGCCTCTCTCCGTATATGCTTTGGTTCGGTTCAAAGTATGTAATAACCTGTAGCGAGACGCGTGCTTACTGCAGGTAAACTACTGGATCTGCTTCTGCTTCTTTGGGTGGAGCACATCATGTAAGTGGAAATGTATCAGTAGGTGTCTTCGATAAGGGTTGACTTCTAGGTATGATTCTCGCTGCTTTCGAGTCTTTCCCTGGTCTGGTCGCCTTCCGCTTCATCCTCGGTGCCTTCGAAGCTAGTATTGCTCCAACGTCAGTCGTAGTCTTCAGGTCCGCGAGGCGACGCTGATTGTACAGCATGATGATCCTGGTTTCAGGTTGGTGGACAAGAAGAGAACAGCCTTTACGTAACAACCTCTGGTATTCGGCCAACGGTATCGCTTTGATCCTCGGCTCGCTTATCGCTTGGGGCCTTGGGCACATCCAGAACGGAGCGCTATACGTCTACCAATATATCTTTTTGGGTAGGTCCGATGTGGTGATAACTCAAAACCCCTCAGCCTGCTTTCATGCCTTCTCCTCCATCAATGTCATCCCGAGCCCTCCCTCATATGGCTAATTATGTAGTGAACGGATCGATCGGATTGATTTCTTTGATCCCCGTGTTTTTCTTATTGCCTTCGCACATTACCACAGCCCGTTTCCTCAACGATGAGCAAAAGTACCTCGCTTTGGAGCGAATCCGACTCAATAATACCGGAACCCAGAACACCACCTTCCAGTGGGCCCAGGTCCGAGAGTGTCTACTAGACCCCAAGCAATGGGGTTTCGCGGTTATGGTCTTTTGTGTGTCGCTAGTATCTGGTGGTATCTCTGCCTTTGGTCCGATCGTTCTATCCGGCTTCGGTCTCGATCCTTTCCAAACCATCTTGTACAACATGATACCAGGCGCTATCGGGATTATCGCCAACTTGATGTACGTTGACTTCCCCTGTCTTGCCAAAAAGCTAATATGGTAGCGCCGCTTTCTTTGTTCAACAATACAAGCGTAAAGCCCCCGTCTTACTGGCGGTCCTCGTCTTTCCGGTAGCAGCTGCCGCGGCATTGTACACGCTACCACGAGCCGGCAACAACCAGGAGCTCATGGCGGTCTACTTCATCCTCCAAATCTTCCAGCCTCTGACTCCGATCCTTTTCTCCTGGGCGTGAGCCAATATCATAAATTATTGTTCTCGGCGCTGATGAACAGATTCGCAAATACGGCCGGGCACACCAAGAAAACTTGTACCACCGCTATGTTGTTCGTCGGACTGTGCGCAGGGAATGTGAGTCACTCGGCGCAAGCTTTTCGAGTTCCTGTACTGACTCGAAGATGGTAGGACCTCAGCTCTACCTCGAATCCGAAGATCCCGTCTTCCAGACTGGGCTGATAGGTACGCTTAGCCATCGGCCTTGTTGTGCGAGCTAATTCTGCAGGCAATCTGGTTGTTCTCTGCATCATGTTTGTTGTGGTGATCATGCAGACATTCTACTTGATCTATCTCAACAAGAGGAACGCCAAGCGACGAACCGCTTCCGGCAAGACCGGCGCGCTTGTGGACTACTCCCTCGAAAACTCGGGAAACTGGGCAAAAATGAGGGCCGACGCTGCTGCCGCTGCCGGTGCGGAAGATGGAGCCAAGGATGTAACGACGAAAAATGATAACGCGTTCGCCGATCTGACCGATCTGAAGAATGAGGACTTCATCTACTCGTTATAGTTCATTGTCTCTAGAATAGTGTAAAACTCCAACACTCCTTGGATCCGATACAGAAGATCGGTCGATTTGGTCCGAAGTTACCGATGAATTATGATGCAGCGGTGTATGGGATGACATCACTACAGAGATCTCTATGCGGGCCCACTTGTCAATGAGCTATACATGTGCTCTGCTGACGATCGGCTCCAATGTCCCAGGTCGCAGGCAGAAGTACTCGGGCGGATTTGTCACGGTGGCTAGTGACACCTTCGCCAAGCAAACACAAGCCAGACCGGCGGAAGCCATTTCTGCCGAGAAATTCAAACCCCGGAATAGATCTGAGCTTCAAACACTTAGAGATACGACCGGCGGGAGTCTAGCATGACGCATGTGGCCGCGCTTGGTACCGGCCAATTAATGAGCCGACAAATGTTGCCGTCATCAAGTATCCATGCGGTCCTAGTGGCGGTCGCTCCAACGTACGTAAATATCCTGAGCGCTTCCTGGTCTTCGTTCACACCGGTCGGTTCGGGTCGTCTAAGATACTCGGGTATACATTGGAGGTGATTATTTCGAGCGGGCTACGAATGCGTGCCAAGCTCTAGACAGGTGGCCCAGCACGCGCGCTTGGCGGAAGTGCGAATGGTGTCACATTTTTATGGCGACAGCCACCACAGAACCGATCCCAGTGCGCACCTCAGAGAGGTATATATAGGCTCCTGCGTTATGTGGACATGTTATGCACAAACTCTTCGATATGCTGTCAGTAGCAACATTATTAGCCGCCCTTGCTCTCTCGTCCGCCTCGCCTGTTCACAAACGCGATGACTGCGAGGCCGACACCGCCAATGATCTATCATGCGTCGTCTATAAATTCAGTGGTAAATGCAATGGGGACACACTACTGGGATATATTGCTCACTCAATTCAGCACCGTTCAACGACTTCACGTTCCTGGGACAGGTGGAATTTATAGCAAACCTCACTACCTATACTTTCAATGAAGATACTAGAATCGGGGAGTTCACAGACCCTCAGGTTGTGCGCCTAGGCCTCGATGACGACGAGGTCGTTCGATGTCAAGGAGATCAATGCGATGTCGGAGATTACTTTTCGTTCGAGGTCTGCCAGAAAGAGGACGGAACTGCCCGGTATGGGTGAGTCCTTCATCAGAGTTTAGTATACAGCCACTGAAGAGCGCAAGTACAACTAGTGCGCAAGTCATATACGGCCATGTGATTCACCAGAACTCTGGCTCGGACGATGGCAAGCAGTGTGTATCTGCTGTCGATGCTGCCTTTGGTGACGACGATGATGACGATGACAATGGCGATGTAGGATTCAACGGCAGTAAACTAGCTCTTCAGGACTGCGTATACGATATGGAGTCGTCTGTCCACCTGGGCCAATACTGGCGGATCCTTCTCATCTACTCTTATCCCGTAGTGTCCTTAGTGACCTCTTCAAAGTGAGTTTGGTCATGGTACTGCCTGGTCATTTTGCTGACATTTGTAGCCTTACCTACGCGCCCGATGTTGCACTATCCAACGACAATGTTCCCGTCACTCTATCGAGCGGAAACGAATTAACTCTGGGGAGTCCATATGCCTGGTTTTCATTCCAGGTTCCAACTTCCGACTAATTGTGAATCGCCTAGCACTCGTAGCTTGTTCCACTCTCCATTGTGCCAACATGCAGAACTTCTTGTAACAAAAAGGCTTTTGAGTCCCCGATGACTTTACACGTAGACAAGCAGCCAATGGCCGATTGAGATGACTTTGACATGCATATCATTCAGATCCCTGAGTTATCTCCATCACTGGCCTGATCAATTGTAGTGATCAGTCTTGGCATCCACCTGATGAAACGCCCCGAACCTGGGGAATTGACATACTGTAAACGTGCCGACGAATCGCAACAATCCTAACGCAAGGTACTGGGGATGAATGAGAATAGGGAATCCTTAACAGCTTGCAGTATGTACACACGCACTGGTTCCCTCGCTCTGCTGTAAGCTAAAGGGTCTTGATCTTGACGATGATCGTCGGGCTGAGCCATCTCTAAAGCCTTTAAACGTCAAGCCAGGTCTGGATGTTGTAGCTGGGCTTGAGTCTAGCCATGTCCGAGGTAACTCTCACTGGCGCAAAAGCATTGCTGCGGGAGCACTTCATCTATTTCGTGATATTTGATTGGCTCTTGAGGTAATGTATTAATTTGCCGATTCCTTGGACGCGCATAGAAATTCGGTCGTCCTGATCAAAGACCTTATGTATTATCATGCCGCAACGTATGGGATGACGAAGGTCGTGGTCACTGAGAGCCTGCTACGGGCGAACATGCGGAACAGCTACACGGGTGCGCTGCCAACAAGCGACGCCAGCGTCTCAAGTTGCATGAGCCTGGAGAGCACCCGGCGGTGCCCAAACGTGGAAAGCTCAATCATCGCATGTACAGCATACATCGACCACAGTCACAGCTTAAGCGCATGAGGCGAGCCAGTCTGATCCCAAGGTAGCATGGGCTCTGTTGCCATCAACGACCACAAGTCATTTGAGGTCAGCCACTCGTTCAGATCCTGAGCTGGACTACCACTACCTCGTCCATCTATCGTGCCGTCATCGACTGCAGAGGCTACACCTTGCGGCTGGCACTCGGATCGCAAGGCCATCAGGATCTGATGTCCTTTGGCAGCTTCCATCCAAGTCTCTCCGAGTCGGCCCATGAAATCCACCTGGATAGTCAGCGACGTGGATCGGTGGGAATGATGAGCTCACACATCGATCAAACTGCGAGAGATCGTCATCGTCGAGCAGGGTCGTGCTGCCATTGGCACGCAACCGCAGGAGGAAGATCGTGGCGCCAGCGAAGATGATGTTGACTATCAAGTTAGCTCGTGATCTTGTTCATCATTATCATGAAGCCTTACTGAGGTTGTGATGACCATGTCGTATACCGTGGACTCGGTCGAGCACCTGCGCTAGTCAGACAGGGAGTCTATCTTCGGCACTTACAGTCACAAGATCGACTATTCTTAATGCAGCCGAATTGCACCTGCTTGCAGCGATACCGGACAGATCGCGGTAAGAGGGACGATGAATAAAGATGTCGGTGAGATGGTATGTCAGATGAAGAAGGATCATATGTGGCATGGGAACTGATGCTGGGTCGTGAATCGGGACTGCAGCTTTCCAGGTATCTAGCTGCTGAGACAAAGCCAATATATGACTTCGGCCAAGGTGAGTCACCGTATGGGGGTTATATCTAGACCCTCGCGTTAGCCTCTGTCTTGTGAGAGTTATAGATGGTCTCTGCTCACAGAGCGTCAAGCACCGAGCGACATATAATGGCCAATCTTGCCGTCCAGTGAAAAGTGGTGGATCGGAGCGATGGTCGACCGACCAAGCCATAGGCCTCGAGACTCCAAGAACCCGGATTGTTGGGTAAAGTCCAGACTTGACTGTCGATCGATGGGTCGATATGAGGCAAGGCAGCAACTGTGATATCGAGAAGCATAGGTTGTCTGCCAGCAGCGAACGCTCGGATCTAAATTGAGTCAGGTCTGACCTGGTCGTGAATCTGTGCGGGTGGGAAGGCTTACCGTGTCGGTAATATAGATAGTCCAGAAAGATGAGTCTCGCAGATTCTGTTCGAGTAGCGTCATCGATCCGCGAGCAATATGCTTGGTAGGCTACACGAAGTCAGCGCTTTGCAGGTTCTGTAGAGGTACAAGGCATGAAAGAAACTGACGTCGATATTGAGACCGAGCTATTGGTTAGCTTAAAACCGATGGTCTAAAAAGAGCTCACTGCATGAACGCCTGCGATAGCCATTCCAGAATAGAGATAGCCTGTAGTGACTGGCCGGTCGGCCACATCCTCTGACAGACTCCGAGTTGCCATCCTGGCAAAGTGTACACAGCTATTATGGATCAGCTACCATCGAGGCAAGAACTCACTTGGCAAGTAGATTGTATGCCTTGAGGGAGCTCAGAGCAGCTTGGTCGCACTCTGAGATCAGAAGCTTTGAAGTATGTTCCCAAAATACCTCTTCCATCGCCCTCACTAATGCCGGCTGTTCGTTTCGTATCAAAATCAGTCCAAGGTAGAGCACGCAGCAGTGTAATAGCGGCGAATAGTGGACGGTGCGAGCAGGTCGTCGATCAACCTGCCTTGTTGAACTGACGAGATTGCAAGCGGTTAGATCTGCCAGAAAAGCAGGCATGTCGACAGTCATTCCCCAGGACCCGTAATATGATCCGAATAGTGTCAACGCCCGATCATGTAGCGCTTCGGTCAGACCTAGACCGGGGGGTAGGTGTCGTGCCCAATCGACCCAGTCGCCAGGTTTGATGATCGGATCGTAGGATGCTTCGAACAACTGGCTGCGGGTACGTTTATGGGCCCAGAGAGACGTAGGCCCGTATCGTACGAGGGCGCCACCACTCCGGTCCGCCCTCTATCTTTATTAGCTGGACCGTCTGCCAGGGTATTGGGGACGGCCACCGACCTGAAAACCAGTTTCATCGTCGTCCTCGTCCAGTACAGAGCCATCTCCTGCCCCTTGGTGAGATCTTGAGACTGATAGACCAGCGAGACCATCCAATCTCGAGGAACTCTTCCCAGGCGCATATGCCATAGATCCGTTGTTCCTGTATAGTGATTTAGCAATGTCTGACTGGACACCCTTCATACAAGCTTACGTTGGATGAGCTGAAGAGGTCTGATGAGAATGTAGGGTACTTCTTGTGGCTCGACCGTTCATTGTCTCGATCAGATCGCCGACCAACGTCTCGAGATGGTTCATCCGGGCTCGCATATCCTCCATTTGCTCCAGGTGGGTTCTGAATGTGAGCGACGCCAGGCTTCGGTCCTTACTTTCTTTTGTCTTCCTCATTGTATTCGCACAACATAGACTTGTCTGCACAGGCGGTACAGCTTGGTCGGACTCCATCACATTTTGCTTTTCTACGGATCAGCCGGCCCGAGAAAACAAGTGATGCTCAAATGATGCATACCGCTTTCGACATCCATCACATGCTCGCGTCACATGCTGTACAGAGCGCCTCGACCGACTCGTTCCAGTATGCTCCATATCCCGAGCTAGTGTTGAGCCGCTCCTATGCGGCGGCATGTTGGAGAGCAGGTGGTGAAGGAGATGGCAGATGCAGCCGGAAGAGTATTCCCGGTCCAGTTGTTCCAGTCATTAAAGGGGCGGGTCAACTACTTCTGGTGAATGCCAGGTACGGGGGCAGATAGATTCTCCGATCGACACGCCCAGTCCATGGCGCAGCCTTGGCCGGACAGAAGCCAGATAGAAGCACTGGCAAGGCAAGGATACCGCCTCCGGTGATATTAAGACATGGGCCTACAGCCGAAGAGCCAGTTTCTAGGCGACGCAGCTGCAATTCATCCGAACCCTACATTACAATAACTCGTTGTGTCCCGAGATTCACACCCTGTGCCCCACAATCATCCTGGCTCTCATTCAATGCGTCGTCCCGGGAACTCAGAAGATCACATGAACCCTATAGATACGAACTCGGTCCTGGACCGACGACAATGTCGCTCAGTGCGTCAGAATACGTACCTTGGGCTGCATACCTAGTAGGTGTAGCGGAACTTCGGATTCTAAGATATGAGCCTAAACCAAGAGAGCATCACGACTTGAAAGTAGAGTTCGACATACCTTCTTGTCGGTCAGATCCTTCCATTCCTCCGCGACATCCTGATGCTCTCCGTGAGTTTCCGCTCGCCAAGCTGCCTCCTGAACCTCCTTCTTCTTATTGTCCCGCCAGCAGAGGAAGCCATACAGCACCATCAGGGCGATGGTGATACAGTACCCAATGAGCATGACAGTGTATGCGGTAGGATAGTCAGGAGCCTCTCGAGCCAAGAACGACTGAGGACCGACGAGATTACCGACGGTGTAGCCTTCACATGTCAGCTGATGTAGGTGAAGTGTCGGTCATTAGGCCAAGACATACCGATGTACGAGATACCAAAGACTCCAACCTTTTTAGAAGTGCCGCCGACATTGGCGTACATGATCAGTTGACCGAAGACCATGTAAGGAGCCCAGTACATGTAGACGATGTAAAGGGCAGCCAGAGAACCCCCGACATTGCTTCGGGGTACAATCTTCAGGGTTATGACACCGGCAAGGCATACTGGCTGGTCAGCATGTCCCGCACGTGTGAACCCCAACGAGTGTCAGTCACCCAATACAGAGCCGATGGCACAAAGGAGAGGCTGTCGAGTATACTTCGCCATAGTGACCCAGAACATGGCTGCAAGCCATCCAATGATACCGGTCGGGATGTTGAGTAGAGTCAATTCCTTGACCGAAAAGTCAAGTCCCTGGATAACGATCGAGTAAAAGCCTCCAAGGCCACCGTTCGGGATGTTGAGCCTATCGGTGTCAGCAGCTACTCCTCGCCGATATACAAGAAGGTACTTGGACTTACGACATCGAGATGAAAAAGTATAGCCAGGTCCGGATATCTAGTAAAGCCTCTTTCACTTGATCCATTTTCGTCTGCGAACATAAGCTTGTGATAAACGATCTTACATGACCCTACGCACATGGGTGTTGACCATACCAGTCTGATTAGTGGCCATCCTCTGCGTAGCAATGTATTTTTGCCGGTCAGTCTATACATCAGCACGCTGTTCCAGAGTGAAGACCGAGGGTCAAACGCACTAGCCACCACGCCTTGGTCGGGTTGGCCGGAAGACAAAACCAGTCGATGACACCGGCGGCGACTGAGATAGTCGCTACAATGAGGTAAAGTAGCTGCCAACGAGAAAGCAAAGCGGTGGGGGTGTAGAACTGAACGGCAAATCTGCATGTCAATAAGCGCCATGTGATGGTCAGAGTGTCTCACGAGAACAGGCCATTGATGATTGATGAGAAGGTGTTGAAGACGACGACTGTACGCCAGCCGTGCTCCTCTTTGCGCCACCACATATTGATCTTGGTCATCAGCCCCGAGTAGTAAGGTGTAGTACGCTTCACTCTGACTCACCACCAGACCAGCTCCGGACGTGTTCATCCCCTCAAACATGCCCAGAATAAACCGGCAAGCCCACAAACCGTCAGCCTGTCTGGTGAGCATTCTCCTTTCCTGGTCAGATGAAGCCTCACATTCTTGCAGCCTATGGTAGCGAAGGTCATCACCCCAAACATGAACACGTTGACCGAAAAGATCTGATCGTAAGCTCATTAGTCAACAAGGTATGCGATGGGCACCTACTTTGCCAGTCGGAAGTCTTTGGCACAACCATGTCTGGGGAAAGACTGTCAACATTGACCCGAAGAAGACTGACAGTCAGAGTGTGGTCTCTTTGCGATGCGAAAGGCAGATACTCAATGAGCTAGCCCATGAATACTGCTGACCGACGAGATTCAACTCTTCTCGAAGCCCGAATGTTGCAGCGGTACCAAGAATGACCTTATCCACACCGCCCATCATGAGCGACATGGTTACCAGGGGTAGGACGATATAGTCGAGCTCAATTGTTCAGTCTTGGCCGTTCAGAGAACGGCAAATATAGCTCACCTTCCGTTTCACTCTGCGTTCTTCTTCTGCAGTCCATGGCGCCATGAGCTCAGCTGCGTCGGAGCGCGAGGCCATTTCGGTGAAAAAGAGGGCGGCTTGATCATACTACATCGATCCGTCAGCACTTAGTCGCGTATGACCGCTTGATGTCTTGACGTACGTTGCGGTTCTGGACAACGTCTAGCTGCTTGCTCGATACGGGCATGTCATCAGGGGCTTCTTTGACTTTCAGCTGCGAAGCGTTCTTCTCTTCATCGAGTGTCGACATCTTGAACCGTTCGAGATAGGGATTGGGGTATCACGTCTAGCGGTGTCGACTCGGCAATGTATCGGGGGGATGCAGAAAACCAAGGCCCATGAATGCGTATATGTATATGAGATGGACTTGCTTATCGTCAAAGGGCTCCGGGACGCCTCTCCGACCGGAATAGTAAACCCGTACTTGGCGGTGGAGGTGTATCGGTGAATACCCTGATTCCCAAGTTGGTCAGCTGGTGCACCGGCGTTCAGACCTCGATAGACCAGAGGACGTTGTTGCGGAGGCTCTTTTCCGGCCAAGACTGCGAGCCGGGTACCTCTCTCCGTGACGACGCCGACGTCTATCTCTATAAGGCCAGCGATAAGTAGAGGCTCATGTGTGTCGTTTTCGCTATACCAGCTTATCAGTATCTGCCGAGATGCCCGTCTCTACAAGCGACAAGGTCAAGATATGCATCGACAGAGGAGGCACCTTTTGCGTAAGCTATATGGCCTTCGCAGCGTTACTGCGTGTACGTACGTTGACTGACGAGTAGGATGTGATTGCCATGAGTGATACAAAGGGAGACCACTTGGTAAAGTTGCTCAGTGTTGACCCAGACAAGTGAGTGAAATTGGTTCCGTCATGTAACCAATTTACTCGCCCAGACTTTGTATTGCTTCAACAACAGTACACTTAACTAATATACAGCTACCCAGATGCACCCACCGAAGGCGTCCGACGAGTGCTCGAATGGTTCACGGGCGAAAAAATTCCGCGGAACCAGCCGATCGATACAGCTCGCATCGAGTTTCTGAGGATGGGCACTACTGTTGCAACCAATGCACTCCTTGAGCGGAAAGGCGAGCGATGTGCTCTACTCATTGTCAGTGATCATCTTCGCAGCGTGACAAGGAACTGATGTGACCAGACGAGAGGTCATGCTGACGCACTGGACATTGCCTTCCAAACGCGGCCGTCGCTATTCCAACTTGCGGTGAAGAAGGTGGATATCCCAAAATACACAGGAGTCTCGCTGACAGCCAGTTTGACGTACTGTATTCGAAGGTGGTGGAAGTTGATGAGCGTATTATACCCGAGTGGAAGGAGTTTGTCGGTTCGAAGAGACTTGCCAATACGGAGAAAGGCCGATTAATCGAGACCGACAGCGGGGTGACGATCAGGGAACTTAAACCTGTTGGTCAGTCCTATCTCTCGCGTCCTGTATCTTCAGCTCTCGCTAATAGGCGCAGACTTGGTGCAAGTCCGAGCAGACTTGTCATCGCTATATGCGGAAGGCTACCGTTCCATTGCGATCGTGCTCGCCCACTCGTACCTTTTGCCGGATCACGAACAACAGGTAGCCGATATCGCCAGAGAGATTGGCTTCGACAACGTCAGCGCGTCTGCCGACATCGAAGCGAAGATTGGTTTTGTCGCTCGTGGTCAGTCCGCGACAGCCGACGCCTACCTAACGCCTGAAGTAAAAAAGTATCTGAATGGGTTCACCAAAGGTTTTCGAAATCGGTTAGCCGACTCAGAATGCCGAGTGTCTTTCATGCAGTCAGATGGCGCTCTGGCAGATTTCCGAAACTTCTCTGGGCTTCGTGCC
>Ga0265798_10004315_pt1 | contig 19714 bp, 19 predicted proteins | sample P3T30metagenome_FD_192430 | JGI IMG/M metagenome (GOLD analysis project Ga0265798, IMG submission 192430) | Plant litter microbial communities from East Loma Ridge, Irvine, California - P3 T30 | ecosystem: Environmental > Terrestrial > Plant litter > Unclassified | place: USA: California... | reverse complement strand
TGGTCACCATCCGCACCACTTTCTGTGGTGCTTTGGAGGGCTGCTTGCCCGGCGTCGGCTGCACCGCCTGCGGCGGCGGAGTGCCGCTCAGGGCCGACATCTCGGATTCGAGCTTGGCGATGGCGTCTGGCGCGATCCCGGTCTGGGCCGGCGGCGCGGCCGGCAGGGGCGAGGCCGGATTGGCGCTGTTCACGGCCGCTGCCGGGACGCTGTCGTTGGTCCACTCGCCCTTCTGGATCATGGCGGCGATCGGGTCCACCGGCTTGACCGGATACAGGTCGAAGATCAGGCGATGCTGGTAGCCGGCTACCGGAGCCAAGGTGAACACCTGCGGTTTGATCTCTTCCTTCAGGTCGAACACCAGGCGCACCACGTTCGGCCGGTTCTGGCCGACCCGCACCTGCTTGATGTAGGGGTCGTTCGATTCGACCTTGGCGACCAGGCTTTTGAGCGTATTGTTCAGCGCCAGGCCATCGATGTCGACGACCAGGCGTGGCGGGTCCGGCACCAGGAAGTGCGTGGTTTTCAGCTCGCTGTCGTTTTCCAGCGTGACGCGGGTGTAGTCGGGCGCCGGCCACACGCGCACCGCCATGATCTGGGCGGCGCTGGCGGTCAGGGGCGTGCACACGGACAGCAGCAGGGTGCCGCCGGCCTTGATCAGCGTGCGGCGTTGCGAGGAAGCGGGAGTCAGGGCGGCGGGGCGTAGGCGAGACGGTCGAGGCATAGCAGGCCCAGTTGAGACAACGCCTGCAATTCTACCTCACGGCCGAGCCCACTGACGCTCAGCGATACCCGGACGTCGGGTGGCGGCAACACCGGCTCGCCCTTTTCCGGCCATTCGACGATGCAGACATTGCGGCCGTCGAAGTCGTCGCGAAAGCCGGCATCCAGGAATTCTTCCGGGCTCGACATCCGGTAGAGGTCGTAGTGGATGATGTTGCCGGGCTGGCCATCGATGGTCACGCGATAGGGTTCCGACAAGGTATAGGTCGGGCTCTTGACCGTGCCGGTGTGCCCGCTGGCCTGGATCAGGGCGCGGGTGAGCGCCGTCTTGCCGGCGCCGAGGTCGCCGTGCAGGTAGATCACCAGGCCGGGCTGGAGTGCGCGCGCCAGCGCCTGCCCCAGGGCGATGGTGGCGGATTCGTCGGGCAAATAGGCTTTGAAAGGCTGCATCGAATAAAATAGCGTGTTGATTCGCGGCTTTTGACGCCGCCTGGTTCCATCTGCCATGTCCACCACTTCCCCCGACCTGCCCGAACTTGCCCGCGCCATCAAGGCGTGGGGGCGCGAACTCGGTTTCGCCGACGTGCGCATCGCGGACGTCGACCTGGCGCATGCGGAAGCCGGGCTGCAAGCCTGGCTGGACGCGGGCTACCACGGCGAGATGGATTATATGGCAAGCCACGGCATGAAGCGTGCGCGGCCCGACGAGCTGGTGCCGGGCACGGTGCGCGCCATCGTCGCGCGCATGGATTATTTGCCGATGGGGCGTGATGAAACCTGGCGCGAACGCGAACGGGCGCGCCAGGACGAGCCGGGCACCGCCGTGGTCTCGGTGTACGCCCGTGGCCGCGATTACCACAAGGTGCTGCGCAACCGGCTGCAGGCGCTGGCGGAGAAGGTGAAGGCGGCAGTCGGCGAGCTCGGCTTTCGCGTGTTCACGGATTCGGCGCCGGTGATGGAATTGCCGCTTGCCGAAAAGGCCGGCCTCGGCTGGCGCGGCAAGCACACGCTGCTGCTGTCGCGCGCCGCCGGCTCGACCTTTTTCATTGGCGAGATCCTGGTCGATTTGCCATTGCCGGTCGACCCGCCTACCGGCGCCCACTGCGGGGCCTGCAGCGCCTGCATCGTCGCCTGTCCGACGCAAGCGATCCTCGGCCCCGGCCGGCTCGATGCGCGGCGCTGCATTTCCTATCTCACCATCGAGCTCAAGGGCAGCATCCCGGAAGAACTGCGCCCGCTGATCGGCAACCGTATCTATGGCTGCGACGATTGCCAGCTCGCTTGCCCGTGGAACAAGTTCGCACAGCGTGCCAGCGTGCCCGATTTCGACGAGCGAAATGGCCTCGCCGACGCGGGCATGGTCGACCTGTTCGCCTGGGAAGAAGAGGAATTCAACCGGCGCATGGAAGGCAGCCCGATCCGCCGCATCGGCCACGAGCGCTGGCTGCGCAACCTGGCGGTCGGGCTGGGGAATGCGGCGGGACGGGAGGGGGCGGACGTCGAAGCGATCGTGGCCGCCCTGCACCGCCGCGCCGCGCATCCTTCAGCGCTAGTGCGCGAGCACGTGGCATGGGCGCTGGCGCGCCACGGCGTCCTACTCGATGCGCTTGAGGCGCAGGGCTGACCAGTCGCCGTCGATCGAGATCATCGCCACGCCGGTGATGCCGTTTTCCTTGGCGTAGGCATTGATCGAATCGCGGTGGATGTCGGTGGCCTTGGAGGCGGTCTGCTTGAGGTAGGCGATCCAGAGGGAGCCCTTGTCGCCGAGGCGTTCCTTCGCGGTGGGCAGGTAGTGCTCGAGTTCCTTGCGGTTGAGGGCGAACAGGAGGATGACGTCGAAGGGGCCGTCGCCCTCCTTGACGATCTCGGCGGGCATCTGCGCCGCCACGTTGGGGTTGGCCTGGCCGTTGAGGATCAGCATCGATTTGGCTGTCCTCAGGAACATTTTGTCTGCGACAGTCTTTTCGTTCATGAGTATTCCTAAATGCAATTGCTCGCCGCGCAATGCGGCGAGGCGTTCAGGCTGATTTTACAAGGCTTCGTTCAAAGGCCGGGGACCCTTGCATGCGTGCAAAACTACTTGAGCAGACCGGCCAATTCGACGGCGGTCTTGACCTGCATCTTGTCGAAAATGTGGGCGCGGTGTACCTCCACCGTCCGCATGCTGATACCGAGCTTGTCCGCCACCACCTTGTTCATCATCCCGGCCAGGATCAGATCGAGCACTTCGCGCTCGCGCACCGACAGGGTCGCAAGACGCGCCTGCACCGCCGCCGACTCGGCCGACTTGCGCGATGCGGCGAGGGCTTCCTCGACCCGGTCCATCAGCACATTGTCATTGAACGGTTTTTCGAAGAAATCGAAAGCGCCGCGCTTGAGCGAGTCGACCGCCATCGGCACGTCGCCGTGGCCGGTGAGGAAGATGACGGGCAGGCGCGCCAGCAGGCCGCGCGCCACCAGCTGGTCGAACACTGCGATGCCGTTCATGTCGGGCATGCGCACGTCCAGCAGCACGCAGTCGCCGTCCGGATCCGGCGTGCCGATCGCATCCAGGAAAGCCTGGCCGCCGGCATGGCCACGCGCCTCCAGGCCGCGCGACTGCGCCAGCCAGGCAAGGGCGTCGCGGATCACGTCTTCGTCGTCGACGATATGCAGCATGTGGAGTCTCCGTCTTGTTATGGTGGTTGCAGGCGGATTCTAGCCCAGCGTCCCGCCCGCCGCTTGGCGCGCATCTGCCGGCAGCGCAAATGTAAACACGGTGCCGCCGCCGGGATTGGACGCGTGGGTCAGGGTGCCGCCATGGAATTCGATGGCGGTGCGGCAGATCGACAGGCCCATGCCCATGCCCTCGGCCTTGGTCGAATAGAAGGGCTCGAACAGGCCGGCCGCCACGTTCTCGGGAATCCCGTGGCCACGGTCGATCACCGATACCGCGACCTTGTCCTCGATGTGGGCGGCGGCGATGCGCAGCACGCGCTGCCCGGGCGGCGTGTCGTGCATCGCCTCGATCGCGTTGCGGGTCAGGTTCAGCAGCACTTGCTCCAGCATCACGCGGTCGGCCTGTACCGAGGGCAATTGCGGCGGCAACTCGACCCGTAGCACCACATCGGCCTGGCGCGCCTGCAGCTCGACCAGCGCGCGCACGCCGTCGACGACGCTGCGGATCGTCACCTGCTCGCGGCGCGGTTCGCGTTTCTTGACGAACTCGTGCACGCTGCGGATGATCTGGCCGGCGCGCTGGGCCTGCTGGCGCGCCTGTTCCAGCGCATGGCGCAGCATGCCGCCGTTGACCGGCTCGCCGGATGTGTTGTTGCGCTCTAAGACATTGATCGCGCCGGCCGTGTAGCTCGAGATCGCCGCCAGCGGCTGGTTCAGTTCATGCGCCAGCATTGAGGAAATTTCTCCCATGGTGGCCAGGCGCGCGCTGGCTTCCAGCTTGGCCTGCTGCTGGCGGTTCAATTCTTCGGCGCGCTTGCGATCGGTGATGTCGAGGATCGAGCTCATCCAGCCGCTCTGGCGCCCATCGGCATCCACCAGCGGCGCCTCGAATACCAGCACCGGCACCCGGACGCCATCGGGGCGCTGGAACACGGTCTCGAATTGCGGTGTGATGTTCCCCGACAGCACGCCGCGGAAGCGTTCCTCGTATTCGGCCATCGCTTCCGGCGCCCAGTAGGGCATCGGCGGTTTCTTGCCGACCAGGTCTTCCGCCGCGTGGCCGACGATCTCGCAAAAGGCGCGGTTGACGTAGGTGACACGGCCCTCGAGGTCGCGCGCGCGCAGGCCGGTCATCAGGGAATTTTCCATCGCGGTGCGGAAGGCCATCTGCTGGCGCAGTGCGGCCTCCGCCGCCAGGGTGCGCGAGATGTGGCGCCACAGCGCGCCCAGGCTCAGCACCAGGCCGAGAGCCAGCACGATCACCGAGCCCACCAGCAAATTCGGCAGCAGCTGCGGCGCGCGCTTGGTGCTGTCGGTGGACAGGATCACCAGCGCGCCCGGCAGGTCGAGCTCGCGGCGGTGGGTGTAGACGCCGCGGCCAGGGCCGCCGGCCGCGCGGCGCGCCACCGGCTCGTCGTCGCGATCGAGCAAGGTCAGGGCATTGTCCTGGGCGAACCACCACGGCACGGTTTCGTCGAGCAGGATCTGCAGGCTGTAGGTCGCCACCAGGCTGCCGGCCGGGCGGCCGTTCGCATACAGGGGCAGCACGTAGTCGAGTACGCCGGGTGTGGCGGCGGTGGCGCCATAGGGCTCGCTGTAGCGCGGACGGCGGGTGGCGCCGGCGATGTCGGCCGCCAGGGCCGTCGGCGTGGGCAAGGCGGCGGGCGGTTCCAGGCCATGGCTGGCGAGCACCTTGCCGTCGGCGTCGTACCAGACCGCGCGGATCAGCTCGTGGCCATTGTTGAACATCTGCCGGAAACGCGCTTGCAGGACGGTGGGCGAAGGCGGGTGGTTGATCAGGTCGGTGCCGAGGACGGCCAGGGCTTCCTCGCTGCGCGCCAGCTCGAAGCGCAGGGTCTGCTCGACCCAGAGCGTATCGGCGATCAATTGCTCCTGACGCTCGGTGGCTTCCATCTGGCGCGCCTGCCAGGGCAGCCAGACCAGCACCGCCAGGAACAGCAGCACCAGCAGCACCGGCACCAGCCAGCGCCAGGAGCGCGCACGCTGGGCGGATCCTCCGGAAAGAAATGTCATGGCAAACTTATACTCCGTTACACTGTCGGGCGATTGTGGAAGTCCACGATGGTGCGCCCGCCGCGCGGCGCGCAGACTGCGACCATCCTATTCTCTTTGTTTTACAGGAAGAACCCAACCGCCATGCGACGTCATCTGCTGGCCGCGGCCCTGCTGGCCTGCGCCGGATTCGCCTCCAGCGGCGCGCTTGCGCAGAAGCAGGAGGCGCCGATCATCATCAAGTTCAGCCATGTGGTCACGCCCGACACGCCGAAGGGGCAGGCCGCCCTGCGCTTCAAGGCGCTGGCCGAGCAGATGAGCAATGGCCGGGTGAAGGTGGAAGTCTACCCGAACAGCCAGCTCTACAGGGACCGCGAAGAGCTCGAAGCCCTGCAGCTGGGCGCAGTGCAGATGCTGGCGCCGTCGCTGGCCAAGTTCTCTCCCCTGGGCGTGAAGGAATTCGAAGCCTTCGACCTGCCGTATATCTTCCCCTCCAAGCAGGCGCTGTACGCGGTCACCGAAGGCCGCATCGGGCGTGGCCTGCTGCGCAAGCTGGAAGCCAAGGGCATCACCGGCCTGGCGTATTGGGACAATGGCTTCAAGATCATGTCGGCCAACAAGCCGCTGCTGACACCGGCCGACTTCCGCGGCCTGCGCATGCGCATCCAGTCCTCGCGCGTGCTGGACGAGCAGATGCGGGTGCTGGGTGCCCAGCCGCTGGCGCTGGCCTTCTCGGAAACCGCGCCGGCGCTGCGCGACGGCGTGGTGCAGGGCACCGAGAACACGCCCTCGAACATGTTCACCCAGCGCATGCATGAAACCCAGAAGCACCTGACGGTGTCTAACCATGGCTACCTGGGGTATGCGGTGATCGTCAACAAGAAATTCTGGGACGGCCTGCCGGCCGGCACCCGCCGCATCCTCGAGCGCGCCATGGCGGAAGCGACCGCCTACGAGAAGACCATTGCCCAGCGCACCAACGACGCCGCGCTGGAATCGATCCGGCGCGCGGGGACGACGACCATCCACACGCTCAGCCCGCAGCAGCAGGCGGAATGGCGCAAGGCGATGGCGCCGGTGTATGCGCGTATGGAAGAGCGCATCGGCAAGGACGTGGTGGGGGCGATCCGGCGCGAAGTCGCCAAGCCATGACAGCCGCATGACATGCTGATCGAACGGTCATGCGTTTTTCGCATAACTAAAATAATTTCCCGGAATGTGGTCTAAAAGATACGTTTGCGCGCAATGCTTGCGTTATGATGGGGACTTCACGCACTCACATGGTGCGTACGCGAACAGAACACACACGGTTTTGGGGAGCATAGAGAAAATCACGGTAATTCATACCGGAGAACAATCGAGGAGACACACGTTTTACAGAAGCTGTTAGCACTGCTAAACGGCCGGGGACGTGACCCGAATTGGAGCGCACCTTAGAGTGCGCTTTTTTTTCGTCTGTCGCACCGGCTTTGGCCCAGCCAGGGGTGGTCTGGGGGCCGCCCAGCGGGTAAGATAAGATCATGAAAACAGACCAGCTTTTGTTCAACGCCATCGTGCCCGCAGCCTTCGGCGCGATCGGGATCCGCACCCAGGAAGGCCGGGTGCGCGAGCTGGTCTACCTGCCGCCGTCGTTCGAGGAACAAGCCGCCGAGGATCCGGTGGCCGCGGAAGCCGCCCACCAGGTCGCGCAATATCTCGAAGACCCCGATTACCGTTTCGACCTGCCCCTGTTCGCAGCCGGCACCGAGTTCCAGCGCCGCGTGTGGGACGAGATTTCCAGCATCCCCCGCGGCACCGTCAAGACCTATGGCCAGGTGGCCAAGCTCATCGCCTCGGCCCCGCGCGCGGTCGGCCAGGCCTGCGGCGCCAACTGGTTCCCCCTGATCATTCCCTGCCATCGCGTCACCGCCTCGAGCGGCCTGGGCGGCTTCTCGAACCAGGACGACGAGAACGGCTTCCACCTGTCCGTCAAGCGCTGGCTGCTGCGCCACGAAGGCGCCACCGCATCTCCATGGCAGCAGCAATCGATCTGGGACTGATCGACGAGTTCTGCGACACCCTCTGGCTGGAACAGGGGCTGGCCAAAAATTCGCTCGACGCCTACCGCCGCGACCTCAAGCTGTTCGCGGGCTGGCTCGCGGCCAAGCGCCCGGAACGCGCCGGCCTGCTGGCAGTGGAGCCGGAAGACATCGCCGCCTACTTCGCCGAGCGCCACGCCGACACCCGCCCGAGTTCGGCCAACCGGCGCCTGTCGGTGCTGAAGCGCTTCTACGGCCTGGCGCTGCGCCGCAATCAAATTACGCAAGATCCTTGCCTCAAGATGGCCTCGGCCAAGCAGCCGCTGCGCTTCGTGCATACGCTCACGGAAAGCCAGGTCGAGGCTCTCTTGGGTGCGCCCGACGTGTCCACGCCGCTCGGTTTGCGCGAGCGCACCATGCTGGAGCTGATGTATGCCAGCGGCTTGCGGGTGTCGGAACTGGTGGCCCTGAAACTGGTCGAAGTGAGCCTGAACGATGGCGTGCTGCGCATCACCGGCAAGGGCAGCAAGACGCGCCTGGTGCCGTTCGGACAGGAGGCGCGATTGTGGCTGGAACGTTACCTGAAGGAAGCCCGCGGCATCATCCTGAACGGTCAGGTCGACGACGCCCTGTTCGTCACCGGGCGCGGCGGGCCGATGACGCGCCAGATGTTCTGGATCCTGATCAAGAAGCATGCTTCGAAGGCCGGCGTCGCGGGGCCGCTGTCGCCGCATACGCTGCGCCACGCCTTCGCCACCCACCTGCTGAACCACGGCGCCGACCTGCGCGTGGTGCAGCTCTTACTGGGCCACTCGGACATTTCCACCACACAGATCTACACGCATGTTGCGCGCGAACGCCTCAAGCACCTGCATGCCCAGCATCATCCGCGGGGTTAATTCAAACCGCGGCGCCTTCCCTCGTCCATAATGGCCCCTGCGACAGGGTAATAGACATCTTCTTCAACCAGCGGAGTGTATGAAACATGGCAAAGACCAACTTCCAGTACGAAAAGCGGCAACGGGAACTCGAGAAGAAGCGCAAGGCCGAGGAAAAGGCGCGGCGCAAGCAGGATGCCAAGCAGGGATCCCCGGACGGCGAGGGCGGCGAGGCAGCAGCCGAAGGCGAAGCGCCGGCGGAAGACGCGGCCACGCCCCAGAGCGCAGCCTGAGCCGGCCGCCGGCGCAGGAATAGTGGGCGCTCGGGCTCCGTCTTGGATGCAAGATGGAGCTCCTTGCGCATGGTGTGACTGTAGGCGCGCCGGTCCGGCGATGCCACCGGCTTGCGACAGGCGGCCGCGCGGCGGGTCTGGAATGCGCCCACGCGCGATGAAACGCGGGTACTTGGCTGTTTGCGTGTCCGCAAACGGCGCGTCGCGAGAAGGGGAAGAATATCGAGGTTGTCATCGGACTGCACGATGCGTTTCCCTCGATAAGGATTTTTCCCGTGAACGATTCCAAACAGGATCAGACCAGCCAGCCCGGCCCGCCGGGCGGCGACGGCGATCCTGGCCGCCGGGCGCCATTCGCAGGCAGCGAAGGCCAGGCCGGCGTCTTTCACAGCGACAGTCCTGGCAGTGAAGCACTCGACTGGCTGTACCGCTTCGTGACCGCCATCGAGCTCGCGCCGGCGGTCGCGGTGCACTCGGTCGACGCCAAAGGCATTGTGCGCTTCTGGAACCACGCCTGCGCCCAGCTGTTCGGCATCCCGGCCAGCCATGCGCTGGGGCGGCCCTTCAGCCAGCTGGTGTCCCACCTCGAGCGCCAGGCCGAGTTCGACGCCACCATCGCCGGCATCTGGCGCGACGGCAGCGCGCCGGCACCGCGCGACTGGCAGGTCGAGACCGCCGCCGGCCGGCGCCTGTGGCTGCACTCGAACCATTTTCCGGTCAAGCGCGAGGGCGCCACCCAGCAAGTGTTCTGCATGGAGGTCGACATCACCGGCCGCAAGCAGGTCGAGGACAACCTGATGTCCGCCGCGCGCGTGTTCGAGAACGCCCACGATGGCATGATCCTGATGGACGCCGAATACCGGGTGCAGTCGGTCAACCCGGCCTTCACCGCCATCACCGGCTATGCCGCTGCCGACATCGTGGGCGCCACCCTGGCCAGCCTGCCCTGGGGCGAGGACCCAGGCGGCGTGCACGAGAGCGGCTTCTACGAAAGCATCTGGTCCCAGCTCGACGGCATTAATCACTGGCAGGGCGAGGTCGCCGCAAGGCGCAAGGGCGGCGAGCGCTACCCGGCCTGGGTCGCGCTCACCACCATCCGCGACCCGCGCGGCGAGGCGGTCAGCTACATGGCCATGCTGTCCGACATCAGCGAGCGCAAGCGCGCCGAAGACCGGGTGCGCCACCAGGCCGAGCACGATCCGCTCACCGGCCTGCCGAATCGCGCCCTGTTCCTCGACCGCATGCACCACGCGCTGGCCACCTGGCGCCGCCAGCGCGACAACTTCGCCGTGCTGTTCCTCGACCTCGACCGCTTCAAGGCCGTCAACGACAACAACGGTCACCAGGCCGGCGACGCCGTGCTGCGCGAAGTGGCGGCGCGCCTGCGCAGCTGCGTGCGGCGGGTCGACACCATCAGCCGCCTGGGCGGCGACGAGTTCGTCATCCTGCTGGCCGACATCGGCGGCGCCGACCAGGCCGCCCACGTTGCGAACGCCGTCATGCAGGCGGTCGCGCGCCCCATCGAGGTGGGCGGCAGCCACCTGACGCTGTCGGCCTCGATCGGCGTCGCCATCTGCCCCACCGACGGCGTCGATGTCGACACCCTGATGCACCATGCCGACGTCGCCATGTACCACGCCAAGGAAAACGGGCGCGACAGCTTCCGCTTCTTCAGCCCCGAGATGAACGCGCGCGTGCGCGAGCGCGGCGTGCTGGAAGAGCGCCTGCGCCTGGCCCTCGAGCGTGGCGAGTTCCTGCTCGAATACCAGCCCGAACTTGAGGTCGGCAGCGGCCGCGTCACCGGCGTCGAGGCCCTGATCCGCTGGCGCCATCCCGAACGCGGCCTGCTGCTGCCGCAGGATTTTTTACCAGTGGCCGAGGAATGCGGCCTGATCGTGCCGATCGGCGACTGGGTGCTGCGCGAAGCCTGCCGCCGGGCGCGCGCCTGGCGCGACGAGGGACACGACATCACGGTGGCGGTGAACCTGTCCGAGGCCCAGTTCCTGCACGGCGGTCTGCTTGATAGCGTCGATGCCGCCCTGCAGCAATCCGGCCTGGCACCCGCCGGCCTCGACCTGGAAATCACGGAAGGCGCGATCATGCGCGGCGACGCCGCCCTCGACGCCATCGTCGACGCGCTGCGCACCCGCGGCGTGCACCTGACCATCGACCGCTTCGGCACCGGCCTGTCGAGCCTGTCGTCCTTGCGGCGCTATCCGCTGTCGAAGCTGAAGATCGACCGCAGCTTCGTCAGCGACATCGAACACGACCCGCTCGACGCCGCCCTGATCCCCGCCATCATCGCCATGGCCCGCAGCCTGCGCCTGGGCGTGGTGGCCGAGGGCGTCGAGACGGCCGAACAACTGCGCTTCCTGCAGCAGCACGGCTGCGACCACTACCAGGGTTTCTTTGCGGCGGGGGCGAGCAGCCGGCCGGATTTCAATCCGGTGCCGGTGTCGTGAGCGTGGTCCCGTTCTGCATTGCCGAATCGCCGGGATCATTGACGGGGTCGTAGGGTGGGCGGAGGACCGCGGGGCCGCCCACGCCCACCCTACACATACAAAAGGCGTCGACCGGCGCTCGACTAATCCCGCCCGCCCTCGAACCGCCCCGCCTGCGCATACAAGCGTATCCGCGCCAGCACCTGCCCATGGTCCGACGCCTCAGGCAGCTCCAGGTCCAGGTGATCGTTGAGATACACCACATCCACCACCTCCCCGATCGCATTCGGCAGCACCGGATTGAATTCCTGCGACACCAGGATATGGTCGATGGTCGAATGCCGGCTCTCGTGCACGATCGAGAAGCCCACGCTGCGCAGATTATCCTGGTGCATGTGCAGGCGAGCCGCATCGAACATGCGTTCGGCCAGCGGCGCGCCTTCGCCCAGCACGATCTCGGTGGTGACCGAATCGGCCACGTCGTTGAAGTCGCCCAGCACGATGCGCGGGCGTTGTTTGTCGCGCGCCATGTCGGTGAGCAGCACGCGCAGGGCGGTGGCCTCGGTGCCGCGCCGGATCAGCGAGCGCAGGCAGGCAAGGGCGTACAAATTCGGGTCTTCGCCCGTGTCGCTGGCGCGGTAGTCCGGCCGGCGCGACTTCAGGTGCACGACGATGACATCGACCACGATCCCCGGCGCCAGCTCAACCTCGGCATGCAGCGGCGCACGCGTGAAGCGGTCCGGGTCGCGGCTGCCGGACGGCATCGCCACGCTGTCCGGGAACAGCGCGATCGGCCGCGCATGGCTCAGCACCGGCAGGCGCGAGACCAGCGCCACGCTCGGCGTCAGGCGCGGCGCTTCCGGATCGGGATCGAAGCCAAGGTGGACCGCGTCGCGAAAGCGCCGGGTGCGCGCCAGCACTTCGCGCAAGGTGGCTTGCGAAAAGATTTCCTGGAAACCGATCACGTCGGCATTGAGCAAGTCGATCTGGCGCGCCGTCCACTCCAGCTTGGCCTCGTATTCCTCGGGCGTGCAGGGCTCGAGGTTCTCGTAGCAACGCATGCCGGGCGGGGCGAGGTTATAGGTGTTGAAGGTGGCAAAGCGAAGTTCTTGCTGCATAATAGAAACTCCCATATTCATCTTTTAGCGTACCACGCATGGCCAAAAAAGAGCACGTTTCCGAGACACCCGCGACGCAGTTCCTGCGCAAGCATGGCGTGAGTTTTACGGAGCATCCCTACGACTATGAAGAACATGGCGGCACATCAGTTTCCTCGCGCGAATTGGGCGTGCCCGAGCACCATGTGGTGAAGACCCTGGTGATGCAGGACGAGGCCGCGCGTCCCCTGATCGTACTGATGCATGGCGACCGCAAGGTCTCGACCAAGAACCTGGCGCGCGCGATTCCCTGCAAGTCGGTCGAACCGTGCAAGCCGGACGTGGCGCAGCGCCATTCGGGCTATATGGTCGGCGGCACTTCGCCCTTCGGGATTCGCAAGGCGATGCCGGTGTATGTCGAGGAATCGATCCTGGCGCTGGAAAAAATCTATATCAATGGCGGCCGCCGCGGCTATCTGATCGGCATCGCGCCTGGCGTGCTCACCCAAGTGCTGGGCGCGCGGGCGGTGCAGTGCGCGCTGGCCGAGTGAGCTTTCAAGGGCCTCCGGCAATGGTGTATAGTCCCGTGCGCCTGAGCCCTTGTACCGACAAGAACAGCAAGAACACCTTCAGAGAAACCCCATGAATACCCTGATCGCCACCATCGCCGCCTACCTGATCGGCTCGATTTCCTTCGCCGTCGTCATGAGCCGCGCCTTCGGCCTGTCCGACCCGCGCACCTACGGCTCCAAGAACCCGGGCGCCACCAATGTGCTGCGCAGCGGCAGCAAGAAGGCCGCGATCGCCACCCTGCTGGGCGATGCCGCCAAGGGCTGGCTCGCGGTGTGGCTGGCGGTCAAGTTCGGCCCTTCGTATGGCTTGGAAGAGGGCGGCATCGCGCTGGTCGCGATCGCGGTTTTCCTCGGCCACCTGTGGCCGGTGTTCTTCCGCTTCGTGGGCGGCAAGGGCGTGGCGACGGCGCTCGGCGTGCTGCTGGGCATTAACGTCTGGCTCGGCCTGGCGACCCTGGCGACCTGGCTGATCGTCGCCTACGCCTTCCGCTACTCGTCGCTGGCGGCCCTGATCGCCTCGGTGTTCGCTCCCTTCTACTACGGCCTGCTGTTCGGCGCGGACGAGATCCTGTTCGCGGTCGCGGCGATGAGCGCGCTGCTGCTGTACCGCCATAGCGCGAACATTGCAAACCTGATCGCCGGCAAGGAATCGAAGATCGGCAGCAAGGCCAAGGGCGCAGCGAAGAAATAAGCTGAGGGCTAGTGGCGCACTGAAATAGCCAGCGCGCCACGCCAAAATCCACATCGCGTTACCATTACGCCACCCGGCGCAAGCCGTGACCGCAATTATTTGAAAGGTGGCGTCATGACCAAGCAACTCAGGATCGATTTCGTATCGGATGTTTCGTGCCCATGGTGCGCGATCGGCTACAAGTCGCTGGAAACGGCGCTGCTGCGCATGGGCGGCGAAGTCAAGGTCGACCTGCACTTCCAGCCCTTCGAGCTCAACCCGGACATGGGTCCGGACGGCCAGGACATCGTCGAGCACATCACGCAGAAATACGGCGCAACCGCCGAGCAGCAGGCCAGCAGCCGCGAGATGATCCGCGCGCGCGGCCTTGATGTCGGTTTTACTTTTGACATGGAACGCCGCGGCCGCATCTACAATACCTTCGACGCGCACCGCCTGCTGTCCTGGGCCGAAGGCGAAGGCCAGCAGCGCGACCTCAAGGTAGCCTTGCTGGAAGCCTATTTCACCCGCTGCGAAGACCCGAGCAACCACGACGTGCTGCTGCGCGCCGTCGAGCGCGTCGGGCTGGATCGCAACACCGCCGAGCAAATCCTGCAGTCGGACGCCTTTGCCGACGAGGTGCGTGAGCGCGAGCAATTCTTCCAGCGTGCCGGCATCCATTCGGTGCCGGCCATTATCATCAACCAGCGCCATCTGATCTCGGGCGGCCAGCCGCCGGAAGTGTTCGAGAAGGCCCTGCGCGACATCGCCGCGCAAAGCGACGCGCCGCAGCCGGCAGAGTAAGCGCAGATCAGTCGAGGTCGAGCACGATCGGCTGGTGGTCCGAGGCCGCGGTCTCCGACTGCACGTCGACCGTGACTACACGCGGCGCCAGGTCTTCGGTGACGAAGAAATAGTCGTAGCACTCGGGACGCTCCGGCCAGTGATAGCCGTGCAGGCCGGTGGTCGGCGCGCGCGCGACACCGCCGTGCGCCACCCGCCAGGCATCCTGGAAAGCCGGGGCACCGCCTTCCATCGGCGCCAGCAGCGCCGCGTAATCTTCCGCATCCGGAGCGAAATTGAAATCACCGCAAAGGATGGCGGACGCCGGCCGGAAGCCCAGCTGGAACGGTGCATCGAGATTCGGATCCGGCTGGAAGATGCGGGCGCGGCTGCTCGCTTCCATGTGCAGCTCGCGGATACGGCGCACCTGCGCCATGCGCTGCAGCGCGGAGTAATACTCGAGGTGGGTGGTCATCAGGCGCAGCTTGCCGCTGGGCGCATCGATGACGGTTTCCATCAGGCCGCGCGGCATGCCGGCCGGATTGCCGGGGTCGGCCGGCCAGGGCAGCAGGTGACGGTGGACCTGCGAGATGCGGTATTTCGAGAGGATCAGGTTGCCGAACAGGCGCGGCGAGTTGTTCTTGTAAATTTCACTCGGCGCATGTTCCATCATGTGATAGCCGCCGAAGGCGCCGCCCAGTTGCTTGAACTGGTTGGCGGTGGCGCCGCCATCCAGTTCCGAATGGTTCGCCGCCACTTCCTGCAGGCACACAACATCCGGATTCAGCCGACGCAGGACATCGATGATCGCATGGATGCGGATCCTTCCATCCTTGCCACAGCCCCAATGAATATTCCAGCTTACAACGCGCATCGCACTTACCTCCGTAAAACTTTACCGCCGGATATTGCCATTGTTTGGCGCGGGGCGGTCACACGGTAGGATCGGTGTCAAGCTAGCAAGTTCAATCCTGCTAACAAGCGTTTCAGCTGAGAATCAAGCCGCGTCGAGTTCATCCAGCGGCCAGCGCGGACGCACATTGAAGGCGTAATCTTTCTGCGCCAGATCGGGGTTGCGCTCGAGGCGCAAGGCGCCGGCAAAGGCGATCATGGCGCCGTTGTCCGTGCAGAATTCCAGCTCCGGATAATAGACTTTGAACTTGCGTTTGGCAGCCGCAGCATTGAGCGATTCGCGCAGCTGGCGGTTGGCGCCGACGCCGCCGGCGATCACCAATCGGGTCAATCCAGTATGCTTCAGCGCGTTCACGCACTTGGCCGTGAGCACTTCCACGATTGCATCAACGAAACCGCGCGCGATGTTCGCCTTGTCCTGCTCGCAAATGTTGGCCACTGCTTCCTTGTGGTTCTTCACCACCGTCAGCACCGCGGTCTTCAGGCCCGAGAAGCTGAAGTTGAAATCCTTCGAGTGCAGCATCGGGCGCGGCAGGGTGTAGGCAGCCGGGTCGCCGAAGTCCGCCAGGCGCGAGATCGCCGGGCCGCCCGGATAGCCGAGGCCGAGCAGCTTGGCCGACTTGTCGAAGGCTTCGCCGGCGGCGTCATCCAGGGTCTCGCCCAGCAGGGTGTAGCGGCCGACGCCGTCGACCCGCATCAGCTGGGTGTGGCCGCCTGAGACCAGCAACGCGATGAAGGGGAACTCCGGACGCTCGCTCGCCAGCAGCGGCGAGAGCAGGTGGCCTTCCAGGTGGTGTACGCCGAGCACCGGCTTGTCCAGCGCCAGGGCCAGCGAGCAGGCCACCGAGGAGCCGACCAGCAGCGCGCCGGCGAGGCCGGGTCCCTGCGTGTAGGCGATGGCGTCGATGCTTGAAGCCGGGATGTCGGCGCGGTTCAAGACTTCTTCCAGCAGCGGCAGGGCGCGGCGGATGTGGTCGCGCGAGGCGAGCTCCGGCACCACGCCGCCATACTCTTCGTGCATGGCGACCTGCGAATGCAGGGCATGGGACAGCAGGCCGCGCTCGGTGTCGTACAGAGCCAGGCCGGTTTCATCGCAGGAGGATTCGACGCCGAGGACAATCATGGGAAGAGGAAGGTAAAGCGGAATCCGCCATTGTATCGTAGGGTGGCCTACGGGCGCTGCAGCAATTCCTGATGCGCGCTGCGCAACATCGCTTCGGTCTCTTCCCAGCCAATGCAGCCATCCGTCACCGAACACCCATACTTCAGCTGCGTCAGATCCGCCGGAATCGCCTGCGCCCCGCTGACGATATTCGACTCGATCATCACCCCCACCAGCGACTGGTTGCCATGCTTGATCTGCTGGATCACATCCGACATCACCAGCGGCTGCAGTTCCGGCTTCTTGTAGCTGTTCGCATGCGAGCAATCGACGACCAGATTGGCCGGCAGTCCCGCCTTTTTCAGCGCGCCCTCGGCGATCGCCACCGACACCGAATCATAGTTCGGACGCCCGCCGCCGCCGCGCAGCACCACGTGGCCGTAAGCGTTGCCGCTGGTGCGTACGATCGACACATTGCCCTGGCCATTGATGCCGAGGAAGGCGTGCGGATTGGCCGAGGACAACACCGCATTGATCGCGATGCTGACGTCGCCATCGGTGCCGTTCTTGAACCCAACCGGGGTCGACAGGCCCGACGACATCTCGCGGTGGGTCTGCGATTCGGTGGTGCGCGCGCCGATCGCGGTCCAGGCGATCAGGTCGCCCAGGTACTGCGGCGAGATCGGGTCCAGCGCCTCGGTGGCGGTCGGCAAGCCCAGTTCGCACACGTCCAGCAGGAAGCGGCGCGCCCGTTCCATGCCGACCTCGACGCGGAAGGAATCGTCCATGAACGGGTCGTTGATATAGCCCTTCCAGCCGGTGGTGGTGCGCGGCTTCTCGAAATACACACGCATCACCAGCACCATCGTGTCGGCCACCTCATCCTGTAGCGCCTTGAGGCGCCGCGCATAGTCCAGGCCTGCTTCCGGATCGTGGATCGAGCAGGGCCCGACGACCACGAACAGGCGCTTGTCCTTGCGATCCAGGATATTGCGCAGCGTTTCGCGGCCCTGCATGACGGTGGCGAAGGCGCTGTCGCTGAGCGGCAGGGTGGCGTGGAGTTCCGTCGGCGTCGGCATGCGCGCGAAGGAACTGACGTTGGTATTTTCGATGGCTGGGGTATTGATCATGGTGCGATGTTCTCTAGTGGACATATCAGTGTAGACCGAAAGTGCTGCAACTGCACATCAGGGCGCATTTTTGCAACGCGTTGTATGCTCTTGCCATGGACAAGATCACTGAACGATTTGCCGCAGCGCCCTTCATCAAGGAAATCGGCCGCGGCGTAAAAGGCGCGCGCAGCATGTCGCGCGAGGACGCCAGGGCGCTATATGCCGCCATGCTGGAAGGGCGCGTGTCGGACCTCGAACTCGGCGCCATCCTGCTGGCGATGCGCATCAAGGGCGAGTCGGTCGAGGAACTGGCCGGCTTCATGGATGCAGCGGAACGTTCCTTCGCACCCTTGCCGGCGCCACCTGGTCCTTATGCCCCGGTCCTGATCCCGAGCTACAACGGCGCGCGCAAACTGGCCAACCTGACACCGCTGCTGGCCCTGCTGCTGGCGCGCGAAGGCGTGCCGACCCTGGTGCACGGGGTCAGAAACGATCCCGGGCGCATCACGACGGCCGAGATCCTGGCCGAGCTGGGCCTGGCCGAGGCCGGCAGCTCGACCGACATCCTGGACGCGATGGCGAGCGGCCGCCCCGCCTTCATCTCGATCGAACGCCTGGCGCCCGAGCTGGCGCACCAATTGTCCCTGCGCCGCATCCTGGGCGTGCGCAATTCCACCCATACGCTGGTCAAGATCCTGCAGCCCTTCGAGGGGCCGGCGCTGCGCCTGGTGTCCTACACCCACCCCGAGTACCTCGAGACTCTGGCGACGTATTTCACCACCGCGGCGCCGAAAGAGCGTGGCGATGCCTTCCTGATGCGCGGCACCGAAGGCGAGACGGTCGCCAATCCGCACCGGGCCCAGCAGATCGACTGGTTCCACGGCGGCGAGCGCAGCCTGCTGGTCGAGCGCGACGCCCCTGCCGACGAGCTGGCCGTGGTTCCAGAAGCGCGCGACGCCGCAACCACTGCCGCCTGGATCGCCGCCGCCCTGCGCGGCGAGGCGCCGATCCCGCGGCCGATCCTGGCCCAGGTCGCCCACTGCGTGAAGGTCGCCCGCAGCCTGCGACCCTAGCCCCGCCCGCCTATCGCCCCGCGCCCCAACCGTTTACAATGGTCGGTTTGGCGAACGGTTCAGGGCAGGGGAATGGCAAAACACTATGATGTGGCAGTAATCGGCGCGGGCGCCGCCGGCATGATGTGCGCGGCGGTGGCCGCCGGGCGCGGAAAACGCGTAGTGCTGCTCGACCATGCAACGCGCCTGGCCGAGAAGATCCGCATCTCGGGCGGCGGCCGCTGCAATTTCACCAACATCAACGCCGGCCCTGCCAACTTCCTGTCCGAGAACCCGAACTTCTGCCGCAGCGCCTTGTCGCGCTACACGGCCCAGGATTTCCTCGGCCTGGTCAAGAAGCACCGTATCCCGCACCACGAGAAGCACAAGGGCCAGTTGTTCTGCGACGATTCCTCCGAGCAGATTATTCAGATGCTGCGCGCCGAGTGCCAGCAGGGCGACGTCGCCTGGCGCATGCCTTGCAAGGTCGCCGGTATCGAGAAGCTGGAGAGCGGTTTCCTGGTCACGGCCGAGGGCGGCGACATTGCCTGCGACAGCGTGGTGATCGCCACCGGCGGCCTGTCGATCCCGAAGATCGGCGCGACCGACCTCGGCTACCGCATCGCGCAGCAGTTCGGCTTGCAGATCGTCGAGCCGCGCCCCGGCCTGGTGCCGCTCATCTTCGACGGCCCCAGCTGGGAGGCGTTCGCGCCGCTGGCTGGCATCGCGCTCGAGGTCGAGGTCAGCACCGGTGGCAACGGCAAAGGGAAGAAGGGCAAGGGCGGCGGTCATTTCCACGAAGACCTGCTGTTCACCCACCGCGGCCTGTCCGGCCCGGCCATCCTGCAGATCTCGAGCTACTGGCAGCCGGGCACGCCGATCGTGCTCGACTTGTTGCCGGAAATGGATGTCGCCGAAGAGTTGATCTCGTCGAAAACCACGGTCAAGAAGCAGCTCGGCAATGTGCTGGCCCAATGGCTGCCGGCGCGCCTGGTCGATGGCTTGCTGCTGGCGAACGGCTTCGCACCGGATGCGCGCTTGGCCGACATGGCCGACGCGAAACTGCGCAAGCTGGGCGACGCCATCAACCGCTGGGCGATCGTCCCGACCGGTTCGGAAGGGTATAAAAAGGCCGAGGTGACCCTGGGCGGCGTGGATACGCGCGAACTGTCCCAGCAAACCATGATGGCAAACAAGGTGCCCGGACTCTACTTTATCGGCGAAACCGTCGACGTGACCGGTTGGCTCGGTGGCTACAATTTCCAGTGGGCCTGGGCCTCTGCTTATGTCGCCGGCAGCAGTGTGTGAGCCTTGTGTCAATTGCGGCACAGCGTGATAAAACCTTTCACAGTCCGGCAAATGATGCTAGAATTTCGTTCTTCCCTAAATC
>Ga0265798_10004314_pt1 | contig 19727 bp, 13 predicted proteins | sample P3T30metagenome_FD_192430 | JGI IMG/M metagenome (GOLD analysis project Ga0265798, IMG submission 192430) | Plant litter microbial communities from East Loma Ridge, Irvine, California - P3 T30 | ecosystem: Environmental > Terrestrial > Plant litter > Unclassified | place: USA: California... | reverse complement strand
CATCGAAGGCCGAGCGGACAGACCTCGAGACCTTCATCTTCCTCGCGACCACCTCCCACATCGCGACCACCAAGTGATCAACCTGCCCGCAAGCCACTAGGAGAAAAGCCCGCTCGACCTGTCAATCGGACAACTCGCGAAGAGTCAGAAACAGCCAAGCTACTCCGCTACATCCCGAACACAGTACCACCACAACTCGCGTCGACCCTGCTCGCCCAACTCTCAAAGCCCATTTCACCCCACGACGAAGAAGGCTACATCTACATCTTCTGGCTCACCCCCGAAGCCGCCGGCCCTGCACCATCCTCCGCTGCGTCGACGCTTCTCTCACCACCATCACGTACAGATCAAAGTAGGCGAACTTCAGATGTCATGCGCCAATTCTCCGTCAAAGGCGGACAGCCCAACACCACCCGCTCAAGATCCGGATCCGCAAACTCCCCACCAGAAAAAGATACTATCCTCCTCAAAATCGGGCGCGCAAACAACGTCCACCGCCGTATGAACGAATGGACTCGCCAGTGCGGATACAGTCTATCCCTCGTACGGTACTATCCCTACGTTTCTTCTTCCACGCCCTCTCCTCAGCCCTCGCCCGCACAGTCACGGCGGCAATCAGGTGCGAATGCTGGGGCTGCCTCTGATGGCGTGAGGAAAGTGCCGCATGCGCATCGTGTGGAGCGCCTGATTCATCTCGAGCTTGCGGATCAGCGTGTCATCAAGCAGTGCGATGCTTGTGGTAAGTCGCATAAAGAGTGGTTTGAAGTCGAGGCTACGAAGGAGGGGGTGAAGAAGGTGGATGAGGTTGTGAAGCGGTGGGTTGAGTGGGCTGAGAATAACAATGAAGGATGAGCTGGATATTGCTAGAGAGTTGGGACGCTGAATAACGATTACAGAGCCCAGTTAGACGTAAATTATTAGATTACCAAGAAGTATAAGTAGTAAAGCAGCTTGATTGCACGTGGGTGTGTCCCAGACGCTTCCTCGAGAACAACATTGGCCAGAATTGACATCACCAACAATACTGTGTAATTATGTAGAATGAGGAAATTTCATTGGGGAATTGGGTATCTTGTGTAGCTATCGCAGCAATCAAACAATCAGGAGCACCAGAGGCTCGTCTTCTTCGCTAAACTTCCCGATATCCGCGGGTTCAGAATGCGACACAGTTATGGGGGTTGCCCGACATAGCGGACACTGTACAACGGAGCTTTTGGCAGTGGTAGTGGTGGCGAGGGATAAGGGGGTGAAGCGCGGTCGGTCTTTCAGGTGTGCGAATCCATAACTTTTCCATCCTTTTCGTCGCATTCAGTGGCGATTGGTGTCCCCCAGCGGTGTTGAACCTCCTCTTACTCGTAACATCGTCCATGGGTGTATATACAGTGGGTTTATTACTGCACTCGGTGCCGTGGTATTGGTATCAGAAAAGGCCGATGCGTGGCCGCCAGTCGTTCTCGTTGACAGACTTTGGGTTGACGACGATCTGGTAAGGGAAGGGGTTGGCGTCGGTGGTTGTGATGGGTGGGATGTGGTCTTTTTCTCGGTTCACAATGGCGATGATCTTATGCGCTGCCTTTTCCAGAGACTTGGTCATGGCACGGCGGACCTTGAGTACATCTGACACTATGTTAGTGGCGTGCGTTGCAACAAGCGGAGAGACATACCAGTTTCTGTGCGTGGCTGGGCAAGGGTAACGTCCAGCGTCCACTGCTCCCAGCAAACGTCCTCGTCCGCCTTGCTGAAGAAGTACGATGTCTTCTTTCGCTTCTTCTCAAAGAACTGCACGACAATCTGCCCCCTTCCTCGCGGCTGGTGCGTGCTGTCTATCGCCCGAACTAGCGCAAACGTCTTCTGTTCGATAAGTGTCTCGAGATCGACATCGTCAATGGCGGGAAGGGTCAGGTCGAGGAGGTCGCGGGTCAAAGGAGAGATGGACGTAAAGTAGCGGTGGAAGAATATCGTGTGCAGTATCGCTGGAGCCAGGTCAACTATGGTCTACGGGGTATTCGGAGCGGGGAGACGTGTAGTGGGGGAGAAAGTTGCGCCGATCTTCACGCCAGAGACACGGTGGAGGAGAAGAGACTCACCCTTGACGACATCCTTCACGCACGCCGCGTCGGCAAAGATCTCGAGGTTGTACTCTGGCCGCCTCCTGGGTTCCATGCTGGCATCAACAGTCCGAAAGCCCGAAGCGCGTGCTGAAGACCGGGTAATGCGCCGCGCGGCGTTCTGGGGCGAGCGTGTCGCAACGAGGCGCTCAAAGGCTGTTGCCGTCGGCGGTGCTGGCGTCGCAGTAGCAGTCTCGTGGCGGTAGGCGGGGCTTTGCTGGCGGGTTCGTCGTGGGTGCAAGAAGTACGGAGCTGAAGATTTGGGGTTGTGCGGGGCAGGAGCGGACGAACACGACGACGGAAACTGAGAAGGAGCGGCCGGCATGCGTGAGATCATCAAAGAAGCACAATCCTGGCTGGGCACCATTTTCGCCTAACCCACGCCTATCAGCGCCTGTTGACTGCATAGCCCATGGAGCCCTACAGCTATTTGTAGCCCGTCTCAGCCACAGCCCAACATGACACCCTCTGAGACACGTTGTCAAGATTCGCACATGAAAGTGTCATCTGCCTTGGCCGTCTGAATCACCACCTCGTCACGTCTGACAGACCACCGCGGCGTGACTACCACGGGGAGGCAGCAAGTATCCGCTTACGAACGGGCCGCGAACATCCCTCAGGTTCTAGGTTCCAGGGGCGCTAGCATAGTCGGCAAGGCTGCTTGACATAATCGTGCATGACCAAATCTAGTCGTCGAAGCGAAGAAATGTCTCGCATGCATATAGCCTGGACCACCAGTTTGCATGCTGCGTGTTGTGGTAGTGTGCACACATGCATGCGACGGGGTTGCCAGTGGAGAAGACGAGAGCGTGCACCTGGTGTACGATGCTTCCAAGCGTCCAAGCCCCGGGGTGTCAGGCACGATCACATGTCAATGCGATTGCCCAGAATGCATGGTTGTGGCTTCCTGCCGCCTTGTCGACAGTATGGCTACCTCCAGTGAATGACAGAATCAAACGCAAGTAGCAAAGGCTAGAAATGCAACAAGTCACTATGAGCCCACGGCTTGCGGAAAGAATCCGAGTCCTCGACCCTTCGGAAATAAGCTTTAAGGTTGAGCCTCAACCATCGCGCCAAGCCCAAGTCGCGCAAGTCGCGTCACCCTCCTGCCCGACCAACAACCCAACGAACAGAACATGGTCGGCACAAAGCGCAGACGCGACGAAGACGATGTCGACGAGGGCACACCGCAGAAATCACGCGCACGATTCGCTGAAGAGGCTCACGATGAGCTAGAACCCCTCGAAGCGCAGACACCATCCAGAAAGGGAAGGACACAACATCTGGCCGAGCATGGGACGCCCCGATCCATCTTGAAAAAGACTGGTCTGGTAAACGGCATCATCGCGACGCCCAAGTCTGCCAGGAAGCTGGTCTTTGAGACACCTACCAAATCCGCAAAACGAGACTCTCCGAATGGCACGCCCACCATCGTTCGCAACGCCGATCGCAGCGCGCGCAGAAAGAGCAATCGCCGTATACTGGAACGCACACTGAATGGCGACGAAAGCGACGAAGATGCGCTGGATGAGGAGGAGGACCTCGCCGAACACATCTTAGGGGAAGACACAGAGGACGCGGAGCAGGCCGAGGAGGGAGTGGTACAAGACGAGATACCTGTACCAGAGACACCCTCGAAGCGTGGGAGAGGCCGACCTAAGGGGTCAGGAAAAGTAGGGCGGCCGCGAAAGCAGCGCTCGCCGACACCTCCGACTGAGCTGCCACCGCACGAGGAGTACTTCTGGCAGAATCGCCCAGGCGGCACCAAAACCTCCAACAACACTCTCTCTGCGCAGAGCCTGTTGAATCACGATGAATACTTCTCAGCAATGCAAACGTACGAGGACCGCCACCAGTCTGAACGAGAGTTCTTGCTTGAATTGCATGGCCGAGCATACGATCAATGGATCTTCGAGCTGGAGGAAGGTTTCAACATATGCCTCTATGGGTACGGATCGAAGCGCATCATCACCGAACGATTCACCGCACGCCTCTATCAGTCTCTCCTAGACGCTGCGCCGTACAAAGGGACAAAGAAGTCACCGAAGATTGTGGTTATCAACGGATACACAGCTGGCACAACCGTAAAAGACTTGCTGTTGACTTTGGCATCGGCAGTCATACCAGCCGGACCAAAGTTGCCCAATCAGCCCGCTCTGCTACTCGATTTCATCATCGAACACCTCACCAGCAACCCGCCGCCGCATCCAGTACCCGTCATTCTGAATTCCATCGACTCGCCCTACCTTCGAAAGTCTTCAGTACCTTCCATGCTCGCCCGCCTAGCTGCACAGCCATCAATCAACCTTGTGTGTACAGCGGATACACCGAACTTCCCTCTTCTGTGGGATGTTGGCATGAAGACACAATACAAATTCCTCTTCCACGACGCAACAACCTTTGCGCCCTACGACGCGGAGATAGACGCGGTAGAGACTGTGAATGAGCTCCTCGGACGCAGCGGTAGACGAGTAGGCGGAAGAGATGGTGTCGGCTTCGTCTTACGCTCTCTACCGGAGCAAGCTCGAGAACTGTTCCGCATTCTCGTCATGGAACAGCTAGCTCTCTCACTCATGGAAGGCGGTGATATGGAGAAAGAAGACGAGGTTACTGCTACGCCGAGGTCGAAGAAGGTCGCACAAGTCAAGAACGTTCTGCCAGAGTCTACCCAGGGCGTTGAGTACCGTGTGCTGTATCACAAGGCTGTCGAGGCCTTCGTTTGCACAAGTGAAGTCAGTTTCAGGACTCTGCTCAAGGAGTTCCACGACCATCAGATGATAGAGAGTAAGAAGGATGGTATGGGTACGGAGAGACTGTGGGTACCTTTCAGACAGGAAGAGCTGGAGGGTCTCGCGGAAGATCTCGCTGGAGAGGCGTTTTGATTTACGCACCCCGTTCGACAAAGAAGTTCAACACCTACATCACCCACCTACGAAGAATGAGTGAGGTAAACGGTCCGGGAGTCTATATTGCGTCAGAAGTTTGTCAACTTTCGTTTTGACACCAATGTAGATTGCAGAGCGTTTAATCTGTTCCTGGGATGTGGTGGGCTTATATCCTTAATTACATTGTACAACACGTTTCCATAATATTGCGATGCCATTCTTCTCCCTCCCAGCGACCTTGATGGGCTCAAGACAGGAACAAGGTTGAAGCGAGAAGAGCGAGGTCGTTTCACAGAGCAGAAGCTTGGCAAAGACAAAAAACAGTGTTGGTGGTCACTACGAAGTTTGAACCCGCGACCGCGCCCCTGTCGTCCTGCGGATCTTTCTCCCACATCGTAAGATTAACTTTGACATAGTTTTCTGGCAAAAGGCAAAAAGAAAAGACTGTGAATGGTCACTACGAGGGTCGAACTCGCGACCTTGGCGTTATTAGCACCACGCTCTAACCAACTGAGCTAAGCGACCGTGTTATCGGATGATTGATGGAAGGTTCGAGAAATGCAGCGCTTATAATTGCGGTAAAATCAGTGGTATCGGCAGAAATCAACAGAGCAGTTGCTAGACGCGGCGTCGAAGCGATTCCGCAGCTTCCACGTTGAAAATCAAAATTCACCAAGCATTTTGGTTGGCCCCACCTATGTGATAAGAGCAAGAACAAGAGCAAGAGCGCATTGCGACTTCTCGATACTCATAAAAAAGGAATGTCGTATGTGAACACAGCTAATGCGCTACACAACTTGTTGCGGCAATAAGGCTCTTGGTTGTAGCTCCTTTGCTGTATTTCTGAGGGGAGAAGTAAGCGCACCTGTGAAGACACCACTTGCGGGGCCTCATACAAGGAAGACACTGTCGAGATGAACAGGTGCCTGCAATCTACATGAACCTCAAAACAGAGATTCACTTAAAGCTGGAGGCAATGTAGACTTCCAGGTCATCGAACTTTAGCGATTGTCCGGTTTCTTCCTTGACTATGGTGGCAGGATGTTTGGAAGCCACGGGATGCGGGTATGAGCATTCTCTCTTTACCTTGTCACATCTATGTTTACCTGTGAGAATTCATAAGCGATAGACAAGACGACAAGCACTTCAATATATAGCTACTTTGTCACCTACCTCTCGCAACTATCATGATTACCGTGACTCAACGAGACATGTATCTTATCTCGCGAAGTACTTGATTAATGTGAAGATACTTCATCTACTACGAAAGCAAATTTCGCTCTTCCAACACAAATATACAAAGACACCGCAGCGTCTCCACAACCAACAAGCCGCTCAAAATGAATCCAGACCTCCAAGTGCCATTTCCTCGTGGACTCCAGACTGCACTAGCGGCTGGTGTGCATACCGAGCATGAGCATGTGGCGCTGCCTAGATGGGTCACCAGGACCCCTCGTTGCCACTCCCACAAGCCGAACCTATTCATCTAAGTCATGCGCTGTAAGCCTTGCAGTGGTGCCATTTTGAGAACTCGATCGCCCGAATAGAATTGCGATGCGATCCATCTGTCAAGGCAAGGTCTGCGCTTAGTAGCGCCCACGGCCAAAAGCGTGTTTTCGGGTCAGCCACCTAGAATTATGGTCGGGTACTCCGCTTGTGGGTATGTACATTCGAAATCGACAGAGGCTGCTGTAATGTGGTCACCATGAGCAGGCGATCGTGTTGCGGTCGAGGATTCTTTGTTGTTTGCTTTGCTTGAGGCTCCGATGGCACAACAACACCGGGGCAACCCGCAGTCATCTCCGCATGACGTCCTTGTGAGCAAAGCTGCGGTTGAATGGCTGGTACGCTGGTAGACAGATTACCGGAAAATAGTTCCCTCTATCGTGGCCTGGATCAGCATGCGGAGCCCGCCCCGGCATTAGCGCGCCACCTTCCCGTGGCAGATCCCAGCTGTGATCACGATCCGTCGCTCTTTTGAGACGACTATGATGCTGTGTCAGCCACCTTTTTACTGCTTTAGGTTCGACGTTGACCTAAGTCCAGATCTTACCGGTAAATCTTCAGCATAGCTGAGGTAGTTCGAGATCCAGGCGTGTGGCCGTCGCGTCAACGGCTGAAGCATGACGACACTTCGCTTTGACCGTCTGTGTAGCCGTTAGCTGTAGTATCACCAAACGACTACTTGGGTCGTGATACGGACTTGTATTCTCATCGACAAGTAGATTGCGTCTCCTCTTCTTGACTTTCCCATATTTCTTCTTTTCGGCGTGGTAGAAGTCTTGCTTTCGTTTCTGGACTTTCACCTTTCCTTCTTCTCTGACTCAGGAGCCATACTATCGCCATGAATATCAACGTAGGTAGAACCCAATGGCAACATTGTGATGTGGAACAATGCTAATACTTTCGTGACAGGAACCCGTCCAGGGCAAAGCCTTTGCACTACCCTTCACGAAGGCTGCAGACCCTAATGCCAACCTCACCGATTCAGAGATGCGTCTGCCGTTATTGAGCCGCGTACCCGACAACATTCGTAACCACTTCATCGCCATGTGCGGAGAATTTGTCGGCACTGTTCTGTTTCTATACTTTGCTCTGTCCGGTGCACAAGTCGCAAACAGTATACCGTCGTCGGGAGGCCAGACGGTAGCGGAGGCTGGCAGCAATCCCCAACAGCTGCAGTATATCGCGCTTTGCTTTGGCTTCTCGCTTGCTGTGAACGCTTGGGTCTTCTTCAGGATCAGTGGAGGCTTGTTCAATCCGGCCGTGAGTAACTCCTCTCTCTTGCACTCTTACTCAATCAATTTGCTGACGACAATGTAGGTCACATTCGGCATGTGCTTGATCGGTGCTCTCCCCTGGGTACGCGGTGCCCTGTTGTTCGTCACTCAGATCCTCGGAGGCATGGCCGCGGCTGGTTTGGTCCAGTGCATGTTCCCGGGTGATCTAAACGTTCGAACAAAACTCGGTGGAGGTACCTCTATTGCTCAAGGTCTTTTCATTGAGATGTTCCTTACTGCCCAGTTGGTCTTCACCATCTTCATGCTGGCAGCTGAGAAGCACAAGGGAACCTTCATCGCGCCCGTGGGTATGTAATGAATAGCCTTTGGTTGACTCCTGTGGTTGATCCTAACGTCTTGGATAGGTATCGGTCTTGCTTTGTTCGTCACAGAGCTGTCCGGAGTGTACTTCACGGGTGGTTCGCTAAATCCCGCACGCTCATTCGGCCCTGCCGTCGTCAACCTCGAGTTCACGCACTACCACTGGATTTATTGGCTAGGGCCCATCCTCGGATCCATTATCGCGGCCGGGTTCTACAAATTCATCAAGATTCTCGAATACGAGACTGCCAACCCGGGTCAAGACATGGACCACGCTGCCAAGATCGAGAAGAAGAAGAACTTGTTGCTTGCCGCCGGTATCAACGAGTACGACGCCCACCAGGTGGCTACAGAGCTTACAGAGAAGGCCGCTGTTGCCGATGCCGGTGGTCCGGATGGCGGAGTTGTCGCCAATGGCCAAGGTCAACGTGACCCACAGTACGTTCCTCATGTTGGCATGTACGGAACGCAATTCCGTTCGAACTCTGATATCAGCAACAAACGCGGATCTGGTAGCTCCGAATCAGGGGTTTTACCATCGCCGCAACGTCCGACTGCTGTGACTACAGGTAGCCAGGTTGGGAGGTTCAGCTACCTAGGTAGTCGCGGTGCCGTACCAGGCAACTCTGCGCAAATCAACGCTCTGAGAAGAGAGAGCAGACAGGATAGCCCTGCTATGACGACGAATGACGAGCTTTATGCTCCCCTGCAACACGGCGCCGACGTACCTCTTGGAGGTGCTGTACTTGAGACTGAGCCTAGGCAACGAGTCAACAGGACGCCATCGAGCTTTGCATGATGATGAAAGTATGGTAAGAAGTAAAATTAAGAAGCACGACTGGATACCCTTAAAGTAACATAGCGCGTTTTGCTGTAGTGATTTTCTTTAGCGTTCCCGTACATAATGAATCGATTCGTGGTCATTTCGACGTTAAATACTTCATGGTGATGTTTCTCTGGCAAGGCGGCCGATACTTCGTAGAGCTCAAGACTGAATTGCTTCCGATGTCACGTTGTGAATCACGGGTCTAGCAAAGCCATTCGTACTCCATGGGTACGGATGAAATAATTCGAAAACGAGTTAATGAGACCAGGTCGAGATTTGGGGCGCGCCTCGATGGAGCAGGTGAGTGAGTTCGTGGGAGAGTGACCTTCAGCGTTGCTGAAGTCTGGCAAGCAGTAGCGATCGCGCTAGTACAGACGCGACCTAGCTCAGAATAAATCCCACCCCACCCGTGACTTCCACATCCAGAGTCTGAGTCCTCAAGATTCGCCATCTACAAACCGCAAACACCAAACAATAAAATCTGCCCACCATGGCGACTATGACAGTGACAGAGACGCAGCATAAGAGGAGGCTACCAAAGAATGTCAAATTGCCACCCGAGAATGAACGTTACATGCGTGCGTGCGCAGACATCGCCTCAGCGCTCATTCAGGACTATGAATCCCAGGCCGACGGTTCAAAACCTAAGAAGGATCTAAACCTGAACTCGCTACGAGGTCAGATCGCGAAGAAGCACTATCTTAAGAGCCAGCCTCCGCTCACGGCCATTATCGCGGCTGTGCCTGAGCACTACAAGAAATATATCCTCCCGAAGCTCATCGCCAAGCCGATCCGTACGTTTCCCTCAACGATATCGCATAAGTATTGTGAGACTGATGTGCTTTGTAGGTACATCATCTGGTATTGCAGTAGTGGCGGTCATGTGCAAACCTCACCGGTGCCCACACATTGCCTACACTGGTAATATCTGTGTGTACTGTCCAGGAGGTCCAGACTCCGACTTTGAGTACTCAACACAGTCCTACACAGGTTACGAGCCAACATCTATGCGCGCTATTCGAGCGCGATATGATCCTTACGAGCAGGCTCGTGGACGAGTCGACCAGATCAAGTCGCTGGGTCACAGTGTCGACAAAGTTGAGTACATCATTATGGGCGGCACGTTCATGTCACTACCAGAGTCATACCGGGACGAGTTCATCTCACAACTACACAACGCGCTTTCGGGATATCAAACCAAAGACGTTGACGAGGCTGTTGCCGCCGGTGAGATGAGTAACATAAAGTGCGTTGGTATCACCATCGAAACACGACCAGATTACTGTTTGGATCAACATCTTTCCTCCATGTTACGCTACGGATGTACGCGTCTCGAGATCGGTGTACAGTCCCTTTACGAAGATGTAGCGCGCGACACGAACCGAGGCCATACTGTCGCCGCCGTAGCGAAGACCTTCTGTCTCTCCAAAGACGCTGGTTTCAAGGTTGTTTCACACATGATGCCAGACCTTCCCAACGTCGGGATGGAGCGTGATCTCGATCAGTTCGTAGAGTACTTCTCGAACCCAGACTTCCGCACCGATGGACTCAAGATCTATCCTACACTCGTCATCCGCGGCACAGGACTCTACGAACTCTGGCGGACAGGAAGATACAAGAACTACACACCAAACGCTCTCATCGATATCGTTGCCCGCATCTTGGCCCTAGTACCGCCATGGACGCGAATCTACCGTGTGCAGCGCGATATCCCCATGCCGCTTGTCACATCCGGTGTTGAGAATGGTAACTTGCGAGAGTTGGCGCTGGCAAGGATGAAGGACTTTGGTACCTCATGTCGCGATGTGCGAACACGCGAGGTCGGCATCAACGAAGTGAAGCACAAGATCCGCCCCGATCAGGTCGAATTGGTACGTCGGGACTATACGGCTAACGGCGGTTGGGAAACATTCCTTGCGTACGAAGACCCAAAACAGGACATCTTGATCGCCCTGCTTCGTCTACGACAATGTTCGAAAGAACACACTTTCCGGCCAGAGTTGACTGGCCAGCCCTCTTCGCTGGTACGTGAACTGCACGTCTACGGGTCTGCTGTCCCTATACATGCAAGAGACCCGAAGAGGTTCCAGCATCAAGGTTATGGTACGCTTTTGATGGAGGAGGCAGAGCGGATAGCCAGGGAAGAGCATGGAAGCAGTAAGATCAGTGTTATCTCGGGTGTTGGTGTGCGGAGTTACTACGGCAAACTGGGTTACTGGCTTGACGGCCCGTACATGAGCAAGACGCTCGAGCCGCTGTGGGAGAGGGACTGGTAGATGGGAACGTCGTGGCGGGCGCGTTTTGGCGTTGGTGCATGTATCGGTCCTGGTGCTTCGATTGACATATGCAGGGCTCATGCACACATACAGATAGCACATGTTAAGCTAATCCAATGTTTTGCTACGGAAATGTATGAACCCGCCTGTGCCCGCTGAACGCCGTGTGCCATATTACAATGTACAAGTGCCCCTGCCTTTCCTCCACAGGCGCAATGACGCATGCCTGTCCCGATGCCATCGTCGCATCCAAAGATTCTCTAGATGATTTCTCGTCTTATCTTGCCGCTCAATCGTGTTTCGCATCCTGTTCAAGATTATGACAGGCTTATCGCGCCGCGACGGCTTTCGCGCATGTGGAGGAAGGCCTGCAGGCCGCAGAAAACAAAGAAGCCCTGGAAAGAAGTTAGCTAAGTGCGATACTCTCTTTTCATTCCAACGTACAATGTATATGAAGACGGCACCGAATACCGCGCCGGCAACTGCGCCACCATCCTCGGGGTCTTCATGTCCTCCCATTACGGTACCGCTGTGTCCCTGCGAGTTGCGCATTAGCATCAGTTCTGCTTTACATTCCTCATAACCAGTCGCGACTGTGGATTCGAAGGTGTTCGTCCTTGTCGGGACCATGGGCACGAGGCAGACGTACTTTGAACAGAGCTCCGATCGTGGAGAGAATGACGATGGCAAAGAGCGACACGACGATGCTAGCACTCCGTTAGCTTCCTTGCTGTTCCTTCTTCCCTAGGTTGTTTCGCGCATACCACGTCCATGCATTCATCGCGGAAACAACGGGCTTCACCATGATGGGCGACTTGGAGCTTCGGTATCGCGCGGCGGCGGGTAGCTTATCGGTGGCGTTGACGGCGCTTCGATCGTGGTAGCGTTAGATAGTTCGCTATCTGTACCGGTGATGTAACGGATGTCGTAGGAGGAGATGGGGTTGGGAGGTGGTCGACGTCGATGGTTGTGGTTGGATGAGGTGCCTGAGCCTGGAATCGTCATGTCTTGCGACGCCTGCCGATGCGCGTTGGTCCGTGCACCGCATCTGATGCAGGTGAACCGGGAACTTCCTGAACATCGACATTCATTCAATTCCCCATCCACGCCGCAAAACCCTCATAGAACGGCTCGCCATCACAATTCGCGCTACCTTCGAAGCTGAATACAGATATCATGTCCCACTAGGCTGGACAACATACTTTATTGTACCATCATCACAATAACGGAAGACGGCAATGGACTAGAAACCTGGCCTCACCACATTAAACGACTCCCACCAGCTCTTGAACCCCATCCTCGCCGGCATACATAATTCATCTATTGTCTTGAGAGCCCAAGATGGACAGTATCGTTGATACCTTCCGCTTCCTCGATCTTCCCAAAGACATCCGGTTATTAGTATACGATTACTTGCAGCCCGAGAGTCACTTGGTATCGATCTTTGGAAACCATCGTTGCCTCTGATATACCAAATTAAGGCCTTCCACAGCACTACTGTTAGTCAACCGCCTTCTATGCGACGAGATCAGAGCCTACTTCGGCAAAGGCTACCCTGGGCAACCTATCACACTCGTTGCCCCGGAAGGTAATTGCACGTTTGCACTGCACTTTCTAGCCGCTCTCTCTTGGGGCCATCGCTTGGATATGATGTCCAAACAGAAACATGGCGACGCCGGCATGCCTATCGAACTCTCCAAGTTTACGCAGATGGTACCGACCCGTCAACTGAAGATGAAGATCCAGCATATCGATCAAATGCGTAGCGGAAGTTCGACGTCCCCACTTACTGAATTCGACGACACAACGCTCCAGGAGGTCTATCGTCTCTGTGTGCTCAGGATGCGCAAAGAGACATACTTCCAGTTAAGAGTTTTGTTCCGAAACGAGGAAGTAGAAGGCGACAGGGATTTGCGCTATATACTTTTGCATAGAGACAATGTTCGCTCAGAAGGCATTGGTCCGTGTGATCTCATTGTGTTCTTTACGACTACACCGCCACCCGATGCTATTCCGTCACCGGCTCAGATAGGGAAAGGTTATCAAGAGACTGCTATTGATGCGGAGGATATGAAGTTGCAATGGGAGGCCATGACAGAGCAGGAACTCAACGTTTGGCGAACCGGTCGTTTCTACAACTATGATGAGTACCACGACAACCACGTCTGCCACGACGACTGCCACAACCGCCACAACTACTACGACTACCACAATTACTACTGAGAGCTTTGGACATAGTCTTCGTGATGATATGGGTTATCTTGTCCCGTTTTGACCACGGCTGGACCTTGGCTTTATGGCTTGGTGCAAGTCTGAGTAAGAGGAGGTATAGATGCATTCGCACGCGCTAGGTCTCCAGTCTGAAAACTGTGGAACCTGGGTACTTTGAATGCCTTTGTGGCGATCGCATAGAATGCTGAGTTGTGGATTTGTACTGTTAACCAATCTTTTGATACTGGTCACATCCAATGCTGGACCTATGAACAACTCTTCTCCGTTTCCACTATCTGAATATCCCATAATTACTGCGAACGGTCTCTGCGTGCAGTCATGAGAGCGGCTCCTATTCTTCATCGCCCATTTTACTTGCCATCCTAGTGATCAGATCCGAGCAACCTTATCAAGTTTCCGCTATGCGTCCAGATCCTGCTCTGTTGCCACATGCCAATTCGCAAGGCGGATCTGGGATTCGGTTCATTGGGCCTGCAACTGGGAAGTCGAGTATCTTCCTTGAACCATTATCGCAGCCCTGATTGTGTTGGTCGGGCTCTTCCTAGTTGGGATATCATGGTCCGCATATAGGCGAGTTCTTTAGGTGTGGCTAATTCCGTGGACACACAATCGCCAACCGGAGACTGTTCTATTCGCGTGATAGAATCTTGCGTAGCGTGACTGTCGGGGACTAAGACAAAGTTGCATCGTATGTTTCCTTGCCTGGATACAGCCGTGTTCATGGGCTCTGCTCGATCGCTACCAGAATCCATAAGTGTAAGGTTGTTTGCCCTTATCAAGAACCGGTATTCTACGTGAGCATTGTGCCGCAGCTTCCTCACAGCGAATTCGAAGTAACTCCGAGTGAGTAACCTCGCCCGTTTCCGCTCACGACCGAAGAAGTATTCTCTTGTAGGAGAATAGAAAAAAAATTGATGGAGCAATCTGATGGGGCTTTTTAAAACCGAGTCGGGCACATCTGCGTGCTCGAATGCAGCTGTATTAATGCGCTCTTGTAGTATATGTTGTTGATCAGAGTCGTAAGCCATGGATAGCGTGCGAGAAATATCTCGCACATGCTCGGATGATTTGACAATGTAGATTACAAGCGGTCCACCAAGACGCTGTTGGCGCGTCGCCGCTCGTGCTTCGGTCCTGAGCTGGCGTGACGCTTGAGCGACTGCCGGATCTATTGTGGCCACCTCATAGGCAATCCCCATTTCCGGGAAAGATAAAGGCTTGATGCACCGACTGAGTAGGTGTTCATAGATCAGGAATCGGATGTCTTTGGGAAGATCCATGAAGTGAAGGAACGTTGCGAGAGGTGTAGCGTCGGGGTCATGTTCTTTGGCGACACCAGATGGCTCGCGCGCGATCCAGGCATGCGTGGAGAGATCTTCTGAAGTGAACATGGCGTTATTGATTAGTCGAAAACCTCTGTTGAAGGTATAGCAGATCTTCTTGCTTTACGCGTCTTCGGACTTGCAGCGGGACATTCAGCGCTAGTCCGTAAACGGATGAGATGGCAGCCTGGAATTGATCACGTGCTACCGTCTTCAGCACGCGACGCGTCTTCCCCACCCACATCGCACCTGCATGACAAGCTTGCAGTGATTGTTGTACATTTCCGAGACAGCGTTGTACAGCAGACGCCGTTTGCGCACTTTTCTCTACGAAGCCCTGCAACCCTTGCTTTTCTGCGACCTTGTCCCTGAATTTGCCACCTGAGGCGTGAACGCGCGACGGGCTATCGGCGCAAAAGGGCCAGGGGTATCTACCCTTCGACAATTAGTGCTTCTTGTCATCTCACCCCTCCGTCGAAGTTACAGTCTCTCGTTCAATCCGTTCATCAGTGTTGGCTGCGCGTTCCTCGATCTCTGTCGCATTTTCACTTGCTTTTCCTTCCACCAATTCATCATAATGGCGCCCCGGCGATCAACCCGCAAGTCGACTGGTGTCGCGAATGACGTCGCCACCGCACCTTCCCCAGCGCCGACAACTGGTATGTACAGGCTGACTTTGGCCTTCACTTTGGCTTAACAAGTGAATGCTGTGCATCATTCTTGCGCTAATGCGATTACAGCCCTGGTAGACTCCTCCTTGGCTGATAGTCGCCACAAACAGACGTGCCTTCGTACCTCTCGATCTTTCATCCCCGACTCTTCCGACCACGAGAGCGAAACCATCGAGCCCGAGGTGCCTCAATCATCCGCCAGCGCCCGCCGCGTGTTGAAAGAAGTTAGAGTCCCCGCCATGAAGTCCAAGAAGGCGCCCGCCACTCGTGGACGACTAGCAGGGCTCAACGCGCAACAAGCAGGACAAGAGAGTTCAACCGCCTCACCTTCCCTGGAGAACTCAGACTACGAAACACAAGGAACCAGCATCTCGACTACGCCAGCTGCGTCAGTCAGTCGTGGCAAGAAGCCTGCCCGTAGTCGGCTGAACAATGCTACGACGCCTTCGCAGAGCACCTCATCCAAACGATCTCGCACCGCCGTATCAGACTCTGGCTCTGAATCCGATAACTGGACGCTCGACATGGACGCTGAGATCGCTTTACAAATGCAGTTGGAGGACGAAATGGATGCGCCACACAGCAAGCGCCAGAAGATCAAGGACGAGGAGGACGAGGAGGATGAGGACATGCTATCCGAGGATGAGCCTATCGCGCCTTCGCGTCGCAAGAAGGCGCCCTCATACATTGGCAAGGGCAAGGGCAAAGCCAAGGTCGAGGAGGTCTTCAGCGATGACGACGCAGATTCAATGACAGCTGTTCTGTCGTCAGCACCATCTTACAAAGGCAAGGGCAAAGGCAAGGCCAAGGCTCAGTCTTTAGCAAAGCGTGGTCGTCCTGCACGCTCTAGTGCGAAGAAGGCAACGTTCAAGGAAGAGGACTTTCTCGATGACGAGGAGTCTGACGGCGGCGAGTTTCGTCCTGATGATGTGGATGACGCCGAGTCTTTGCTTAACGATGTCGAGACACCAATGGCTAGCGACAGCGATGAAGAGCCTTTGATGACGACAAGTGACCGTCTGAAGAAGATTGCTGCGGCGCGCCAACCGAAAGCATCTGGAGGCCGGAAGAAGAAGCTCACCCGCGGCGACAAAGACGAAGCGACTGATCGTCGGGCGAGGTATGCGCACATCGCGGACAAGTGGGAGCGGAAGCGGGCCATGAACCGTGAACGAGCAGAACAACAGCATCCAAAGCTGAAGACTATGTGGAAGACTCTGGAAGACATCCCCGTCCTGGAGGTTCAGCAGGCAGAGCAACCAGAGTCTATTACCCGACGATTGAAGCCATTTCAACTTGAGGGTCTTAGCTGGATGATTCGGCAGGAGAAGACTCACTACAAGGGTGGGCTGCTCGGAGATGAGATGGGTATGGGCAAGACTATCCAGGCTGTCTCCCTGATCATGTCCGATTACCCTGCAAAGCAGCCAACGCTCGTATGTGTCCCGCCAGTTGCTCTGATGCAATGGTCCAACGAGATCCGCGAGTACACAAACAACAAGCTCAAGGTTCTGGTATACCACGGCACGAACGCCAAGTGCAAGAAGATGTCGATCAAGGAGCTCAAGTCCTACGACGTAATCATGGTTTCGTACAACTCTCTGGAATCGCTGCATCGCAAGGAAACCAAAGGATGGTCCCGCGGTGAGGATATCGTCAAGGAGGCATCACCACTCCACGCCATCCACTACCACCGCCTTATCCTGGACGAAGCGCATAGTATCAAGTCTCGGAACACTGGTGTAGCTAAGGCTTGCTTTGCGCTGACTGGTGACTACAAGTGGTGCTTGTCTGGCACGCCAGTCCAGAATCGCATCGGAGAGTTCTTCTCACTTCTTCGCTTCCTGGAAGTTCGTCCATTTGCGGACTACTTCTGCCGTTCATGCAAGTGCGAGAAGCTGCATTGGGCCACCGACGATGACCACATGTGTGTTGCCTGCAACCACGGTGCTTCTGAGCACATTTCAGTGTTCAACCAGGAGCTGCTCAACCCAATCACTGGCGATGACCATAAGCTCCGAGAGGAGGCCCTGACAAAGCTTCACTTGATCACTGCTCGCATCATGTTACGACGTATGAAGCGCGATCATACCAACTCCATGGAGTTGCCGATGAAGGACATCATCATCCACCAAGAGTTCTTCAGTGAGGTGGAGCGCGACTTCTCAACCTCGATCATGTCGAACTCCGCCCGCAAGTTCGATACTTACGTTGCGCAGGGTGTCATGCTCAACAACTACGCCAACATCTTCGGTCTTATCATGCAGATGCGACAGGTCGCCAACCATCCCGATCTTTTGCTAAAGAAGAATGCGGCGGAAGGTGCTGGTAATGTCTACGTGTGCAATATCTGCGATGAGCCCGCCGAGGACGCAGTACGTTCTCACTGCCGTCACGAGTTCTGTCGCGCTTGCATCAAGGACTTCATGGAGACCTGCGAAGCCTCTGGCACGGACGCAGACTGTCCTCGCTGCCACATCGCCCTGTCTATCGACTTTGAACAGCCAGAGCTTGAGCAAGACGAGGACTCCGTCAAGAAGACGTCGATCATCAACCGCATCAAGATGGAGAACTGGACTTCTTCCACCAAGATTGAGATGTTGGTATACGACCTCTACAAGCTTCGGAGCAAGAAGCAGACACTCAAGTCCATCGTCTTCAGTCAGTTCACGTCGATGTTGCAGCTCATTGAGTGGCGTCTGCGTCGTGCCGGTTTCAATACCGTCATGTTAGATGGCAGCATGACTCCTGCACAGCGCCAGAAGAGCATCGATCACTTCATGACCAACCCGGATGTTGAGGTCTTCCTCGTCTCCCTCAAGGCTGGTGGCGTCGCTCTCAACCTTACTGAAGCATCCAGGGTATTCATCGTTGACCCGTAAGTATTAATCTCCGCCATATCTTTCCACAGAACGCTAATGAAACGCAGGTGGTGGAACCCAGCAGCTGAGTGGCAGTCCGCCGACCGATGCCATCGTATCGGTCAACGTCGTCCTTGTGTGATCACTCGCCTTTGTATCGAGGACAGTGTAGAGTCGCGTATGGTCGCGTTGCAAGAAAAGAAGGCCGCTATGATTGCTGGTACCGTGAACAACGACAAGGTCGCCATGGACCGCCTCAGCCCTGAGGATTTGCAGTTCCTTTTCCGTGGTACCTAGTCGCAGAAGCAGTTTTACGTCTTCACAGGAGTATAGATGGCAGGGGTTTCGGGTTGTCGCATTATTCATGAGGCGTTTGTCGGTCAGCGACGCATGGGATCGATCGATCTACGGTAAACACTTTTTTGTTTTACCACAGGCGTTACAAACATGGAGCGCAGTTCAACGATCGGAACGATGCATAGCGCCTCGGAACCTTTCGATACCTTTCCAAAGAGTGTTATACCCGTTTACATCACAGTATAGTACGCTGTCTAATGAATGCATTTTCCTACTTGTGAATTCCACACCTTCTGATTAACAGCCTTCTCCTAGTCGTGTGTGCTGTCCTTACACTCAGGTGAGATCCATGTAAGCTGCCGTCTAGCGTAGTAATGGCAGGGATGCCACAGCTCGTCCAACTGCCACGGGGGCTTGCAGGTACGGTAAGGAGTACAATCTCATACACCGCGATAGCTTGCGCAGCTCGATGGATACGGCAGGTGTGTAAAGTATTGCAACCCATTACCTTTTATTGTCAATGTTGGGTAGAAGGCTGCGGGTAAGGTTTACCCTTTGACTGTGATCCCATCGCTCCAGCGATCATTTAGCTACCTAGAATAAACTTCCTTCACTCCAAAAAACATCTCAGTACCCTATTTCCAATACACAGAATCGCATCCGCGGAACCGAGGAGATGTTCACAAAGCCATGTTGTAGCGGTATTTGTGGTACGTAATTTTACGTAAAGCCCAACTTGCTGCGCGTGGACCTTTACTTCAGATCGTCGCGCATGTGCAAGGTCAACGTCAGAGTAAATGGGCATATTTGCGCATTCGAATGGTGCAGGAGCGGACAAAGTACCGTTGTTTGACAGCTGGATCCGGGAATAAATTGCGCGATGAGGGACTTTGGTTGCACGTTCGTGCTTTTGACGGTCCGCTCCCGGGGCCATTGAACTTTAATCTCTTTGAGCTGTTGATCTGCTTTCTGTTTTACTTATCCATTCGCATGGAAAGATTTTGTTTGTTTGGTGTTTACGTTGGTCAGTATGAGTGTGTTCTCTGCAGCCAGGGAATGGGACCTTGATATCGATCGCTACCTCAATCGCATCATTCCTCCTTCACCGCTGCACAAGCTTCCGACGCCGGTGTCGAGGTTCCTTGGGT
>Ga0265798_10004313_pt1 | contig 19731 bp, 31 predicted proteins | sample P3T30metagenome_FD_192430 | JGI IMG/M metagenome (GOLD analysis project Ga0265798, IMG submission 192430) | Plant litter microbial communities from East Loma Ridge, Irvine, California - P3 T30 | ecosystem: Environmental > Terrestrial > Plant litter > Unclassified | place: USA: California... | reverse complement strand
TGAGCAGACCAGCGGGCATATGAAAGAGCTACTGACAAGTAGGCTGTTCGTCTGACGAATTGTACCGTCGACACCATCACTCTCTCATCTCAACAGAAGGTTCTCGCAGAGGAGCGAATCAAGGCAGCTGGATTTGCTGGCCGAATCCGAGTTTGGCTTATGGACTACAGAAAGTGAGTGGAACCCCCTTGCCTTCATTTCAGAACGCTGATCATCCAGCCTACCCGATAGCTGGAAACGTTCGTTCGACCGAGTAGTATCTATTGAGATGCTCGAAGCTGTTGGGTAAGCCTTGACTATCAGGATCATGCAGTTGCTGATTATCAGAAAGGACTTCATTGCAGGCTACTTTACGATGTTGGATTGGGTTCTCAATGCCAAGGGAGCAGCATGTTTCCAGGTCATTACCATGCCTGAATCTCGATTTGAGCGATGTAAGCAATTTCTGCTATAATCTCGGGTGTAGCTGACGAGTAGATCAACGTGAAGTCGACTTTATTCAGAAATGGATTTTCCCCGGTGGTTTCCTGCCATCGGTCTCCTTCGTTGCCGAGGCTGTGCAGAAGGGTGGACATAACAGGTTGATCATTGACTCTGTTTCCAATATCGGAGTGAGTCATGCGATGTGTGTGAAATGTGATCAAGCTGATTCCAGCCACACTACGCCCGAACATTACGAGAATGGCGACGACGTTTCCTACAAAACTTCCATCGTATCCACCCTGCGCTCGTTGCAGAACACCCAGAAATGACAACGGAGGATATCGAGGTATTCAAGCGTAAATGGCTTTGTGAGTTTCCCGTTCCCCGTCCAACGTAGTAACGTCGCTAACAAGCAGACTACTTCTGTTACTGTGAGGTTGGATTCGCAGAGAGGGTCATTGGGGATCACATCTTTACTTTGGTGCGAGAGGGAAATTCGGAATATGGAGGTCTGGTATACGAGTAGATGGGATATCATGATATGAGATACAACTGGGAATCTACTTGATTAGTCGTAAAACGGTAGGAATAGAATAAAAGCTGACTCACACCATGAATGTACATAATATGCTTACTGCATGATCGCTCAGCGACGAAACAGTCCTTTCTTTCCTTTCAAGCCATTATCTTCCATTCTTGCTTTAGCCAATCTCAAGTGATTAGGAGTCAGAGCTCCCGTCTCGCCTCTTTCCTCCTGTATATCTTTTGCTGCGATGTCAACTTGTTCTATGGACTTGAGATGGACTCACCAATTTCCACTACCTCCGCTACGAATATCTTTCCCATAGCTCCTAAGATCGAAGCGAAATCATCCTTGACTGGCTGTTCGAATAGGTCTCGATTGAGCTGTCTTGTCAGCGTCTGCAATGTCGGGATACAGTATCACTCGACTTACTTTGGTCACCGCTGCTTTTGGTATACTTGTGACTACGAATGCGTCATACCGCTTCGCCTGCTCGGCATCACACATTTCCCTCAGATAGCTATGATCAGCATCTACCCCAACAACTACAAATGTCGAAGAGCGATGGAGATGAACTCACTAAGCCTGTTTTCTCCTCCTAGTATTCCTCTTCTCGAGTTTATCGCTTCCACCACCCAACAGTCTCTCTCCCTCTACACCGCCCTCTTCCCCCTCCCCTTCCCCCTCTCCTTCACCTTCTTGCTCATCATCCTCGTCTTGACTCGCCTCATCATCAGTCCCGATTCTACGTCGCTTTGAAGGACCAGCAACTAGATCCGATTCATCAACATCATCATGTTCATCCAGTGCTCTGTTCAGATTGTTGGCTCGTTTCTTTTTACGTAGTTTCTTCATTCCAGCATGTGGAGTCGGCTTTGGGAGAGTAGATGATTCGCCGAGGTTGGGCTTGCGGGGCGAAGGGGGTAGGGACATGATGAGTGATGAGCTGAACTGTGGAAGGTAGAAGGTAGAGTTGACGCGTGAGAGACTCGGTCGGATTCGAGTCGTGCTGGGATCAATGACTTATTTCGGACCGAGTTCTATCTCGCGACAGAAGCGATCCAATGATCTATGATATCTAATAGGGTCTCGTCAGGAAGATGTCGGACTGTACAGACCACCCAAGAGCGAAAGGCATGCATTGCGATGGTCTAGGAAAATCATGGTTCATATACTCGCTGTCGGGTGGCAAAAGTTGGTTCGCGCTGCTAGTGTAGGGGTTAACATGCATCCTTCGGGCGATCTTCGGCGAGAGCTCGGTCAATCATTGGCTGCCAATGGATGAGACGCTGGGTTCGAGTCCCAGGCGGCGCCTTTTTTTGGCTTTCTCATTCCCGCTGCTCAGATGTAGTCTCTTGTCAGATTGTTTGCTGCATGTCGATATGGCGTTGATGCTTATTATGACCAAATGCAACTAGTGACTGTATGGTCAGGGAGATTTGATTGTTGCAGTTGACGTGAGATCCGAGAATCAAAGTAGTCAGTACCTGTTCGGTCGCAAAAGCCGTAAACGACGTGGTTGCTCTGAATCATCATGATATCATCGGCTTAGATAAGATGTAATTTCCTCCAACATACAAAACGATGCAATTCTTTCTTCTGCGTTCATCACCCTTATCTCGTATACATAATAATGCCTACCGTACTCATCACTGGAATCAACGGTTTCGTTGCAGTTCACACTGCTGTCAAGTACCTCGAAAACGGCTGGAATGTCCGAGGAACAGTCCGATCCGCCGACAAAGGGGATAAAGCAATTGCTTTACCTGTATTCAAGCAGTACAAGGACAAGATCGATTATGTTATCGTTGAAGACTTGATTAAAGGGGACTTCTCCGAAGCTCTCAAGGGAGTTGATGCTATTGCTCATTGTGCTTCGCCTTGGCATTTTAACGGAAAGAAATGGGCCGAGTACCGGGATCCAGCTGTCCAGGGGACTACCAATATCTTGGAGCAGGCTGCTAAGGTTGAGAGTAAGTCAACTCCTGTTTTGCGAAGAAGTCACTCATTGGTAGGCGTCAAGAACTGCGCAATCGTCTCTTCATTTGCTGCTGTTGGAGACTGTGTGAAACCATTCGCCGAGCAGAAGGGACGAGTCTACACTGAAGATGACTGGCTACCTCAGACCGAGGAGGATTGTGAGAAGGCCGAGAAGGATGAGAAGTGTGTTCCGCCGCGTACTCGAGGAGCTATCCGCTGACAAATAGCCCAATGGCTGCTTCCTTGTGGTATTGCGCTTCCAAGAAGTATGCCGAGATTGCTGCTTTCGAGACCCAAAAGCGAGTCGGTGCCAAGTACACCTTAGCTGCTATCAACCCTCCCAGTACGTTGAATCTACTCCAACCAAGGTGTTCCAACTGATGATCAGTGATTCTAGGCCCATCGATCCATTATGCCGATGCTAAGGGTATCGAGTCGTCTGACGTCTCTACTTCAAGCTTATACGCCGCATTGGCAGCTGGCAAAGACGCCAAGATCCCCGATACCGCTTTCACAGCCTGGGCCGATGTACGTCGCCCACTCTGCCTTGAAACGTGAATACTGATAAGCAGGTCCGTAATGTAGCATTTGGCTTGTTCGCCGCCACCACCACAGGCGCCCAAGGTCGATACAGTATCTACGACGGTGATTTCGATTGGGAGCTATTGGCCAAGGATGCCCGAAAGGCAAGGCCTGATTTGGAAGCTTCCATCCCTCATGTTGGGGATGACAAGAAGACTCCGGTCGAACAGGGGACTTACACTATCGACACCAAGAAGGCTGAGAAGGATCTGGGATTCAAGAAGGTCTCAAGGGAAACTATGGTCAAAGATGTCCTCGCTCAATTTGAGGTATTGGGAGCCTTGAAGAAGTAAAGAACGGAGAAGAGATCTGCAGAAGATGCATATGAAGCCTATTAGATCTGATACAAGGGAATCGGAAGATACATTCGAACGTGTCTATCAGACCGGCTGACATCTATTGGAACTGAATATGGCTAGACTACGCTAGTTGTCGGCATCTCCGACTCGGGAGTACCGTACGGCTCCCCATAGAAGGCAGTCGCGTTATCGCAGGTAATCTGGAAATCTGACTTCCTTCCGTCCAACCCCCAATCCTTGTGAATGTTCCATGCGACAACTCGTCCGTCCATCGCCTGGTTCAACGCGAACGTACACTATACTATCAGCACCCGCACTCAAAACGGACTGAATGACAAGCGTTAGATCTAGCTTACTTGAATGGTGTAATCCTTGAAGTTGACGGTGATAGGTCTTGGCTCTGTCGTTGGGCGTTCGAAAGAGATATCGGCGACATGGAGGTGATCGTGGTAAGGGCATTTTCCAGTGACAGGATCGCGATACATTTGCATGCAATCGTCCTCGGCGTTGGCTGCTGCCGTCATAGTGGTCTTTTCGGGCGGTTCACTGTGCTGCTTGGCGAAGACGCTGACTTCATGTATGACAGGAGTAGGAGCCATGATCACTACCAGAGCTTGTTTCTTGAAATCGGCAGCGGAGGCGAAGGAAATGATAGCGCCCATGAGCGAGAGGAGGTGGACGAGTTTGATCATTGTACGGGATGTATGGAAGAGGGAAGGGATGGTAAATCAAGGTCAGCGGATTGGCGAAAAGGGTAAAATCCCGGCCGCTTATACTTACATGCCTATCAAAGTGATGCTTTGTTTTCGGTCGGCCAAGAGCATTCTCAAACACGTCGGAAGGGATATTGAAGGAAGTGGCTCAAACAAAAGGTGTTTTAGAACAAGGGGTTTACGGAGTGAGGACAGGGGGTTTGGGTTTCATGGCAATTACTGCGCAGAAGGTATCGCTGTCCGACGGTCCTTTAGGGCTTGGCTTTTTGGGAAAAGGATTGTTGGATACTGCAATTTACAAGCAATCACTACCGTGAATCCCGTTAGTGGCAATACGTCGCCCAATGAGGTCAGGTGATGAAGAAGGATGTAGATATGTCGAAGTCACAGATAACCGCAGAGCTACGGGAGTCATTGGTCGCACTCTAGGAAGGCGGTGCTGGGACCTCGGCCCTCGCCTTTCTACTATTGTGTATCGGGCTGCAACCTTACTGGCAATGGGGAACCAGTGACAATTGCCATTAAAGAGACGACCAGCTGAAGATGACCAAATCGCGGGTTACTACTATGGTCGCCACTGACTACAGCCCTGAGCAGAATGACTCCGGGATCACCTCGTGTCGATAACAGCCTAATCCTCTGACCTTGATCTTGGCTGTAGGGACGCTCCAGGGGTGATATGAGGCATCCGATTCGCTGCACAGCGGAGAGGATTCTGGTACCCGAGACATGACTGTTCGGACTGTAGCGTAAGATTCATCTCCAGTGGATTGGATGTAGAGATAGCGGATGCGGCGTTATGGATATGCAAAGACGGGCAACAGGTTCACATCACGGCGCTTGTACAGTATTCTCGAGAACTCCTCTCTATCCAGTCTAGCTACCTAATGCACTTTGCTCGCATGTGATCTCGCCAAAATCTGCTAATTTGATGCAAGTCTCCCTCCACTCCGTCAAGCCCCAGCCTAGAATCCAAGTCACGCCGCCTTTTTCTGCTGTTATCTCAATGCTGCACTATATCATCAGCTACTAATGGGCAGTCGCCAAACACAACAAGCTTACATTCATCTGATAGTCTGGGGACGTGATCGAAAGCTCTCGCGGAGCAGTAGTGGGATTATCGAATTCAACATGGGTGAGACCGGCAAAAAGAGCTCGGCCACCACAGGTGCGACGTTCCTCCAGAGTCATTTGATACTTCTCATCGAGACAGTAATTCGCGCTCCCGGGGTCGTCATTGGCTCTTGTCATGTTCACCTTTTCTCCCGAACTGGTCTGTTTTCCGAATAAAGTTATGTCATCGACCAATCTCGTTGAAGCGTGAATTGAGATTGTGAAAGACGCTAGGGCGACTGGTGGAGAGCCAACAAGCAAACTTAGCTTCATGTTTATTCTTCTTGGTTTGAATTCTGGTAGATTGTAGGCTTAAGTATCAGCTTGTACACGGTCTCTAACGTCAAGAGAGCTACATATGCGTCCTTTGATAGCTCACTTGTAGTTCAGGGGATCTACAGGGATGATGAATCCCCCCATCAAACAAAGCCATTCCATTGATCCATCCCGTGGGATGGCAAAACCCCTGAAGTTTCAGCAGGATGGTCATAAGAAGGGTACTGGCGATCACGGCATTAGTGCCGGTAGTCAATTCTGGGCAGATTTGAGTCGCGGCTCACGACCCGCCTTTGCCACCGCCCACTGTTTGATCAATGACATATACTCACTATTGCCTCACTGTAAGCATGCACCCCAGAATTGCGGCTAGGGCCCAATCACTAGGCTAGATACATGATCTATGCTTCTATAGTGCGCCACAGAGCCGCGACTACAAGCAGGTACGGGGGTATCTCCTTCTTGAAACAAGCCTTATATCCTTTCCAACCTTTGCCCGTATCACTCCTCAGTTGAAAGGGTAGTATTAGTACACGTGATAGACATCTCAGGACTGTATTCCGATTCCGAGAAACCGGAATCAATGAACCATTCCACGCCATAGGCATAATCGTCTTCGGGTTGAGCTGTAGCAGAACACTGCATCGTCAATCCTCCTCGACGAGGTCTGTCAACAACGGAGGGCTTTGCTTACATAGAGCTGGTAGCCAGGCAAGGAAATAACGAAACGCTTGGTGGAAGAAGAATCGATGTGTATGGGGGCGCACAGAAATTTGTATTGAGGAAGATTATCTTCGCATCTTTCAACTTTTGAATAGCACAAGGCCGGATTGTTCTCGTCATTGGTTGTTGTCATGTCCGCTCTTGATCCATTATCATTGATCATTGTCATCTTAGCGTTTGGTGCCCAATCGGATGGCAATTTGATGTTGAGTGTTGCGAATGCATGTAGCGCAGGAGCCAAGACGATACTGGATGCGTAGAGTAGTGTCGTTGATGGCTTCATATCTCCTTATCGTGGTTGAAATTCGATGTTCCTGATTTGGGGGTGTCCGTTTTGCCAAGGGTGACAAGTCAAATGTTCTCGTATCTCAGCGTAATTGCTATATAACCCGGTATACTGATACCCCTCCTTTCACTTGTCTCTTGCATGGATCGCAGCCATAACGGGAGTCGAAATCAAAGGAAATAAAGATTTGTGACGTTTCATGATCCTTCGATTCCAGTATGGATACGATCTCCCCGTACTGATTATCTATGTCCAAGCATGCTGATCAGCGAGATTAAAGGTAAGATACGATGCTCTGGTTTCAGTACTATGGCGGTTTCAGTATCTCTAGATCGTCTCTTTCTGTGAATTGATCTAGCCCACCTTTGTGCCTCAGGGTTTCGATGGACAAGCTGAATGGTCTGAAGGTCATCAGTGAGCTTACGGCCGCTCACGCGAGGACAGGTCGTGCTGATCCACTGAACGTCGAGAATCAACCATGTATCACTGTATCTTAGAATTACCTCATCACCTGTCCCACGGGTATCGCATCCATTTCACCTTCGTTGGATCTGTAAGCCGATACTGCGCGAACTTGCCAATCAGCTTGTCTATACGATGTCGTGATCGTCATCCAAGGATAACCAGACTGATGAAACTAGAGAAAACAGACGGAAAATGTTGATCCAAGATCCCCGAAATACCCGGCGTTCCTGATCAGTCGGCTTCGCGTCACGCATATGCCGACTGGCATATCATTCACTATATATATCCCGGCATCCTACAATGTCTTTCGCGAGTAGAGCGAATCCTCGTCGGGTTCTCTCGACGTTCCCGCAGCACATCAAAACACGGCTGAGTGCTCGATATATCCACCTACTTAGGGATCTGCCGACACCGTCACTGGAGCGTTTATTAAAGTCAGTCCACTCACTTTAGACATGCCTCAACTGATGACAGGAGACCTAAACTTGTGCCTTGTGAGCTCATAGAGGCTGAATCTAGTGAGAGGTATTCTCCCACGTTAGTCTCTACGTTTGCCTGGTTGGGAGGAGCTGATGAAGCAGACAACAACTTTCCAAATGGACTACACCGCCTGAAACATTACTGCTGGTTCAGAAACCCAATGATGCGCCTACGTCAGCCGCTATGGGTTTACTCCTTAAGTGCGTCATCCTCCAGGCGGAGTGGTATTAAACTGATGATAGACATCTCAAGCGACACCACCCCAACCTTCGCCTTATAATCGAGCCCCATACAGCGAAAGATCACCCGGAACTGACTTCCGACTGTATACTATGCCAGCCTGGAGATGAAGGGTTACTATCTTTACATTCAAACATGGTCATCACGCTGGGAGGGGATGGGACTATATTGCATGTATCGCATTTATTCGGAGAAGGGGAATGTCCGCCGGTATTGAGTTTTTCAATGGGTAGTTTAGGTTTTCTATTACCGTTCCGTAAGTCCTTCAGACCACTATTTATGTGCACGGCTGATGGGATAGATATAGATAGTATGGGAAAGACACTGGAGACAACGCTTGATGGGCCGGTTTCACTGTTGAATAGGATGAGATTGGCTTGTATGCCTATAACAAGGGAGGGAACGGCATTAGCCTGTGCAAAGCCGGGTATGTCTTTCATCCTCTATCTCGCACAAGATTTCAGAATGTAGCTGACCGTTAGTCGGAGACGCAGGCTGGCAAGTGATGAATGAAGTCACACTTCATCGGGGTCGTCATCCGCATCTAACGGTCGTTGATGCTTATTTCGACAATCAGCATCTTACAGAAGCCGTTGTAGGTCGCTGACTGTGATCATATACATCGCTGATAAGTAGGCGGACGGTCTATTGCTATCTACACCAACGGGATCAACGGCATACTCCCTCTCGGCTGGAGGACCCATTTCCCATCCCGAGACGGATGCATTCCTCCTCACGCCCATTGCACCTCGTTCATTGAGTTTCAGAACCGTCGTCCTCCCAGGGAGAGGCACCGTGCAGCTCAAAGTGAGTATTTGCGCCCAATTTGTGTGAAAATGAGCTAATAGCAGATATCCGACATAGCAAGAGCACCTGCAGAGCTCAGCGTAGATGGACGGGAGGTATGTATGTTGAACTCCGGGGAGTCGGTGATCATCAAGAAATCGCCGTTCCCGATACCTTGTGTAGTTCGCGGCGAGGGAGGCGGAGGATGGGCGAGGGACATCAAGTGCGTTGTCCACTCCCCGTGAGACCGCAGGCTAACATGTAGCTCGCTTTTACAATTCAATACCAGTTTCAAGAATTCGGCTCATCTTGCACATACAATGTCATAGATCATTTTCATTCATGCAAGTCGTAAAGTCATTACATCTCGTCGTCACAGCCCACCTAATCTTAATCTTCGAGTGTCCCAAGGACATTCCTCTCTGACTCTGCTCTTTTTTCTAATTCGCCCCTTTCCCTTGTGGTGGTCATGTCCAAGCCTTTTCTATTAGCATTGATCCCACTATGTGTGATGAGAGACCCACCTTCATCGAATCTTGCGAGCATCTGAGCAATGACAGCTCGATGATATACCATGATTCTCCCCTGTGCTTTCTTGACTGTCCCGCTTACACCTACTACCCTGGGTAATACCGCTTTACCGTCAATCGTCGATAAGAGTGTGATAGCCGCATGTAATGTCCTTATATGTGGTCTAGCGATTCGAATTAGAGTCATAGTAGTCAAGGGCGAGTGATATACGACTGCTATCAGCATTGAAACTAATCCTCTTGGAAGCCAACAGAAAAAGAGATGAACACACTTCTGAAACTACTTGATATACGCCCCCACCCCTCATCCCCAAAGACATCTTGGACCATTCCCCTGACGGCTCTATAGATGCCTTTCCCACCTTCATCTCCATCTTTCAAGTATTTAAGATCTGGTATAGGCGGAAGTAAGAATGGGATATCGGGTATACGAGCAACTTCGTCCTCGTCCTCGTCCTCATCATCATCCGATTCTTCGTCCACTTGAGCAGGTAGGTCGATTGGATGACGCGTGTTATTGACTTGAGGAGTAGAGGTGGAAGGTTGCAGGAACTCTACTATGAGGTATCGGTTCTTGAACCTGACCATTGCTGCTTAGGCTAGATAGATATGTAATTGAGCTGGACGAAGCAGCAGATTGACCAGAAATATCTCGCACGTGTTAGTCACGTGACTGGCAACCCGGCCAATCTCGGCGGCCGGCGGATCTGAGGATACCGACTGGCCCCCTTCGGTACTTCTTGTTGTACATCTTCTGGCTATCATGGAGTAGTCGACCGTGTGGTCCTCATGCTTGCCCGGATGGCCGTGAAGGCTGGGGCAAAGGTATATATACTGGGCCTACTGATTGTCTACAGCCAATTACCCAACTGATCTAATCACAGATACCCTAACAGTCCCCTACAATTCGGTTCTTACAATACCGCACCAAATTACTCCCCTTCACAATGTCTACGTCTACCACATCAACGGACCTATTGATCATTGGAGGTGGACCAGCCGGTCTCTCAACTGCTACTTTCTTCGCAAGAGTCAACAGGCCTTTTATCCTCTATGACTCCCAGTTATATCGGAATGCCCAATCACCCGAAGCCCATACTATCATGGGTTACGAAGGTATAAGTCCAGCCCAATACCGATCCAAGATCCAAATGGAGTTATGTAGTCTCTATGGGAAAGGAGGGCTAGGTAATGGGGTGTTTAAGAATGGAAAGATTGTTTCTCTACTGAAAACCGACAACGGATTCGAGGCTGTAGATGAAGAGGGGAATACGGTTAAAGCGAGGAAAGTTGTCTTAGCTACTGGTATCAAGGATGTACTACCTCCTATCCCAGGTAGGTCTTAAATGGCGTTAGCGAAGATGTACTGATAGGCAGGATTACAAGAAGCTTGGGGTAAACGAGCTATTCATTGCATTTTCTGCCATGGAACCGAAACTCACGATCAACCTTTCGCATACCTCTTCACGCCCAATAACCCTTTTAACGCCCACATGGCCCCTTCACTCTTGAAGTTGTGGTACACATTGAATCATAGTGAGAGGTATATCCTGACTCATGGAGCGGATATCGAGACTCCCGAAGGACTAGAGGCTAGCGGGTTAGGTGGTGTCATACATATCTTAAAGGCTAAAGGGTAAGTCCAATTCGCCGTTCAACCCCAAGTCAATCTAATGTCCAGGTTCAAATTCATCACTTCTCCAATAGAGAAGATCAATTCAACTCCTACGCATCTCGAAATCCAGTTCAAAGATCACCAACCCCTCTCAATCCCTCACATCTTGCTTCTTCCCTCACAGATGACTCCCTCCGAACACGCCTCACCTCTATTATCACCTTCTTTTCTCAATGGCGAGCTTTCTCCGCCATTCAGTTCCATCCCAGGTCCAGACGAAGGAGCAATGCCCATGCCTAGAATGGGGGATACACCTAAAACTCGAGTCGAGGGTTTATTCTGGGCTGGCAACAGTGGAAGTCCAATGGGCAATATCGCAATCAGTGGAGCGCAGGGTATGAATGCTGCTATTGTGGCTGCTGGTGAATTGGGGGAAGAAGATTATCAAATTATGAAGCGGGAAGTGGAGGCTTCTTCCTAGTCATCATCTGTTTTCGATACCGACATGGGAGTGACGCGTGTATGTACGATATGAAGACGGTGAATATGCATATTGAAAGACAAGACTAGCTAAATGATCAAGTTGAATGAATCAAGCTATACTCGTTCCTAATATCCAACAGCAGCCCTCATTCTCATAGTACTAGCCTTGGGCATCTTGATACTATCGTCCAGTAATTCTCCTTCTTTCCTCAACTCGGCTCCTTTTCCAGCTTCAACCTCAGCCTTCATCTCTTCCACCGTCCGCAGGAAGACCTCGACTGCTTCAGGGGAGATCTGATGGTGAACTACGACTCGACCGCCCATGAACGAGATTGGGATCGGGAGGTCTTGCATTCGAGCAAGGATCGCTTCGGTCGTAAGGCCAATTGGAAGTGGGTCAAAGAAGACCTAGTATGTCAGCGTATCCCTCAGCAACATATGTGGGGAAACAAACCATGTTAGTCTCGGTGGGACAGATGAGGCTGCAACCGATCTTTTCCAGACCGTCCGCAAGCTTCCTAGCTAGCTTATGGGTATAAGCGAGTCGAGGGAAGTGGTTGGTCAGACCGTAATCTGCTGCAGCGGCATTGGCGCCAGATTGTCTAACACCACCACCAAAGGCTTTGCGGAACCATCTTGTCTTTTCGATAAATGGTTTAGGACCAACTATCATCCTACTGATCAGCTTAATGCAGATCAGGATCTAAGCGGGCTTACGATCCGATAGGTGCTCCGATACCCTTCGATAAACATAGACTGGCGGTATCGAATGGTTCCAGCAATTCCGTCAATCTACCATCAGCTCACATTCATTGTATCTGACGGGAAAAGAGCTCACACAACCCTCAGACTCTCTTCGTCCCTCGAATCCAAACCCCTCTTCTCGACTTCGGCCGCAGCAACCTCCCAAATTCTAGCACCATCAAGATGCATAGCGATCCCTTCTCCCCTTGCGTAATCACTGATCCTCTTGATTTCGTCTTGAGGGAAGATAGTACCTGCCAGCGTGTTTTCCAAACAGATCAACTTGGTTGGTCTGTAATGGATATTCTCGCCGAGCTGGAGGTGAGGCATGATATCCTCTAGGGTGAGGTGGTGGCCATTCGATGGGACTATTTGATCGGTCGTAGCTTGTGAGAACATTGCTATTCCACCGGCTATTGGTTAGGGAGTTCTAAACAACTCGAGAACGAGACTGACCTTCCATCTTGTGAACATGGGCTCTGTAGTCGACAATGACTGAATGAGGTGGTTGATGCATGTGTGTCCTAATTGCGAGTTCTATTATCAGCTCGGCACCCAGGACAGTAAGCGGACGAGAGATGGACTCACGATTCGTCATGGTTCCACTCTGACCAAAAGCACCAGCTTCTTTTCCAGTCAGTCTCGCAACCCGTTCCTCGAGACTGATGGTGGTTTGACACTCTCGATAAACATCGTCACCCCTCGTAGCTCTCATACCAGCTGATAATTGAGCATCAGAAGGGATTGTCTTGGTGTCACCTGGCCATTAGCATTCTCTTGTTCTTCGACATATCGAATGATCGATGAACCGAGGACATACTGGAGAAATCGTAAGAGACACGCTTGAGGTAATCAACATTCGCCTGACCTCCTACTTCCGCAGAGACATCTTTGGCGGCTATCCATTCCATCTGGTTCAAGCCATTAATGACATCCTTGGCGGCACCGTTGGCCTGAGAGGTAGCGATAGGCATTTTCGTAATCGATGATGACTGAAATGTTCTAGTAGAAATACGAGTAGTGCTAGTGCTAGTGCTGAGTAATCGATATGTATGTTGTAAGAATGGGCGCATATGTATATACGGTAGTGAATCCCCCTAGTATAGAGTATATAGGCGATGAGGTATGCTAGTTGAGTAGCGTGTAATGTGTTGTAGGTGGGGGTTGATGGCCAATTGACAAGTAGTGTATGGCCAATTCAACGGATACGCCGATAACGATGGCCAATTTTGGATTTTGACCAACTTTTGACTTTCGACTCTGATCCGAGAAATATAAGCAAGGCACCGGAACTCGGCATTCAGAAGCTGATGGAAGTGACTAACTGCTTTGGCATTTTGTCAAGATCGTCTTCTTCTTGTCTGGACTGGCAATGCATGCAACAGCTCAGCTAGACGTGTATGTATCAATAGAGTGAGGAATCATGAGTACCCGACGTCCAGGGCCGTCAGAGATTGCTGATCAAAGAAATCACCGTTCAACGGATTAGAGCTGATCAGGACCAAAATTTCTGCATTTCACTTTAATTCTTCCTTTGCACAAAGTCCATTGTCGACCCAAATAATTCCAATAAGCAGTCTTAGATTACGAGAAACACGGACTCAAGCCGCTTTAGACTGCACCAAATCCTCCAATCTCTGTTCCAACCCTTTGCCCAAGCCCTCCCTTGACCACTCGCCTTCCCCAATCCCGACGCCTAATCCGGTCCCGTCCGAAACCTGCGGTACACTGGACGTACTGTCGTCATGGGTCAAGGCATTGATGGGTGGCGGTGCGGGTGATCGGGATATGTTTGGGCTGACGGTGCCTGGGAGGTGCTCGGGCGAGAGTTGACCTGATGTAATTTCTCCCAAGTGAGTGACTGTCGTTGGAACCGAGAGGAGGAGATCGTTGTATGATATGAACGAAATACGTCTCTTGTCCTTGGATGGAGTCAAGTGCGATGGGACCGCTGATGGGTGGGCTGTTCCAGGTACTGGAGTAGGTGGAGCCGAAGACTGCGCGTCAGCATAGGCTGTTGTCTCGTATGGGAACTTACCTCTTCTGCTGTAGTGACCGCTGTCGCTGCTCCAGCCGGGGCTACCTCTGCGATCGCAGCAGTGGATGGAGCGGTCGAGACCTTGTCTTCCTCTCTCCTTGCCTTTTCCTTCTCCTTATCCTCTCCGAACGACCATGCACCAGGTACCTGGGGTCCAGTACTCATTCTCCCGGGCATACCGGGTCGAGGGACATTGCCAGTCTCGATAAAGCTCGAGGAGGGTGATTTATCAATAGGACTGATGGTCCCTCCGACTGGGTTTCCGGTGGATATTTGACCCAAGATTGGTGGTGATCTAGAAGGCGATACCGGGGATCTGCTTGATCCAGTCCCAGCTGGAAGCGACATTGGACTAGGGCTCCTTGACAGTGCGCCGCCGGGAGTCATTGATGTTTTCCGCCCTGCGACTTGATTAGACGATTGTCGAGCCATTCCTAATGATGATCCCGTTGGAGCTGGTGATTCAATTTCCAATCCTTCCAATCCCCTACTAGTCCCCGCTGATAGAGCTTCCACTGCATCGTCCAATACTGCAGGAACAGTGTGATCGAGATTACTACCATGCGAAAGGTGAGATAGTCTCGAAGACTTGTGGTTCAACGTCTGCGATTGTGATTGATTAGGATTCAATGAAAGAGAAGCCACGGGAGGGAGTTCGATATCCCTTTCGAATATAGCCGAAGTGGATGAATTCATTGATAAAGCAGGAGAAACGGGTCGAGAGTGGTGGCCTGTGATAGGCATTCCGGTGGATCCTGCTCGTAGACTGCGTGGAGTTGGAGCGACTAAAGGAGGACTGGATGCTTTGGTCGGAGAAACGAGGTTTCCAGTAGCATCTGAAGAAGGGGCTCGGTTGGTGGTAGGTCGGACGGGAGAAGTACCCCTGGATGGAAGTGGTGAATATGCTTTGTGAGGTGTACTGGCCCCTCGTCCCCTGTGAGTCGCAGGTGAAGGCTCACGAGGATCAGCATGGGGATGTGGAGGAGGCAAGTCGACCGCGGCTGATCGTCAGTCTGGCTCTAAATGTGATTGAAGCTAGACTTACCAAGTTGCGCTCCGGGAGGTACCAGTGTCATGGTGGATGTTGTAGATAATGTTCAGAGCAGTCTCGTTATGAGTAGGCGAGATGGAAGTGCGTGTTCCTGAAGAAGTGAATGGATTGCCTCGACCTAGTCACGAGACCTATCGGTGGGTCCGAATAGCGCTGGGTCCGGGCAGTCGGGCTGAGAACAGTGAGAATATAAGCTGTCCTAACTATGGTCGTCCCTCACTCTACTGCTGTATAGAAGAGTCACAGATGAGCGGATGGTGGCGGATAGTGCACTGTTCAGAGGACGTAAGGAGACAGTATGACGAATGAGGTATCTATAATGGGATGACAACAGGAGGCGTTACGACTCCTCTGATACCCGACTTAAATGGGTGGACTAGATTATGGGAACCACGTGCAAGTAGTCACTGTAGCAAAAGTTGGATGCTTGAATCAACTGCACTATATACATAACATAACATATATACAATGCCAGATATCAGAACAGGAGTAGTAACCAGTGTGGGAAAGATGGCAAAGACCATAACGGTCACTACGAGGACGATGAACCCTGTGCCCAAATTACTAGTCGTGAGTCTGACTGCAATCAGCAATCAAGTCGAGTCAGGCTAACGTATCAGTCAGTCCCACATACAAATAAATACCTAGTTCACGATGAGCTAGATCGTGCGTCTATCTTATCTCCGTTCTAATGGAACAAAGAGCTGATCAGGATAGAAGCAAGAGAAGGCGACAAAGTAACGATTATTCATTCGAAACCATTCTCGCGCCGTAAACATTATCAACTCCATTCGATCCAAAGACGTATAGCGGATGCAGATGGGAAAATGACTGTCCTCGAGAAGATCGAAGTCGAACCTATACGTAAGGGAGTGATGGAGGAATTGGAAGGATTGAAACAAGGTGCTACTGCATAGGGCGTAAACGAGGAATTGTGGCAGGGTGGTTGGTGTACAGTATTTGGGATTTCATCATGGCATGTATCATTAACGCTTCTACTTTTTACAACTTATTTGATTACAAGTTTGTCCATCAAATACGACCACATCATCGACAACCCGACATCAAGGCCTCAGAGTTTGAGCAAGGGACCCGATGGACGGTCTTTCATCTCCTATTGGTAATCCGGCAGATTGCCTGATTGTCTGTTCATCCTCCATAGGCGGAGCCACGACATCAAGTAATCGAGTTCCATCCTGACATCAGCCACTATCCCTCGCCACAACTCACAGTCTCGATTACAGTCCATCTACCCGCCGGCTTTCATCAGCAATCACCCCAAGCATGTATATGTGGACATACCGATACCCTACTCTCAAGCACTTCTACTACAGCCCTTAATCCAGGCGCGGACTTGATCCTCTCCCTTTCTCCTTCATCTACCATTCCGAAAAGCTTACCTGTCTCTTGGAGCAAGAGGGAGATATCAGATGTGAAAGTGAATGAAGAGCCTAAAGCTGGTTTGATGGATGTAGCGGAAAATCGAGAAAGGGGATTGGTGGGTACGCTCGTTGCGTGGGCATTTATAACCTGTCATCAGCATATTCTCATTGGGGCTTGACAGGAACTCACAAAGGTAGTAAGCCCATATGAATAAGTCAATTCAGCGATATCTTCCATTACACCCATCATTGCCGCTTGACCTACTATTAGCCTTTTTCCGTTGCCTTTAATTAGGGATGACGAACCAGCAGAATTAGTATTGACGAGTTGATCCTTGAATAGAGCAGTCACCTGATCAAGGACTACCACCGATATCCCTCCAGGACTCCCACTCTGATCATCGAGAGAAGTTCGGATAGTATCCAGGACCTGATATAGATCTGGATCAAGGCGGAAACAGGGTGTGACAATCAATCTTGATAACACCGATGTTGCGTCCTTCAATCAGCTTCATTGCCAAGGTGAACATCGACCTTACCGGGATACCCATGGATTGAAGTACAGATTTAGCTCTATCAGGAGCGAACGATCCCTCTGTATCGAGCCAATGACATATCGCTTCTTCTTGGGCGAAAAGGATCCTCAAAACATAATGCAATGCCAATAACTGACTTCAGCTCCTCTCCCTTGCAAATTGAGTAGACTGACAGATTTTCCCACCCTTCGAGGTCCCGATAATTCAACAATCCCAATACCATCCCATTCCCCAATAATGCCATCTAGACCTGGTAATCCCCATCCAGCTTTCTCTTTCTCTTTTCCTTTTCCTTTCCTTTTTCGATCCTCGTCGTCGAAAGCTGTCCAGCCATCAATAGAGGGCGAAGCTGTGAGGCGGATACATGCTTCTATCAGGTCTTCTAGATCGTCTCGAGGAACGTTGGGGATTAAGGAGAGCAGAATGGGGAAAGGGGTGTATATGAGATTCTCGGTCGTTTTGATTCCTAACGATTCTGATTATCAGCTCTGACACCCTGACTCTCTGTGTGAGATGTACCGAGTGATGGGAGATGGTCCTTCAGAGATGATGGCAGCAAATGAGATAATCTCTTCAGTAGCATCGTGTGTGACCGAGTGAATCACAGTAAAGTGACAGAATGCATGTACACGGAGGTGGTCACTCAAAGTGGAGGTTGACGGATCAACATTTCCAGTCCACCTTGAGTGTATACCGTCTATCACTCATCTTCGTACTTCACAACAGCACAATCAAAAGCAGTATCTATTGCTCGGATACTCTCACCGATGCTATAAGCTAGCGTCAATCATTTAGATCCCCAAGCTGACGCAACGGAACACCACGTCGGCATGTCGGAATTCCATACCGACTCACTTCGCCCATCTTCACTCCCTACAGCGTCCCTCGGCCGTCGTACACAAAACACCACGAATGCGAAAGAAGACACAGATGCGGAACTGGATAAAGTCGCAGAAGATTGGAATTTGAGGATCGATAAAGAGATGAAGGCTCTGACGGGGGGATTGGGGGAATTGGTTGAGTTGGCTGATGTGCGTTTGTTATCCTCCTCCTGCCTCTCTCTCCCAAATCAAATTTCTCTCCGCGGCATGTGGGATCAAGAGACGTCTCGAGTCTCAGCTGCTACATCACTGAACAAAGCTTAGGACTGATATCAGATCACTCCTAATCCCGATACAACCCAACTCCAATCCCTACATCTCAAATTAAAAACCTCCCAACTCATCCGTTCAGCTCAATCGATAAGAGACATAGCACACGAATTGAAATTAATGCTCCTCCTCTCTGATCAAGCTGGAGAAGTAAGAGAAAGGGATAGAGAAGCTAGAGAAGTGGGTAAGGAGGTGGAAGAAGGTAGAAGGGGCGTAGCGGAACAGGTGGGGAGGTTGTTAGCTGGCAATGGCAGGGCCAGAGGCGGTGGAAGTGGGGTTTTCAGAGGTATGGAGGTTGATATTGGGGATGATACGCGATCAACAACTGAAGCTGCGACGACAGATCAGCCGCGAAACGGAGGCAATGATGGAGCCGTGGAAGAGGAAGAGGATGAGGACGATGGATTTGAACAAGTCGCATGAGTCGCTCAAGAGAATGGAGGATTGTACTATATCTGTAACAGTACCAGTAATACTCGATTGTACCACTATCCAAAAGCACAATGCGCATCAAGAGCAGAGATAGAAACGGTAGAAGCATGCATTGTGACCTCGTTCATATGTATTTAATCCTACAACACCTCCCGAGACCTAGAAAAACAAGATAGTGAAATCTGAAAATGGTTACAAAATATACAATGTCGAAAAACCCGAGATGGGTCGCGCTCATCACCCTATCGATCGGTCCTTGATCTATTAGATACGATGGCGGCTTGAGCCTAATCCTCGTTCTCATGGAATGGCCAAGCAACCGTCAATCGAGGGGGAGCACCATCAACTTTACCAACTCCACCTTCAGACCACCATTCATCATACTGAATCATCAGCGTATATTCGGCGTAACAACACAGAGAAAATCTAACCTCCTTCTGAGCATCTTCCAACTCAGCCAACATCCTTATAGCATAAGCATGTAATTTCTTATCATACCCCTTCTCCTCTACTTTATTCTTCTTCATAGCCTTCTTTGACGTAGTCGAGATCAAAGTCTCGAGCTCCCTAGCAGTCGATGGAGGAAGTAAGCTAGATCGTTTAGAGAATGACCTAGACATATGAGGAGAAGATGGGCTGGGTGGTTGAGATCGTCGTCGAGGTGAAGTGGGTAGAGAAGGGATTGGATCGAACGAGTCGGACCGAGGGGAGGTGGTAGGGAGCTCGAATTCGAATGAAAATGCACTGATCTCCGGTTGCGAATCAGGTGAATGGGTGAGGATCATGGGTGGTTTACCCTTTTTACCGGGTGTTGAAGGATTGTCATTGGCATTGGCGGGTGATTCTGGATCTTCAGAAGACATTGAATCGGATGTAGTTG
>Ga0265798_10004311_pt1 | contig 19740 bp, 19 predicted proteins | sample P3T30metagenome_FD_192430 | JGI IMG/M metagenome (GOLD analysis project Ga0265798, IMG submission 192430) | Plant litter microbial communities from East Loma Ridge, Irvine, California - P3 T30 | ecosystem: Environmental > Terrestrial > Plant litter > Unclassified | place: USA: California... | reverse complement strand
TTGTCCTGCTCGAAAAAAGTGGCTTACGCGGCCACGCCCGCCTCATGCGCCTGCTGGTCGGCATGGTACGAAGAACGCACCATCGCACCCACGGCCGCGTGCACGAAGCCCATCTCGTAGGCCTTCTCTTCGAACATTTTAAAAGTATCCGGGTGCACGTAGCGGCGCACCGGCAGGTGCGAGTTCGACGGCGCCAGGTACTGGCCGATGGTCAGCATGTCGATGTCGTGCGCGCGCATGTCGCGCATGACTTCGAGGATTTCCTCGTCGGTCTCGCCCAGGCCGACCATCAGGCCGGACTTGGTGACGGCGTTCGGGTACTTGGCCTTGAAATCGCGCAGCAGCACCAGCGAGTGCTGGTAGTCGGCGCCCGGGCGTGCTTCCTTGTACAGGCGCGGCACGGTTTCCAGGTTGTGGTTCATCACGTCCGGCAGGCCGTCGGCGAAGATGTTCAGCGCCTTTTCCAGGCGGCCGCGGAAGTCCGGCACCAGCACTTCGATCTTGGTGTTGGGCGACAGCGCGCGGGTCTTCTGGATGCACTCGACGAAGTGGCCGGCGCCGCCGTCGCGCAGGTCGTCGCGGTCCACCGAGGTGATCACGACATACGACAGGCGCAGGTCGGCGATGGTCTTGGCCAGGTTGCCCGGCTCGTTCACGTCCAGCGGATCCGGACGGCCGTGGCCGACGTCGCAGAACGGGCAGCGGCGGGTGCACTTGTCGCCCATGATCATGAAGGTGGCGGTGCCCTTGCCGAAGCACTCGCCGATGTTCGGGCAGCTGGCTTCCTCGCACACGGTAACCAGGTTGTTGGCGCGCAGGATGTCCTTGATCTCGTAGAAGCGCGACGATGCCGTGGCGGCCTTCACGCGGATCCAGTCCGGCTTTTTCAGGCGCTCGTGCTGCTCGATCGGCACGATCTTGATCGGGATGCGCGAGGTCTTGTCCGAGCCTTTCTGCTTGGCGCTGGCGTTGTAGGCAGCTGCTGCTGCGGTGCCGGTATCGATTTCGGAAGTCATGTGCTCTTGCTCTTTCGCCCGATGGGCGTTCAGTTGGAGTTGATCGTTGCGCTCAGATGCGAGACCAGCGCCTGTGCCAGCGCCTGCTGGACGTCTGGCAGCGGCGCTTCCACGCCCATGCTGCGCATGTCCACCGTGGCCAGCCCGGAATAGCCGCACGGGTTGATCCAGGTGAAGGGCGCCAGGTCCATCGCCACGTTCAGCGATACGCCGTGGTAGGTGCAGCCGTTGCCGCGCACTTTCAGGCCGAGGGCGGCAATTTTGGCGCCCTTGCGCGAACCTTCGGCGATGTAGATGCCGGGCGCGCCGTCGACGCGTTCACCCGCCAGATTATACGCCGCCAGCACATCGATGACCGCCTGCTCGATCTTGTTGACGAACTGGCGCGCATACAGTTTGCCGCCCGGCTTGTTGCGGCGCAGGTCCATCAGCAGGTAGATCACGACCTGGCCCGGACCGTGGTAGGTCACTTCGCCGCCGCGGTCGGTTTGCACCACGGGAATGCCGTGCGCGTTCAGGACGTGGCCGGGGTCGGCGCCGAGGCCGAGCGTGTACACCGGCGGGTGCTCGACGATCCAGAGTTCGTCGGGGGTATCGGGCGTGCGCGCGTCGGTGAAGGCACGCATGGCGGCGAAGACGGTGTCGTAATCGGCGCGGCCGAGCTCACGGATGGCAGGGCGGTTCGCTGGCATGGAAACTGTGGGGACGGGAATGGAATGCCTCAACATTATAAGCCAGGCTCATGTCCCGTGCCCGCAGGGCCTCGATTGCTGTTGCTTATAGTGTTGCTTAGAGGACGACTTTGACCATCGGGTGCTTCGACAGCTCGGTGTAGAGCTTGTCCAGCATCTCGCGGCTGGTCGCGCGCACGGTCACGGTCAGGCCGGTGTACGCCCCCTTGGACGAGGGGCGCACTTCCATCTTGCCTTCATGGAAAGTCGGGTCGTGCAGCACGATGAGTTCGAGGATGGTCGGCGCGAAGGCCTCATGCGTCGCGCCCATCACCTTGATCGGGAAATCGCTGGGGTATTCGATGAGGGATTCTTTCGGGTCCATGGCCACTCCTGTAAAACCAGCATTGTAGCCAATCTGTCCGGGTTGCGCCGCTGACGCAACCCGGAGCAGGCAGCCTCAGCGTTCGGACTGGCGGCCGTGCTCGTCCCCGCGGCGGCGCTCCTCGGCCCGGGCCGGCGCCGGACGCGGCGCTGCACTGGCCTGCGGCGGCGGTGGCGGTGGCGGCGCAGGGCGCGCGATTGGTGCCGGGGCGGGTGCCGGGGCAGCAACCGGAGCGGGTGCACGTACCGGTGCGGCGGCCGGGGCGGGGGCAGGCGTCGGCGCCGGAGCAGGCGCTGCGAAGCGTTGCGGCGCTTCACGGCCGCGTTCGCCATCGCCGCGGTGCGGACGCTCGAAGCGTGCTTCGGGAACCGTCTGCTGTACGGGCTGTGCCGCAGGCTGCGGCGCCACCATCACCGGCGCCTGCTGGACCGGCGCGGCCGGCGCCGCCATCGACACCGGCGGCGAGGCCGGACGGCGCTCGCGGCGCTCATCGTCGCGGCGCTCGTCATCCCGGCGTTCACGGCGCGGCTCGTCGTTGCCGCGGCCGTCGCGGCGGTCGCGGTCGAACCCGTTCCAGTCACGGCGGTCCGGGCGCTGCCAACCCTGGTTGGGCGGCTGCTGCAGCGGCGGGGTGTTGCCGGTCAGCGGCTGCGGCGTCGGGGCAATGTGCGGCGTCGGGCTCACGATCGGCTGGGCCTGGACCGGCGGCGGCACCGGCACCAGGCCCGGGGCCTGCTGCTGGACCGGCGGACGCTGGCGTGCAAAACCGTCGCGCTCGACACGCGCGGTCTCGATGCGGCCGCTCTGGGGGCGGTCGGGGCGGCCCGGTCCGCCGTCGCGGTCGCCGTCGAAGCGCCTGCCTTCGAAACGGTCCGGCCTGCCGTCGCCGTCGCGGTCGACGCGGGCGGTCTCGATGCGGCCGCTCTGCGGGCGGTCCGGGCGGCCCGGTCCGCCGTCGCGGTCGGCACGGTCGGACGGCGCGCCGCGATGCGGCCGGGCGGGCGGCGCCGGCGGCGCGTTGGCCGGCGGGATGCCAATGTTCTGACCGTTGTGCACCATGGTCGGCGGCACGGTGGCGATCGGCGCGCGTGGCACGTTGACCCGGCCGCCGGGGCCGAAGCGGTCCTGCGGCACCACGGTCAGGCCGTGCGGGCGGTAGTCGCGCGGGCGGCGCGGATCGGGTCGCACGTGGTGGTTCAGCCAGCGCAGGCGGTCTTCGGACACGTGGTACGAAGGCACGTAGCGGTCGTGCGGCGACAGCGGGTACCAGCCCAGGCCCGGACGGTGGCTGCGGTCGCGCAAGGTGATGTTCCAGCCGGTGCCGCCGACCCAGCCGACCAGCGCCGGCGCCCATACGAGCCGCTCGGCGCGGTTGCCCGGCGCCCAGGCCCAGCGGCGGTTCGCGAACACCCAGCGGCCGTAGTGGAAGGGCGCATAGCCCCAGGGCGCGTTGTCGACCCAGGTCCAGCCCCAGGGGTCGATCCAGGTCCAGCTGCCGTCGCGGTAGGGCACCCAGTCGGCGGCCACCTGCGGCGTCCACAGCGGACCGTATTCGCTGTCCGTGCGCCAGCTGCCGTAGCGGTCGAGGTCTTCGTAGCCGGTCATTTCAGACGTTACATAGCGTGCCGAGGCAGCGTTGTCCTCGACGCGGTCGCGCGAAGCCGACCAGGTATCGAAAGCGTCCTGCACGGCGCTGGCGGTGCGCATGTCGTCATCGCTTACTTCGGCGCGCTTGCCGGCGCGCACCGCCAGCTGCGAGCCGCCCGATTCGACCAGCGCCACGCCGGCGAACACGCTGACGGCGCTGGTGTCGCGCACGCGTTCGGTATCGATGCGCACCCGGCCCGGCTCCTGCAGACGCACGCGCGCCTGCGGCGTGACCAGTTCGAAGCCGCGCAGCACGTCCGGGTTCAGCACGCGCACGCTGGCGCTGCCGTAATGCAGGCGCAGGCGGATGCTGTCGTCGTCCAGTTCGATGACTTCGAGCGAGGAATCGCCGTCCAGGCGGATCGAGGTCGAGCCGACCCGCAACTCGGTGCGGGCACCGAGGCCGGTGGTCACCATATTGCCGGAGGTGACAGGCCAGTTGACCTGGGCCGGGTTCATCTCGGCGCCGACGTCACCGCCGATGCTGACGATGCCCTGGGTCAGCGCGATGCGGCCGACGCGTGCCGGCGGTTCGTTCGCCGCCACGGCCAGCGCAGACAAGGTGGTGAAGGCCAGCGCCAGGGCCGTCTTCAGGATCGGATTGGACATAGCAAGTCTCCAGCGTGGGTTGTTGTTGGGCGCATCTAAGGCTCTTTTACCAGCAACAACGCAACAGGAACAAGCGCCGTCGACAACGGTTACAAATCGTTGCGAAATAGTTATTTCACGAATGGCCGCGTTTTACCAGGAACAGCAGGCAACCCATCACCATCAGCACCGCGCCAAAAAAGCGGTTCTGCATCTTGACCGCGTGCTCGTCGCGGAAGAAGCGCTGCATCGACGAGGCAAGGAAGGCATAGCCGTGCATCACGGTGGTGTCGATGGTAACCATGGTCACGCCCAGGATGGCCAGCTGCAGCAGCATCGAACCGTCCTTCGAGATGAACTGGGGCAGCACGGCGACCATGAAGATGATCCCTTTCGGGTTGGTCGCGTTGGTGAGAAAGCCGGTCAGCACGCGCTGGCGGAACGAGGGGTGGGCGGCCAGGCCCGCTGTCGGCACGCCGCTAGCCTTGGCCTTCGCACGCCATTGGCCGATGCCCAGCCAGATCAGGTACAGCGCGCCGGCGATCTTGACCGCGGTGAAGACGGTATCGGAGGCCAACACCAGCGAACCGACGCCGGCGCCGGCGATGACCAGCACCAGGATCAGGCCCAGCTGCAGTCCCAGCACGGTGGCGCTGGCCTTTTTGAGGCCGTAGGCAAGGCCGTGCGACATCGACAGCACGGCGCCGGAACCGGGCGAAATGGCGATCAGGACGCCGGCGATGACGAAAGCGATCCAGGTGGAGAGCAGCATGGGACAGGAGAATAGGGGTGACGCGGAAAGGGGACGGGCAGGGCGCAGCAACCGGCATGGTACCGGACTGCGGCCCGCCGCAGGGGAACTGCTTACTTCTTCTTCGGGTTGACGGCGGCCTTCAGGGTCGCACCGGCAGCGAAGCGCGGGGTCTTCGAGGCGGCGATCTTGATGACTTCGCCGGTTGCCGGGTTGCGGCCTTTGCGGGCAGCGCGCTTGGTGATCGAGAACGTGCCGAAGCCGGTGATACCGACCGTGTCGCCCTTTTTCAGGCGCTCGGTGATGATGTCGATGATGGTGTTGACTGCTTCGTTGGCAGCGGCACCCGACAGTTCGGTACGCTTCGCAAATTCAGCGATCAGTTCGCCTTTTTTCATAAATCCTCCGGGTTGAAAGAGCCGGAAGATTAGCATAATTAATTGCCCAGTGTAATCTCCAGACAAGGCGCACGTTCCCCGTACGCCCTGTCGTGGCGGGCTTCCTGCGTTTCAAGGCAGGTTCAGGCGGGGACGAGCGGAGCCTCCTGCACAGCCAGGCGGGTGCGCAGGGCGGCGTTGATCAGGGTCTGGTAGCCGGTGCCGGTGCGCTCGGCGCGCGAGCGGAACTCGTCCAGCACTTCATCGTCGAGGTAGATCGTGATGCGGGTCTTGCGCTTCGGCGGACGGGCACGGCGGCGCGGCGCGACCGGGAGGTCGAGTTTGGCGAAATTGGCGAAATTGGTGGTCATGGCATCTCCTTCGTCGGCAAGGCTGCTGTACCGCAGCCAATGTTGTCACTATACGTAGGGCGGCGCAGGGCCTCTGCCGGAAAGCGACGAGATGCAGATTTTCAGGGATGAAACGCAAAAAACGCGTCTGAACCGTGTGAGGATGTCATGACGTGTCGGGTAAGATGTGGCCATCTTGATATTGGAGGCAAAACAATGGCTGCAGGTAGTTTACTAGCGTTAATCGACGACATCGCGAGCGTGCTCGACGACGTCGCCCTGATGAGCAAGGTGGCAGCCAAGAAGACGGCCGGGGTACTGGGCGACGACCTGGCCCTGAATGCCCAGCAGGTCACCGGCGTGAACGCCGACCGCGAACTGCCGGTGGTGTGGGCGGTCGGGGTCGGCTCGCTGAAGAACAAGGCGATCCTGGTGCCGGCCGCGCTGGCGATCTCCGCTTTCATCCCGTGGGCGATCACGCCGCTGCTGATGGTGGGCGGCGCCTACCTCTGCTTCGAGGGCTTCGAAAAGCTGGCCCACAAATTCCTGCACAGCGAAGCCGAGGATGCCGCCCACGAGGAAGAGCTGGCGACGGCGCTGGCGGCCAACGCCGACCTGCGTGAGGTCGAAAAGGAAAAGATCAAGGGCGCGGTGCGCACCGACTTCATCCTGTCGGCGGAAATCATCGTGATCTCGCTGGGCGTGGTCAACGAGCAGGGCGCCTCCTTCGGCGCCCAGGTCGCCGCCCTGGTGGCGGTGGCGATCGCGATGACGATCGGGGTCTACGGCATCGTCGCCGGCATCGTCAAGATCGACGACCTCGGCCTCTACCTGAGCCGCAAGAGCGGTGCCGCCGCACGTGCCATCGGCAAGCTGCTGCTGGCGGCCGCGCCGCGCCTGATGAAGGCATTGTCCGTGATCGGCACGGTCGCCATGTTCATGGTCGGCGGCGGCATCATCGGCCACGCCTTCGAACCGCTGCACCACCTGGCGGAGGGCGCGGCCCATGCCGTGGCCGGGGTGCCGGTGGTCGGCGGGGTGCTGGCGGCGGTGACGCCGACCCTGATCGACGCCGTGGCCGGGGTGATCGTCGGCGCCGTCGTGCTGCTGGGCGTGACGATCGTGCAGCGCCTGCGCGGCAAGAAGGCTGACCACGGTTGAGCTTGCTTACGCCTTCCTGACATGCGCCCCGGGTAGGGCGCAATGTTGCGTAATTACATCTTTGCAAATTGGCTGAATTGACAAGGATACACACGCAGGACAGTATCGTTTCATCCCAACAAGCAGGAACAAGAGATGAAACAAGGCTTTGCACCGCAAAAAACCCTGGTCGCCCTGTCGATTGCTTCGCTGTTCGCAGGCACCGCCGCCCAGGCCCAGGAAACCACTGACACCGCCAGCGCCAGCGCCACGCCCGGCAATGCCGCCACCGTGGTCGTGACCGGTACCCGGGTGGCCAACCGCACCGCGCTCGATACCGCTTCGCCGGTCGACATCATCTCCGCCGACACCCTGAAAACCACCGGTTCCACCGAACTGAACCAGGCTCTGGCTGTCGCCCTGCCTTCGCTGAACTTCCCGCGCCCGTCGCTGACCGACGGCACCGACACGATCCGCCCGGCCACGCTGCGCGGCATGGCGCCGGACCAGTCGCTGGTGCTGGTTAACTCGAAGCGCCGCCATGCGTCCTCGCTGGTGAACCTGAACGGCAGCATCGGCCGCGGTTCGGCGGCGGTCGACCTGAACACGGTGCCGTCAAGCATCGTCAAGAGCATCGAGGTGCTGCGCGACGGCGCCGCCGCCCAGTACGGCTCGGACGCGATTTCCGGCGTGGTCAACGTCCGCCTGCGCACCGACCGCAGCGGCGGCGAGGGTACCGTCGTCTATGGCCTGCACAAGACCGAATACGACCTGCTGAACGACGCCGCCCCGGCCGGCGCCACCTGGACCGGGCCCAATTCGCGCAAGCGCACCGACGGCCAGACCACCACCGTCAGCGCCTGGAAGGGCCTGCCGTGGGGGGAAAGCGGCTACGTCACCCTGGCCGCCGAATACAAGAACCAAGAGCACACCGAACGCGCCGGCTACGACATGCGCCAGCTGTATCCGAAAGCCGGCACCGCCTACGATCCGCGCGAGCTGACGATCAACCGCTTCGATGCCTGGTATGGCGAGCCCGAAGTCAAGCAGTCGACCCTGTTCGTCAACGCCGGCAACAACCTCAGCGGCGACGTCAAGATCTACGGCTGGGCCAGCTACCAGAACCGCGACGCCCGTTCGGCCGGCTACTTCCGCACCCCGCAGGACGTGCGCAACATCCCGTCCATCTATCCGGACGGCTTCCTGCCGATCATCGCCCCGACCGTCAACGACTACAGCGCGGCCGGCGGCGTGACCTGGACGCTGGGCGACTGGGACATGGATGCATCCATCGTCTACGGCAAGAACAAGATGGATTACGAAATCCAGAACACCCTGAACCGCTCGATCGGCGCGTCCAGCAAGACCGTGTTCGATGCCGGCGGCTTCGGCTACGACCAGACTGTGCTGAACCTGACCGGCGTGCGCAAGATCGAGACGGCCTCGCTGGCCTCGCCGCTGAACGTGGCGGTCGGCATCGAGGCGCGCCGCGAGGGTTACCAGCTGAACGCCGGCGAACCGGATTCCTACCGCTACGGCGGCGAAGTACTGGCCAACGGCACCCCGGCCGCGCCGGGCGCCCAGGTGTTCCCGGGCTTCCGGCCGGCCAACGAAACCGACGCCCACCGCAATGCGATCGGCGCCTTCGTCGACCTGGAAGCGAACGTCACCGACCAGCTGCTGCTGTCGGCGGCGGTGCGCGGCGAGCATTATTCGGACTTCGGCAGCAACCTGTCCGGCAAGCTGGCGGCGCGCTTCGATTTCAATAAAACCTTCGCCCTGCGCGGCGCGGTGCAGAACGGCTTCCGCGCGCCCTCGCTGCAGCAGCAGAACTTCACCTCGACCTCGACCAACTTCATCAACGGCGTACCGTTCGAGATCACGACCTTCAAGCCGACCGACCCGGTCGCGGTGGCGCTCGGCGCACAGCCGCTGAAGGCCGAGAAGTCGGCCAACTACTCGATCGGCGCGGTGATGCGCTTCGATCCGCTGACCGTGACGGTTGACGCCTACAGCATCGACGTCACCGACCGCATCGTCCTGTCGGAGAACCTGACCTCGGCCGCGGTGCGCAACTACATCGTCTCGCGCGGCTTCACCGGCGTGGGCGGCGGCCGCTTCTTCATCAACGGCGTCGACACCAAGACCGTGGGCGTGGACATCGTCGCCAACTACCCGCTGAACCTGGGCGCCAGCGGCCGCTTCGACTTCACCCTGGCCGGCAACTTCAACAAGACCGACGTCAACAAGGTACCGACCACGGCCCAGCTGGCGGCGCTGAACCCGGCGCCGGTGCTGTTCGACCGCCTGAACGTGCTCACCATGGAGAAGGGCCAGCCGAAGAACAAGATCACGGCCAGCGTGAACTGGAAGCTGGCGCAATGGGGCGTGACCGCACGCGCCACCCGCTATGGCGAGGTGCTGCAGCCGGGCACGACGCAAGCCTTTGACTTCGAGCTGGGGGCCAAGACCCTGGTCGACCTGGAAGGCCGCTATGCCATCACGCCGAAGATGACCCTGGCGCTGGGCGTGGACAACCTGTTCGACCAGTACTCGGAGACGCTGCCGCCGTCGCTGAATACGACCAGCAATACGCCGTTTGCCAACTACACGCCGTTCGGCACCGGCGGCCGGTATATCTACGCCCGCGCGAACTACAGCTTCTGACGCGCCGTGCGGGGTGCGCGCAGCGCATCCCGCACCGCCCACACCAGGGCGCCGATCCCCATCGTACTGAGCACCCAGCTCGCCCACCCGTAGCCGGTGGGCCTCACCCCGCCCGGCAGGGCATGCCAGCCGAGCGCCACCTGCCCCACCAGCACCAGCAGCGCACCCAGGTTCATGAACAGGCACAGGTGCAGCACCCGCTCGGGTGTGGGCAGCACCCGGGTATCGCCCTCGATGACGACGTCGCGCGCCGACACCAGCACCTCGGCCAGGTAGAGCAGCGCGATCCACCACACGGCCGCGCCATGCCACTCGAACCAGGCCAGCGACATGAAAATGGCGAAGAACAGCGCTTCGCGCGCGCTGTGCATGCGCTGTTCGGGACCGGACCAGGGCTGGCCTGGCAGGCGGGCCAGCAGCTCGTGGTTCAGGAACACGTCCAGTCCGCCGATCAGGCCATGCAGCATCAGGGCGTAGATGAAGGGCGGGATGTCCGTGAGCGGCACGCTTTTCCCTTCTCGCTTACACTTTGCTTGACGGATCAGGGATCAGCGCCGACACAGCATGGCGCCGAGCGCCAGGCCCAGGCCGAAACCACCGTAGACCACGGCCAGGGAAGGGCGCGACAGGTGTTTTTCGTAGCCGGGTTTCAGGCGCTGGGGCGTGAGCTGGTAGTCGACGAAGCAGGCCACGGCCGCGGCCGCGGTACCGACGCCCAGCGTCAGCGCGGGGTCCTTGCGGTCAAGCAGCTCGCCGCACAGGCGCTCGAAGATCACCGACCAGAACATCGCGCTGCCGTGGTGGATCAAATAGCCGGGCACGGTGTAGCGCGCCGACGGACCGTGGTGGTGCGCCGCCTTGTCGCCGTAGATCCAGTGACTGACGGCATTGGTCGGGGCATAGGCGCTGCCCGCTTCGCGTTTGCCGAGCGCGGCCAGGGCGGCGGTCGAGAGCAGGCTGGAGGTCGCGCCGCCGACCAGGCCGCGCTGCAATGCAGTTTTCCATGGTTCCATATCGGTCCTTTACGAAAGGGTGTGCATGCGGATCTTGCTGACGGGCGCAAGCGGATTCATTGGGCAACATCTGCTGCAGGCACTGCTGGCGGAAGGCCACGAGGTGGTCTGCGCAGTGCGCAAGCTGAAGCCCAGCAATGACCCGCGCCTGTCCTTCATCCAGGCGGACTTCACCAAAGATACCGACAAATCGGCGTGGCTGGCGCGCTTGTCCGGCATCGACGCGGTGATCAACACGGTCGGCATCTTCCGCGAGAGCGGCGCCCAGACTTTCGACAGGCTGCACGTGCAGGCCCCGCGCGCGCTGTTCGCGGCCTGCGCCGAATCGCACGACGTGCACATGGTGGTGCAACTCTCGGCGCTGGGTGCGGACGCGCAGGCCGACACGGCCTACCACCTGTCGAAAAAGGCCGCCGACGACTATCTCGCCACGCTGCCGCTGCGCGCCGCCATCGTCCAGCCTTCCCTGGTGTACGGCAGCGACGGCACCAGCGCGCGCGTGTTCAAGGCACTGGCGTCGATGCCTTTCGCCGTGCGCTTCGGCGATGCGCCGCAGCTGGTGCAGCCGATCCACATCGACGACGTGGTGGCCGCCATCGTCGCCCTGCTGCGCCGGCGCCTGTACATCGACCAGGATGGCGCGGCGTCTGCCGGCACCGTGCAGCGCATCGCGCTGGTGGGACCGCAGGCGCTGCCCTTCACCGACTACCTGGCGGCCTTGCGCCGCGCGATGGGGATGAACCGGCTGCGCGTGCTGCGCCTGCCGGGCGCCATCGCAAGAGGGCTGGCGCGGGTCGGCCGCTGGCTGCCGGGCGGCCTGCTCGATCCGGAAGCGCTGCGCATGCTCGACCGCGGCAACACCGACGATCCCGGCCCGACCTTGCGGCTACTGGGCCGGCCGGCGCGTCCCATCGCTTCCTTCGTGCTGGATGCGCGCGCCGAACGCGCCCGTGCAAAGCTGGACTGGCTGCTGCCCATCCTGCGCATCAGCATCGTTCTGGTGTGGATCGTCACGGCTTTCGTCTCGGCCTTCGTGTACCCGGTGGCCGATAGTTACGAACTGCTGGCGCGCACCGGCATCCCGCCCGCGCTGCAGCCGTTGATGCTGTACGGCGCCTCGGCCTTCGACCTGCTGCTGGGCCTGGGCATTCTGTTTGTAAAACGCAGGCGCTGGCTATGGCTGGCACAATTGGGTCTGATCGGTTTTTATACGGTGGTGATCGCGTTGAAGCTGCCGGAATTCCTGGTCCATCCCTACGGACCGCTGACCAAGAATTTGCCGATGCTGGCCGCCATCTGGCTGCTCTACCAACTGGAAGACGAGGAGACATAATGGATTACGTTGTCGTGAAATGGCTGCACATCCTGTCGTCGACCTTCCTGTTCGGCACCGGCATCGGCTCGGCCTGGTACATGCTGTTCGCCAACGTCAGCCGCGACGTGCGCGCGATCGCCGTGGTCAGCAAGTACGTCGTGATCGCCGACTGGCTGTTCACGGCCACCACCGCGATCGCCCAGCCGGCCACCGGCTTCTACATGATGCACCTGGCCGGCTATCCCTTTCATAGCAAGTGGATCATGTGGTCGGTGACCCTGTACGTGCTGGCCGGCGCCTGCTGGCTGCCGGTGGTGTGGCTGCAGATGCGCCTGCGCGACATCGCCGCCGAGGCGGTGCGCACAGGCAGCGATACGCTGCCGCCGCTGTACTGGAAATACTTCAAAACCTGGGTCGCGCTGGGTATACCGGCCTTCATCGCCTTCGTCTTCATTTTCTGGTTCATGGTCAGCAAGCCGGTCTAAAATGGCTTTTTGCCATTCGTAAAGGAAGCCGCATGTCGCGTTTCAAGCTTGGTCTTGCTTTCGTTCTCGCCTCCGGCAGCGTCATTGCCGCACCGCCAGCCTGGGTCGCACGCAGCGACACCTATACGCAACCGGTCCTGAAGGACACCGGCAAATACCACCCCGAGGAATCGACCCAGCTCGGCGACGAAAGCTTCGACACCATGGTCGCCGACTACAAGCCGCGCGACTACGAACGCGAACTGGCCGATACCGAAAAGCGCCTGCTTGAACTGCGCCGCCAGCGCGCCAATGAAAAGGATCCGAAGGTGCGCCAGGACCTCGACATCCTGATCGACTCGCGCGAAAAGCACGTGGCGAGCATGAAGCTGGAGCGCCAGTACCTGCTCGACTACACCAACGTCGGCGAACTGGTGTTCGGCGGCCTGCGCGGCCTGCTCGACCCGCGCAACAAGCCGGAGCGCCAGAAGCTGGCGCTGGTGCGCCTGAAACGCTATGCCGGCACCGAACCGGGCACGACCCCGATCGCCACGCTGGTGCGCGCGCGCACCGAAGAGCGCCTGGCCAACAAGGCGCTGATCGGCCCCTATGTGGGCGAGGTCGAGGAAGGCCTGAACAACAACACGACTTACCTGGACGGCGTCGAAGACCTTTTTAAAAAGGCTAAGCTGACCGGCTGGGAAGCCGACCTGGCCAGCCTGCGCCGGCAGGTCAAGGATTACGATGCGTTCGTGAAGAGCCGCATCCTGCCGCGTGTGCGCAAGGACGTGCGCCTGCCGGAAGCGCTCTACGTGAACCGCCTGCGCAACGTCGGCGTCGACATCGCGCCGGAGCAGATGATCGAGCGCGCCAGCTTCGATTTCCAGGAGGTGCGCGACCAGATGCAGGTGGTGGCGAACACCATCGCCGCCCAGCGGGGGCTGAAGTCGGGCGACTACCGCGACGTGATGCGCGAACTGAAGAAGACCGCGATTCCGCCGGAGCAGCTGCTGCCCTATTACCGCGAGCGTTTGAAGGACATCGAAGGCATCATCCGCCAGCACGACCTGGTGACGCTACCCACGCGCGAAGCCAACATCCGCACCGCGACGCCGGCCGAGGCGGCGCGCTCGCCGGCGCCCTTCATGAACCCGCCGCGCCTGATCGGCAACACCGGCGAATATGGCGAATTCGTGATCCCGCTGGGGAATCCGAACGCGAAGTCGAAGGAGAAGATGAACGACTTCGACTTCGCGGCGATGTCCTGGACCCTGGCCGCGCACGAAGCACGCCCGGGCCACGAGCTGCAGTTCGCGTCGATGGTGGAGCAGGGCATGTCGGTGGCGCGCGCCCGCTATGCCTTCAACAGCACCAACGTCGAGGGCTGGGGCCTGTATTCGGAAGCGCTGGTGCTGCCTTACATGCCGCCGGAAGGGCAACTGGTGTCGCTGCACGCGCGCCTGCTGCGCATGGCGCGCGCCATGCTCGACCCGCAGATCAACCTGGGCCGCATGACGCCGGAACAGGCCAAGGACTTCCTGATGAAGGAAGTCGTGCTGTCGGAGCCCTTTGCGCAGTCGGAAGTGGACCGTTACTCCTACCGCAGCCCCGGCCAGGCCACTGCCTATTACTACGGCTACGTGAAGCTGCGCGCCCTGAAAACCCTGGCCGAGATCGAACTGGGCGAGCGTTTCAGGCTGAAGGCCTTCAACGACTTCGTGATCGCCCAGGGCATCCTGCCGCCGCAGCTGATGCGCGAAGCGGTACTGAACGATTTCATCCCGTCGCAAAGGAAGTAAGCGTATCCTGCGCCGCCCGCCTGCGGTTTTGGGTAAGGTTATCTTCAACCCTTTATCTACAGGACGGAGATAATTATGCGCAAGATGATCATGATGGCCATCGCCGGCTTTCTGCTGAAAAAAGTGCAATCGAAATTCATGAAGCAGACCTATCACGGCAATCCGGTACGCCGCTACTGAGCGAACCGCCGCCCTCGGGCACGGCCCGTCCTCTGACAGGACGGGCTTTTTTTTGCGTGCGCCGGATACTGAACCTTGGGCCCACAATAGTCGTCCGGCCGTGCGGACGCGGTGTTCGCAGGCGCAACAGCGATGAACGGAGAGCAACGATGCGGGCTTACCAGATTCTCCCCGGCGATGGCATCGACGGGCTGCAGTGCGTGGATTTTCCCGAGCGTGAACTGGGCACCGGCGAAGTGCGCGTGCGCGTGCATGCGGTGTCGCTGAATTACCGCGACCTGATGGTTGCGAGCGGCAACTACCTGGTCACCGTCGACGACCCGATCATTCCCTGCTCGGACGGCGCCGGCGAGGTGCTGGCGGTGGGGCCGGGCGTGAGCCGGGTGCAGGTCGGGGACCGCGTCGCCGCTTCCTTCTTCCCGCACTGGCAGGACGGCCCAACCGGGCCGGACAAGGTCCGCCATGCGCTCGGCGGCGACATCGACGGCATGCTGGCCGAGGAAGTCGTGCTGCAGGAGGAGGCGCTGGTCAAGATCCCGCCAGGGATGAGCTTCGTCGATGCCTCGACCATGCCCTGCGCCGGCGTCACCGCCTGGAACGCCATCTTCGAGTCCAGCAACAACATCCGCCCCGGCGACACGGTGCTGCTGCTGGGCACCGGCGGCGTATCCGTGCTCGGCATGCAGCTGGCCATCGCGGCGGGCCTGAAGACCATCATCACCTCGTCCAGCGACGAGAAGCTGCAGCGCGCAAAGGAGCTGGGCGCGCACCACACGATCAACTACCGCAGCTTCCCGGAGTGGCAGGAAGAAGTGCTGCGCCTGACCCATGGCGTCGGCGCGCACGTGGTGCTGGAAGTGGGCGGCAAGGGCACCGTGAACCGCTCGGTGGCGTCAAGCGCGATGGGCGGCAGCATCGCCATCATCGGCGGCGTCAGCGGCTTCGGCGGCGAAGTCAATCCGGCCACCCTGCTGGCCACTGCCAAGCGCATGGTCGGCATCTTCGTGGGCAGCCGCAGCATGCTGGACAAGGTGATGCGCTTTGCCGATACCAGCGGCCTGCAGCCTGTGGTCGACCGCGTGTTCACCTTCGAGCAGGCCAAGGAAGCCTACCGCCACATGGAATCGGGCTCGCACTTCGGCAAGGTGGTGATCGCGGTGGCATGACGCCGGCTCAACGCCGGATCTGCACCAGCTCAATTTCATACAGCTTCGGCCACAGCTTGCCGGTCACGTACAGCTTGCGGTGCCTGCCGTCCCAGGCGATGCCGTTCAGGACGGCGTCGGGCGAGCTGGTGCCGCGCTGGGCCGGCGGCAGCAGGCCGGTGAGGTCGATCCAGCCGACCACGTTGCCGCTGGCCGGGTCGATGCGCGCGATCGCGTCCGTGCCCCAGACGTTGGCGTAGATCTCGCCGTCGACCACTTCGAGTTCGTTGAGCTGGGTGATGGGCTTGCCTTCGGCCGTCACCTTGATGCGGCGCCGTTCTTCCAGCGTCTTCGGATCGAGGACGCGGATTTCAAAGCTGCCGTCGCTCATGTAGACGTTCTTCGCATCGCTGGCCAGGCCCCAGCCTTCGCCCTTGTAGTTGAAGCGCCCCTTCAGCGCGAAGGTTTTGGCATCGTAGATGAAGCCGACGTTCGACTGCCAGGTCAGGCCGACGATGGTGTCGCCGACGGGCGTCGAGCCTTCGCCGAAGTACTCGTCGGCGAGCTCCTTCTTCTGCAGCACCTTGCCGGTCTTGAGCTCGACGCGGCGCAGCGAGGACTGGCCCTTCTGGCCGGTGCTCTCGTACAGCTGGCCGTCCTTGATGAACAGGCCCTGTGTAAAAGCCTGCGGGTCGTGCGGGTAGGTGTTCTTGACCACGAAGCCGTAGACCGGGATGGCGGCCTGGGCGAGGCTCGCGCCCGCAAGCAGTGTGGCGGCGAGGGCGATCGATGCGAATGTCTTCAAGGTGACTCCTGGTGCGGTGACGGCATTAGTATGCCAGCAACACGCCAGTTGTGAGCCGGTTGACCTCACTCAGGAGAAGCCGACACCCCGCGCTTGCCCGCCGCCGCACTGCGCACCATGCCGGCGACGCCGTCGTAGGTCCGCGCGGGGATCGCCAGCTGCAGGTCCTGGCCGCGCTCGGCCAGCACGGCTTCGGCCGCGGTAAAACCGGACTTCACCGCGCTCTCCATCGTGCAGGGCATGTGGGTGCGGGTCCAGTCGCCGGCCAGCACCAGGCCGGGCACGGAAGTGCGCGCCGGCGGGCGCTTGCGCTCGAAGCCGACCGTGGGGCAGGGGATCGCCATCGGAATGCGGTGGATGTCGGCGTGGACCACCCTGGCCTGGGCCGCCAGCGGCGCGAATTCCGCGATCTCGCCGACGGTTTCGCGGATGATCTCTTCGTCCGTCATGCCGTGCGCGCGGTGGCTGTAGATGATGTTGCTGGCGATGACCGTCGGGCGGCCCTGCCAGCCCTGGCGGATCTGGCACAGGTCGTAGAAATCGTAGTTCAGGCGCCGCGGCGACCATTTGTGGGCAAAGAAGCGCTCGGTTTGCAGGTCGCGGTCGAACCACAGGTAGCAGGAAATATAGGGACTCGGTTCGAACTGGTCGAACACGTCGAAGGGCGCCTGCGTGGCGAGGCTGGGCGGCAGCATGTCGAACAGCTGCTGCGGCGGCACGGCGCTGACCGTGGTCTCGGCAAACAGTTTGGTGCCATCGTCCAGCAGCACGCCGTCGACGCGGCGGTCGAGCAGCAGCGACGCGACTTTTACGCCGGTCAGCACGCGGCCGCCGGCGTCCTCGATGAATTTGGTCGCCTGGTCGGTGTACAGCTCGCCCAGGCCGACCGCGCCGAAGCCGAAGTGCAGGTCCTTGTACCCGGACAGCTGGGCGTGGATGCGCAGCAGCGAGGCCGCCGAGCAGCGCTCCAGCGGCACGTTGGTCACGACCATGGCCGCGAAGCGCCACCACCAGTCGATCATGTCTTCGCTCACGCCCTCCTTGCGCAGGAAATCGAGGGCGCTGACGGCGTCGAGCTTCTCGACCTCTTCCTCGCCGAATTCCATGCCGCGCATGGCGGTGGGCGCCATCGACACGTAGTCTTCCAGGTGCAGGCCGGGCGCCTTCAAGATGCTGGGCATCAGGCTCATGGGCGCCGGCAAGGGGGCGTGCTCCAGCGCCAGGGCGTGCGGCTTGCTGGCGATGGTCAGCACCTTGCCCGGCTGCCAGGTGATCAGGCGGCTGGTGCCGAGGCGTTCCAGGAAGGCCAGCATGTTGTGGTATTCGGAGTGGAAGATGTGCGGGCCGATGTCGACCACGTCGCCGGTACTGGCTTGCGCCCAGCTGGATGCCCTGCCGCCCAGGCCGGCCGCCGCTTCCAGCACCGTCACCTGCATTCCCTGGTCGGCCAGCGCCACCGCGCAGGACAGGCCCGCCAGCCCGCCGCCGATCACCACCACCTGTTCCTGATTCATGCGCACGTCCTTCCCGTTTGCTTGTGCGCCCATGTTCGGTGAAGCGGGCCGGGCCATCGGTTAGGGCGCGCACATAGGGCAGCGCCGGGTGGTAAGCTTGCGCCATCATGCAAAAGAAGATGCTCACCTATCTGCAGCTGCCGCCCGGCAGCGAGCCGCCCGCGCTGGACCACTTGTCTCCCTTCCTTGCCATCGTGCTGGCCGAGGAGGAAGTCGACGAACTGTGGCAGGCGGAGATCAGCCGCTGGCTGGTGGCCTCGGGCTGCCGCTACCTGCTGGCCTGGGGCAAGGCTTGCGAGGCCTGGCACGACATGGTCGACGATGCCAACCTGGAAGCCTTCGATTACGAGGACATTCCCGAGGAAGACCGTGTCCTGACGACCTGGCACGAGGACGAGGACGTTGAGGAGGTGTTCTGGTTCGCCAAGCACCGCGCCGCCCACCCCAGTCACAGTTTCAAGGCCACCGTGATCCTCGATATCGCCATGCTCAACCGCAAGGACGAGATCGAACAGGCATACGCCGAGGCCTGAACCGGTACTGGCGGAGGCAGGCGTGCGCGGCGCCGCGGGCATCGCGCAGTAACATGGGCCATGGCCACCAATACCCTACTCCGCATCGACGTCTGGAGCGATTACGTCTGCCCATTCTGCTACCTCGAACTGCCGGCCCTGCAGCGCCTGCAGCAGCAGTTCGGCGGGCAGCTCGAGGTGGTCTGGCGCGCCTTCGAACTGCGTCCCGATCCGAAGCCCACGCTCGACCCCGACGGCGAATACCTGCACAGCACCTGGAACCGCGCCGTCTACCCGATGGCCGAGCAGCGCGGCATGCAGTTGAAACTGCCGCCGGTACAGCCGCGCAGCCGGCTGGCGCTGGAGGCCGCGGCCTTCGCCGATTCGCACGGGCGCTTCGCCGCCATGCACGATGCGCTGTTCCGCGGCTTTTTCGAGCAGGGCCGCGATATCGGCGACCTGGAGGTGCTGTGCGCGATCGGCCAGGAAGCCGGGCTGGAGGCCGCCGCGCTGCGCCAGGCGCTGCGGGATGGACGGCATACGGCGGGCGTCGTGGACGACGAAAACCTGGCCCACCAGCTGGGCGTGTCCGGCGTACCCATCATGCTGCTGCGCCGCCCGGACGCCCCCTGGGAGCAGGCGCTGGCACTGCGCGGCGCCGTCCCCTACGATACCCTCGAGCTGGCGGCGCGCCAGGTGATCGGTCAGCTGTGACGCGCATCCCGGCTTTGCGCTAGGATGCGGTCTGCATCTGCTGCTCAATAAAAGGAACCGGAATGGACAGTATCGACCTCGAAGTGCTGCACGCCTGCGCGCAATGGATCCGCGACGGATACGCCTGCGAGTACGTGACCGTGGTGCGCACCTGGGGCTCGAGCCCGCGGCCGGAAGGCGCGACCATGGCGATCCGCGCCGACGGCCTGGTGGTCGGTTCCGTCTCCGGCGGCTGCATCGAGGACGACCTGATCGCCGCGGTGCGCGAGCACGGCATCACCCGTACCCGGCCGGAAGTCGTCACCTACGGCATCTCGGCCGACGAGGCGCACCGCTTCGGACTGCCCTGCGGCGGCACGATCCAGCTGGTGGTGGAACCGCTCGGCGCGCACAGCCGCATGGAAGAACTGCTGGCGCTGGCCCAGCGCCGCGTGCTGACGCGCCGCAGCTTGCTGCTCACGACCGGTGCGGTCGAACTGTCCACTGCGGCACCCGAAGACCAGCTGCGCATGGCAGAAGGCGTCCTGGTTACCGTGCACGGCCCGCGCCTGCGCATGCTGATCATCGGCGCCGGCCAGCTGTCGCAATTCCTGGCCCAGATCGCGGTCGGGCTGGAATACCAGGTAACGGTGTGCGACCCGCGCGAGGAATACCGCGGCAGCTGGAGTCTGCAGGGCGTGGATGTCG
>Ga0265798_10004308_pt1 | contig 19748 bp, 21 predicted proteins | sample P3T30metagenome_FD_192430 | JGI IMG/M metagenome (GOLD analysis project Ga0265798, IMG submission 192430) | Plant litter microbial communities from East Loma Ridge, Irvine, California - P3 T30 | ecosystem: Environmental > Terrestrial > Plant litter > Unclassified | place: USA: California... | reverse complement strand
GACGTTGCTGCGTCTGCGTGCGCTGCCGGAAGATGGCAAGTCCATCCAGCAGTGTACGTGCGAGCTCACGAACGCCTTGGTTGTTGTCGCTCGCAACGACAGCAGTATCGTAGCCGTACGTGACGAAGCGTGCTCGTGGGATGTCCTTAGGCGCAAAGTCTCGCAGCCAGACGGACACGCCGTCAGCGGAGCGGAAAGACCCCAGAGCGTGCCCGCCCAGCCCTGTGACGGCGACGATGTCCACGTTCGCATCCTCCGGGTCGCTCAGCGGCGTGAAGCCAATGAAGTCCTTGTCCACCCGCCAGCTGCGGTTGCTCGGTGTCGGTTGCTCGCGGCTCGTGAGCGTTGCGCATAGTGTCCGTTCGCCGTCGGCCGCTAAGCTAAATCCCTGACCTTCCGATATCGCTAGCTCTTTCACTTGTCCTTGCAACCACTCGGTGGCAACTTCCCTTTCACTGGTCTTGATGTTCTGTATGCGCCAGAATGCGGGTTTGGTAGACGACGGAGGTGGTGGGTATGCCATGTTGATGGCACAGGCAGCAGGACACTGCCTTTTGCGACAAGTGGTATCTGTCTCTCGAGTGCGGTCTCGCGCAGAACATCAGGATCGGAATGGTATGCTCAATCTGATATGAAGACAAGCCCTTATAGTTCAGATGCTGGACAACAGTGATGCCTGGTCTCTGTCAGCTGAAGCCCAGAACTAGCAGTCGGCTCGAAGCGCCACCATATGCGCCGTCCGTCAGACGCGCTACGGCATCGCTGCCTTGTTTGAGCAGCATAGCTCAAGACCTGTGTAAGTGCTGCAAGAACACTGGAATTGTCTCGTTTGCTTTGTAGACAGACGTATGCGTTTGCATAGTATTGTACCATCTATGGGATATCTTAGCAAAGTCGATATAGGCTGTTCACAGTGTTGCTAGAACGAACTGTGGGGCTGATTGATCCTCAGCGCTATGCTGAACTACGGCGTAGCATTGACGTTGTTAGCAAGTCACTCATATGTTGTGTATGCAGAGCACGCTGTAGGAAAAAACACTCAAGGAGCGCATCTTCTCATCCTTCTTCCCGGAAGACCCCCCGAGCTAGGTCATGTGTGTACGGCGACAAGGAAGCTACCGCTAAGCGGAGCCCCGCTACACCTGGCTTGCGCATCAAGTCATGAGGTCCTGCGCTTGTCAGATTGCGAGGCGGCAAGCTGAGCCGAGCTGCACGCGCCGAATGTCGGAGCGTGCGTCAGCCCCGCGCCCCTGCCAGCCCTCTCGAAGTACCGGCTCTTCACGCCACCATCCCTGCAAAGATGATCACCACGATCATCCAGGCTAAGCGGCTGGCTGTATGTCATCGGCAAGGGTCTCTATAGTCTTACAAACTGTGTTTTGGCGCCGATTGAGCATTTATGCGCGAGTAATATGTTCAGTAAGACGGTCCTGTGGATAACGCCTATGCTGACCTCTGCGCTTCCATGGCCTACCAGTAGGTCAAAACAGAAGAAAATCAACTCCAATGTGATGCATTCGATAGCTGATGACCTCCTTGATGCAACCCGAGTCCTATTCTCCACAGCCCAGTTGTGTTGAGGGTGCGATGTTCGTGCGAAGTGGAAGTACCAAAGTCGAAGTCCGCTAGCTAGGGTTCTCCGTAAGCTGGGGATGCAGTATAGTCCGAGGATGGACAATCACCCGAACGTCTTCTGAAAACGCATGTGCGCTGCAAATGACGCTTCAGGAATCAATTGGTTCCCAGTACATGGAACCAAGAAGCAATTGTCGGAAAATCGGGGTGTGGGAACTCCATGTGAGGACGGCTTTTCGCCCGGCGCCGATGGTCGTTGCCCACGCAGACAAGACGATGATCAGCCGCATCATGAAGCGCAAACCTGGATAAACACTAGGGCTGCAAGGAATAAGCTAGCTCTCACCATGCTTGTCATCCGTGACATCTGCGGGGAATGACAGCGACACAATACCCTTGGCGCGGGTGGAACAGTAGCGCTCGGGGAACAGTGGCATCCGTATCTTGCTACAGCGTTACCATCTGTGTCTGATGTCTAGGCACCTCGTGCTAACAAAGAGCTAGACACTCTACACGGCTTCAGGTTCACAACTAGATGATGATATCGAATCAGCTTATGCAAGCGAGACACCCTAACCCCTGTGCGAATGCGGAGTGAGGGCGTAGGAGGAATGGCGCATGGAATCAGCGCCGAATTGATTTGAATTACCAATAGCTTATAGTACGCCTCTTGCTGTATGCTGTCCCTGCATCCCTGTTCCATCTCGCCGACATAACGTCATGGTTACTGCAATTTTAATTGAGGTAAAAGTCTCCGTGGTGAGTAACCGTTACATCTGTATCACTCCGCGTATGGGGCATGTCGGCGGCTCACTATATATCATGGTGTCGAGCGCAAGCGAGATAGCGGTGCAGTATATAAGACGTCACTCTGAGCCAGGTAGCGAGCTTGGTAGCGAGCCCTAAGATCACAATTCTTCATAGCTCATGCTGGCAAAGGCTCCAGAACATGCATAAGCGTAAACGAAATTTGGCTAGGATGCAGAACACTTGGGATACGACATGACAAAGCCCGTCCCCATCCCACGCAAACGAGTAGGACACGGCCGCGGCCGCGGACGCGGCCTCTAATGCCGATTCGACATCGTGATTGAGCAAGAGCGGGAGTACATACGTAAGACAAATAAGAGTGCAGCAGGCTCTAAAAGTCCCGCATCTCGCTGCTTGCGTTGTGTCACTTTCGAAAAGATAGCGAGCAAAGCGTTAGTAGAGCACGCAGGTCAGGCAAGAGCTATGAGACGATCAGATTAGAAACGTTGAAAGGATCTATATCTTCACCACCACTATAATCCTTGAGCGTGTCTCTGTGTTTCCAAGCTTTCTCCTCCCTTAGTCTCCCGCCCAGCGCTGTTCGCTATTCCCACTCGCTGTGCATACAAGCTACTCTCTAGCCCTGCTTGAAATATAGTTTGATCTGCCCGCAAAGGCTGTGATAGATATGCTCGAACCACGCGAAAGTAGCGCGTGGGGATAATTTGCTTCCCCTAAATTAACGTTACTCATGCAGGCAGCACCACGTTGAGGCATTAGCTACGTCGGCAAGTTCAGGTCTGGGCTTTGCCAGGGTTCGGTGGAGTACCCTATGCACGATAGAATTCTAAGCGTCTAAGTGCTCAGACGGTCATGTGAACGTCTCGCAACTCTGAGTTACTCGAACTTCTTGTCCTTTATTTGACAAGATCCGTTGAAGACTGGTTGTAGTGACGCACGCAGGGATACTCCAGAGGCGCCTGCTCAAACGACTCTTGTGCATAGTCGACTCCGACACATCCGTGATAGGACTGCGAGCGATACGCAGGAGATTGGCATTACTTCCATAGCCAGGCCTCTTTTAAGTCGTGTGCTTCATTGTAGCCTTCGATTATGATTTGGAGCGAAAGTGTGGCCCCGCGCAAACTACGACAAAACTCTTTGGACTAACTTTACACGAAGCACCGTCTTGCTGCCTACTGCAAAACATCATTGCTGTTTCTGGGGGTAGCCCAAACCACAAGCATTAACAGAGCTCAGTACTCATGGATAGTGCCGCAAAGCCGCTTCCTCACTATTGCATCACTTTTACCGTGGCGTTAGTGCGGAAAGGCTGTGTTCCTGCAGCTTGCTCCTAAGATACCTCCCTTCTTCAGGAAGCCAGTTTCTATCAGTTCATACATGCAGCTTTAGGGTTTGTTCGACTTTGAGGCCCATAGGGTGGCCAACGATTGGTGAAGGATCGCGACTCTACAAAGCCTGTAGCAAGAAGCTCGTTGGAAGGCCGTCATGTAATTTCATAGTCATTCGCGGGCTCTCGGGCTGTAGAAACCGGGCGAGTCGGCTTGAAGCTGCGAGTCCTGTGTCAGCATAGCAATACCCGGATGGCGCACGCACAGCTATGGGTGCGTCTGTATGCGGCACGCTGTGCGCTGGGTTTCAACTGCAGACATTATTTGTCCTTGTACACAGACTTTTTGAGGTCATGCGAGCACGTTCCGCCACCATAACGCCTATAAATTGTTCATCAGGTCCTTGCTTGTTTAACCCAGGATCATGCATCTCATTAAGGAAGACGTCGAAGCACCCCTCTCATCCTTTGATTATGATCGAATGACATTGCAGCAAGATTTGCCAGCGTTGATAGTAAGTTCTGTGGTTTTGTGCTGGTGTACTATTTGTTGACCATAAATAGAGGCTCTCGACCTGGGAGATGGAAGCTTGTCTGAGCCACGGTGACGTTCGAGAGCACGGTCCAGACGCTTTCTTCCAAACGATTGTGAGCATTCTCATCCACTGACCGCGACGCGTGCTAACGCCGTTACCGCAAGTACTCCGCATTCACGATCTATATCGAACGGAGTCGGATGGGGCGAACGGTAGAGATTGTGTCTCTTGCGAAGTGCCTTCAAGAGCAATGCGAGGTGAAGGAGTTCATTGCACGCGCAGTCGATCCTAACAAGCTTTTTTACACTGTGGTCCTTTCCGGGCACCTGTGTGGCCTTTACGATAGTCAAAGAGTTGTTTATAGAGGCTCACTTGTAGGTGATCCGGACATCACTCGGGCAAACAGTTTTCTGGAAATTTGGGAAGAGTATGTTCATCCTGTTTTGAAGGCCACAGAGAACATATGGTGGGCGGAAAAGTGGAGAGGAGGACATATAACCAACGACTGCACGTGAACTGATTCAAACTACCTTCTTACTATGCGCATCATCTCTTATCACGCTGCAAATATTTTCCATATCTGAAAGACTTCAAATCCCAAACATCTTTAGAAAATATCCTTCCCTAGCATTCCTCTGTTCGTCTCACGCCTTGAGCCTTACCAATATCACTCCTCAAAGATGATCTGACAGTGTAGAGGAGACTCAGCCGGTTAGATCAATATTGCCGGTGATTAAGAACAAGAGACAACCCAACACACAACAAAAATTTGAAGCATCGCGCTCGTAAACCATTGCACATTCCCATGCGGAACCAGCGAAGATCTCTTGTGGTTGACTACGGCCATCTTCCCGTCTAATAGACCAGTAATCCGGCGGTGATCTCGACACAGTCATGTAAGCGAGGGCTGCCAATCATTTAGCAATCGAACGGAGAGTCACATCGTAACACTCACCTTATCGTCTCAAGCACCGTCAAATTCGCCGAAGAGTGTCTCGTCTTCAAAGTCAAGGGAAACACACGGAGGAACCCAGAAGTGGACTGGTAGATGCTCTAGGAGAGCCCATTCACGTGGACGCATCATTTCCTCATGTGGCACTGTCGGGGACGGGGAGAACGTGCGACCAAGTACCGGGATATCCTCCAAATTGTCTCTTGTCTCAATTGCAGCAGCTAATTTTTGCTCCAGAATCGCTGCTTTCTGCGTTGTTGACTTCTCAAGCTTCTTCCGTAGACGCAATATCTCCACGACTGCCGAATGCTTCTTGACTTCGTTCCTATTGAGCGCCTGCTCTAAGTCCGCTTTATCCTTTTTCAGGCGCGACCACTCTCCCTGCGTGAGTAGGAGATCACAATCGAGCCCACGACGAATGCAGCTACGGCATCGCCCCGATCGAATGTCGACATCGCATGAGTTGTTCAAACGTTTGCAGTGGCCGCAAGGTGGCATGTCGACAGTCCTCACAGTCAAGAGCCGTCAGGCGGACCCTTCAGCGTCGATAAAACCTGTCGATTCCTCAATTAGCGAAGTACAGCGTGCTATACGGTGCAGCTTTGGTTGTGGTGGGCATGTTTCTACTACTTAGAGGAGGCAGCAAGCAATTGTCCCAACAAGATAGCGCCCTCGGCTCGGACCTGATGCAAGAGCATATCTCGCTTATTCCAGTAGCCTGTGGGTCAGCCTCACCAACATGTCACATCAGGGCCGAGGCGGTTGCATGCTTGGGGTCCATGTATCGCTTAGCATGCCAGCTCTGCATGCATTTCTGTCTGAATGCTAAGAACACCCCCATGTTTACCATACAAGCAGGTCTGGCGATCGGTGCAACCATAGCAGTGGATATGTTTCAAGTCCGTGCACCTGAAAAGCCACAAGTAAGATCAGTGATACTCTTGGTACTCAACGTATCGATCTGTTTAGCGATTGATGTAAACTAGGGAGAGCGTGGCGACCAGACGAGGAACTTCGTCCGATTTTGTGGAACCCGAAAAGTGATCTCATAGCGAACGCCGTGGCACAGCAATGTCATCGTTGTCTTGCTTCTTTGAGTATACAACAAGGTCAGCCCCCGATGCACGCAAGCCAAGCAGATCGTACATCCGTTTCCGTACCATGTCACTTTGTGCAGACCGTGCATGCGACGGTGCTCCGTCAGACCATTAGACCCCTTGTCTGGAAAACGTTGAGACCGGGGACGGGAACATCTCCGGTATCGACTGAGGTGTCAACTCCGACGATCGATACGGCGGGCGCCTCGCAGACCTTGTAAATCACCCTGGTCGCAACTTGAGTAGGTTTCTGTCGGAGCCGCTGCTACCTTTTTCGCAGCTGTGTCAGTCCAGCTTGGCAAGTCATTGGCAGCACGGCATCATTAAATGGAAGTAGATCGACCTACTCGTCTTCTAAGCCGACTTGTGTTGTAGACAGCGTGATCCGCAAACCTGAGTGCAAGCGCTGTCGATGGAGGCATTGTCGATGACCTTCCTGGATGAATCTTCAGGCGGACGAAGGTCTTCGCCGTCTCACCACTGTTCTTGGTCGATCGATGGAAAAGTATTCGATAGCCATCTGCGCTTTGCAGTCGAATTTGCCTCGATATATATCAACTCCACTCTCTAGCAAGACGTACAAGCTGATCAGCCGTGCGTGTTTTACTGTAACAGCATGAAAGAGGCGAAAGTCGTGGTCGCATCATCAAGTCCCTTACGACGCGCTTCAAGTCTGTTGTAGCCTCCACGGCCTTTGGCTGCGACATATAATGCAGTGGTGGTTTTTGTCATGGCTTCGGGCACCGATCGGTAGAGATGTTGAGAGACGTGTAGTGTATGACTACAGACGAATGTGTAACGAGGATTTAGTCACTCGTGGGTTCTGAAAGGGAGGGATCATCCGTTGACAGATAAATAACTCATATTGGATATTTACTACTTTTATTCATGCACGCCGAGATTGTTGCCGATGTCCGATCTAGCTACTATATAGGGATATAGCCAAGAGAGAGCCGAGCTGACCAAACACTGTGGCATAGACTACGCTTTGAAGCGTTCGACCTTAATCAAAGTTGAGGCTCATCTACTTGAACTGTGCCCTTCCAGCGCGCCCTCGATCCTGCTACCAGTAACCGACACCAGGAGGCGGAAGCGGAAGTTCGATGTGGTGTTAACCCCGGAGCCAATCAACCCGCTCGATCTCGCTCTACTCAGCCTTTACCAGCACACAAAACCCCTCGGTTAGGACACCAGAAGTCACGAAAGGTATCTGGGGTACACCAGGCTACCCCCGAGGTAGACATCCGGCGGTCCCATGTCGTTTTTGAGAACAACAACTGCACGTCTAGAAGGTGCCAACGTAAGCGGCTCTTGTGCTTGTGTGGCACGATCGAGAACTTCGGTTTCAAGGCCAAGGTGCCGTAGTGCATGCTGGGTCCGATACTGCACGATGTCGGCCCAACCGGGATATTGGTGGCGATCAATCATTAACCAGGTTCGGGAATGCTGGAATTGCTCTTGGTGTTTGATGAAAATGCCGATCGCTCTCCGTACCAGAGTCATGAGGTGGAGCTCGATGTCAAGCGTACGATCTGTCGGCATCGTACCTCTGGCCTGGTGTTCATCGAGTGTTGGGCAAGGGATGTTTGCCATGATGATAGCTGACCTCGGACCGGTTCCCGCCAGAACAAAACAGCAACCCACCGACCAACCTGGAGACCCAAGAGCCTGAAAGTCGTCGTTCGGCCATAAAACTTTGACTTCGTCTTCAGGGACGGTAAGCGCAATCTCTCGAGTTCGGGGCATCTCCGAGGTAGAGGTTTCCGACATCTCCGATTTCAGTTCCATCCTTGGGGTTTTGGTGGGGTAGAAAAGCACGGGAAAGTATGATACAAGCTCTAACTTTGCGGGATACCTTTACCTGTGATACTTCAAAGTCAAGCGTACCGCACAAGGCCACCCCTTTTGTACACTTCGCTGTGCATGTTGGGGCTCGCGGCGGTCACAGCTGATCGTGAAGTCAGGCTGCGACCGCAATGCAGGTTCGCGCATTGAATTCCATCTTTTCGTCGAAAGAGCTCGCTGACGTCATCTATCGCTCATGATTCGCAGCAAACGGAACTCGGATGTTTGCAGTAGCCTAGCCACTTATTGGTCAATAGCTTCGAGAGTGACGGTACTTGCAACTGCAGTATCACGGCGTAGGAGCTAGCTGATCCCGGTAAGCCCGCTTACGGTGGAAGGGTGAATTCACCACCCTAGGTCGCCGACCGGATGCCAAGTGATTTCGGTCGTCTCCGAGACAGCGCCTTGACAAAGTTATAGGGTGTGCATACCCAGTGAGTGTAGACGTCGCTCTTGAAGTCGTCAAAAGAAGCCGCATCGCGCACGTCGCCACAACGAAGTCTCGACGAAATCTCTTCTGACAAGAAACAAGGAGTTCGAGCAAGTCCGAATCGTACGACGTTCATATAAGCGTTTAAGCATTTAGGCTTTCAAGAGTCTGTTGTGCATACATTACCCCATCTATCCTTGTCAAAGCCAAGGCCTGAGCATGCCGACGGAGCCGATGCCTCAAAGAAGCGCCACCTGCATGAGTACATGCTCATTAAGCCAGGACTATCAGCCAAGATCAAAAGACGACCTAAGGTATACAGGAGCTGTGCAGTACTGTTGAGCGGCACAGTCGGATCTTGCAACGCGACTCACCTCACCCTATGCAAGATGCCGCGTTCGGATACTGGCAACGAGGGACGTTGTTCATCATGTTCAGCACGACATGGCAGTTTGGCTTGGGCGTGACACGTGCTGCTCGCTTACCTCGTATCGGATGATCTCAAAGCTGCATCCTTGTCATCTAAACCGCCAATGGGCTATGGTCAAGACTGTCTGTAGCTCTATATTCGATGTGACTTCCGACCGCTTCCTCGCACTGCATGCACCGAGAACATCGAGCGAAGTTCCTTTACCTGGTCCCGACGTATAAGATGGTCTAAGAACCCACCTCCCTTCTGTTGCCAGACCAACTATACTTTTTCCCTTGCTCGTTGCTACTTTCGAGATGCAGACTGGGCGACCGAAAAAACAACAACGCGCCTCAAGAGCGTGCGACCTGTGTCACCGCCGCAGCATCCGCTGTCGGCCAAGTGTTGAGGATCCGACTTCCCGTTGTCAGAACTGTCATGATTTCGATGTCCAATGTGCATATCTGCGCCCTTCTCGTCGGGGTAATGTTCAAGAGCGTATTGTCAGGGAGGAAGACCTAGGAGCGGCGCTGGAACGATGCAAGACTGAAGCTGTAGGATGCTCTCCAGGCTCTGCCACAGCTTGTCCCAGGTGTTAATCTCCATTAGAATACTTCATCTGGAACTATCACGGCTAGAGATCAGACTGTTGAGCAACATCAGCGTCTGAAACCTCTCACCAGTCCTCACCAGTCCATCGCAGGCTGCATGTCCGGCAAAGGGGTGTTGGAAACATGGCGTCCGTTTGCTCTTGCTAGCCTCGACGCTATCGACCGATTGCTCCATACATACGCCAAAGTCTTCTACCCAATCTACCCACTATTCCACTGGCCAAGCTTTCAAGAGCGCGTTGGGAAAAGAGACTTCCTCACCGACCGCGGTCTTTTTGCATCAGTGATGGGGGCTTGCGCGCTGGTCCGGGCTCATGAGCTTACCACTGCTGGCCATGTATCCTCAACCCTTCCCGAGAGTCTAGGAGGGCCAGAGACTGAGAGTTATTTTCTTGCAGCGTCTGGTGTAATTCTCCAAGAACTCGCCAACGCTCGCAGCCTGCATCACCTGCGAGCTTCTGGCTTACTAGCGTTGGCAGCATTTCACCGTGGGCAAATAACGCAGATGCACGAGTATCTCGGTCGCTTCTGGACCCTTTCATCCGCTGACGGTTTTGCCGACGAATCCCAGTGGCCGCAGGACATCACCCTGATTGAGACAGAAGAGCGTCGGCGCTTGTTCTGGTCAATCTACAGCCTCGATGTCCTAGCTTCCATAGTCTACGTCAAACCCACGTTGGTGGAAGACACCAACGTCCGCGTCAGATATCCACAAGAACTCGATGACCTTCGTATCACAGACCATTCTTACGTGTCCAGTGTCGAGCCATCGTGGTTCAAAGGTTGGAATTTCGTCGTGGACCTCACGAGAGCGCTCGCCGACAACTTGATCCATTATCGTCGACGTCACTATTCGACTCACAGCAGCGGGCTGGCATGCTTACGACAACACACGCCGATCCTCGCAGACAGTGATAGCTTGGTGGTCAATACAATGGCTTATTACCACCGAATGCCTTCACAATTCAAGAAGAATACTCCACCAGCCATGACGACCGACTTTGCCGCAGACCTCATTGGCATACAGGCAATCCGTATACGGGTCGGTGTTCAGCTTCTGTGCGCTTCTGCCTGCCTCAGCCACGATGGTCTAGACATTGATAAGAAATTCGACTGCGCCGAAGAGCTTCTCTCTCTCATTCACGACGTGGACGATCAGCTCTCCCGGGTCGCAATGATTCCGTTTGCTCATCACCTTATCGCTGTTGTTCAGTGCTTCGCCAACGATGTCGAGATGCTGAAAACCATAAGTCAACGTCAGCGTATGCTATCAATGTTAGGAAGAATGGAAGTGCTGTTGTCCGGGTTCGAAACCCTTCGCTGCCGCGCGACGGAACTCCTACGAGGTCAGCGAGATTCAAAACGATATTTGGCTGCGACTCCGCGCGAGTAAAACGGGTTTTCGGCCTTGGATGACATTTGCTAGAATATTGAGATTAACGCAAGATTCTTGACCATGAAGGGATAAATGACGCGTTCTGAGAGATATTAAATACAAGGACATTGAATAAAGGTGTAGTGCCAAATCACAATCGTTCAGACAGCAATTCCTCCTCGATTACAGTCAGTCAAGCCTATCTTCCAGTGATGAATCCAACGTCGACATAGGGAAGTAACATCAGGTCCTGTTTTCCATTTTCGTCATGGATCAGCCGTACTCCTTGAATGATCACTCCGTAACCCCAATCACGAAAGATGGCGTTACACTCAACGACCCGTGGGATGGCTTCCACCTCATGCCCACACCATCTCCGTACTGTCTTGTACAGATCCCACGACTCTAGAATACTCTGGTTGATCGAGAACCTCCTTTCTCGCGTAGCGCCGAGTCCCTGACGCAGCTCGCAGCGTCCGCATATGGTGACCATGAAGTGATCAAGGTAACATCTTTGTCTTTCATCTTCCGTCTGCTCTTGACTGAGAACGACCATCTCTCCGTGAGTCATACAGCAAACGAACACTCGACCGAGAATCTGTGAGTTCCAGCGTTGGAGGATTCGCCCCATCAACAGAGCTGCCTCACCATCGGTATCACTTTTCGTCGTGGTCATTCCGGCGCTTTTGCTTTTTGATAGCGAGTTCTCCATTTACGCCAGGGAACTAAGCAAGCCTCCTTATCGAGTGGAATCTGCGATTTGTTCAGATGGCGCGGCAGGGTTTTGATAGCATTCAGTAGGCCAAAAAGATGTTGAAGTGGCAATGTGGACATCGATCCACCAAGACCGCCGCGACGTGAGGCCGAATTGTGCTTTGGGCTTGCTGGTAGTACCTCGGACTTTCAAAGTCGAAGCGATGTCAAGTGTCGTGGCTTTGAAATCGTGATAGCATGAGTAGTTGGATTCCCCAGGCTGTGAGTAGAGAACTATTCCAAGGCCTAGACCTACGCCAAAGCCTTTTATCATCGTCTCGGAGACACTGCATGCTCTAGACCAGCCTCTACCCTGCCGCTTTCCCCAGATCGTGCTAAATTGATCCAGCGTTAACCTGCTCACACTCTGACACGGACGCTGCAACATGCCAGTCCCGACGCGCCCGCCCCTTCCCTACTCTTTCTGCCATGCAAGTCTTCATACGACACTCACGGTGGCACAACGGTCTAGACCCTCTTATGTCTAAAGGCAAAATGTCGTACCATAAGTTACTTATCCACGCGGGGTGTGTTGCACATTCATACAGATCTGGAATCAGCTCATGACCGCCTCTACATCCAGGTGCACAGTAAGAACAGTGTACCCCCCTGCAGTGCCTCAAAGAAGGTAGTCTACTGAAGCCTCATGTCTCGGTATGAGTGGAGGTGCTACATTATAGGTTTAGTCATCCTACGCTCTGTGGCAAATAGCCCACGTTCTAGACCGCTAACCTGCATGTGAAGGATTGCATCTGAGAGCTTGACGATATCGGTGCTCGCGTGCAGCTCGTCTCGCGCGGAACGAGCCGTGGTGTAACCAAAACAATGGCCCGCTTTGACCTTTGCTGGGCGAATGATGGTTTGGAACACGACTCTGCAGACAGCCTCGCCGTCTGACAGCGTACCGCGGCCGGAAGCCATCACCGGGACCCTGCGGACAAAGTCTCCTTCGAAGCGCAGTCGATCGAGGTCTGGGCCATCAAATATCGCGCCCATACAGGTACATGCGGGGGAAACCTAAGAAACGCCAACTCCACGTAATGTATCTGCAACCGAGGAGCATGTTTTCTCGGACCTGGCTTGCGATAGCATACATATCGAATCCTGTCACGTTCTGTTAATCCTGATTTTATCAACCAGCTAGGGTCATAGACACCAGTAGCAACGAAAGTTGGGTGCTATAAGTCCGATGCTCTTCCCCTTCCACGCCGTGGCAGAACGCTGCTCTCTACATGTTCAAATATGACGCGTCATACGTTGCCGCTACACCTCAAATGTACGATGCATCAATACAGAGATAGATAATTCTTTGAATCGACCGCTAGGGTATGCGAACGACATCTGTCCTGACCAAGGCTAGTTTCGTCAGCCTGATGCCGATAAGCACATGAGGTCAAGAATTGTCAGGCGATCTACAGATAGAGCCAAGTAGATCTTACAAGAGCATCCGATCAAGGTGCTGGGATATTACATACGAGTACAGATGGAAAGCGCGCTCGGCAGGAGTTGGTTGGGGACAGTCCAGCGTTGACGCGCTCAACCCAGTACAACGCGTCAAACAAGGCAACAGACCGGATGCGGAAAGGTGACGATGTGCAAGTAAGTTTTGTGGCTTTCTCGTGCTCAACATCATGAGCTGACTGCATGTGCCGTAACTGTCGGCAGATGTTTCTCTACAAACGTACCAGCACCTCCTGGGCGCCAACTTAACGTTTTAGGGGACTTTGTGCATGGATTGTTCGCCAACATCTAGTCTCTGATGAACCGATCGCTCACACAGAAGTGCATAGCGTAGGTGGCGTTCGACGAAGACATGGACATCAGCTAAATCATGACACTCGTCCGTCAGTAAGTGTAGGCCATACAGCTTACGACTAGGGCCCCAGATCCCGCGTGAGTCCTGGTCGCACGACTCACAGCAGGAAATCTGCGGTATCAAGCTCAATGAAGTTACCGACAAGGTGAAGATCTTCATCAATTACTCCAGGTGTGGCGAAAACCTCCTGAAATGTCTCGCTATCATTAAGTGGAAACACAGCCACGGCGTAACCTGGGCTCGTTCTATCCAATCCTCTATTTAGCCCCCTAACACCGGCGTAACACCTGTGTTGTATTCTACCCAATCATACTTTACCCGGTAATCTCCATATCCCACCTTGCGGCAGGAAGCCGAAAAGACATCTGACTTAGATGATGGTGAGGCCTAGAACGTGCTACCTACATATGCACAATGCCTGTCTCCTCCCGATCTTCGGCCCGAATGATGAACATGATGCAAACCGGCCGCGAACATGGTGGTACAACAGAAGACTGCAATATGCACGTTCGAAGATGTACCATCGACGCAGTCTGGACTAGCAAAGACCAGCCTTCGATATATTGCTCGGAGAACTCGCACCGGCACACTCAGATTGAGCACAAGACCGTTCCACTCACCTGAAAAGCAGCCGTCTCAACCGTATCAAGTACATCGAAATGCGCAAAGGACAAATGACGAGCTCAGCCTGCCTACAATGTCGCAAGCTCAAAATCAAGGTAAACTACCTTCACGGCGAAACAAAATCGAAGATATGGGCCGCTGAAGCTTACTCCCTATATAAATAGTGCCACGGCGTGAGACCAAAGTGCGCTCACTGTGCTCTCAAGGGATCTGAGTGCAGGTACGACGTGGAAGAAGGAGTGACCAGGCAGCAAGATCTGCGCATGCGGCTGTATTCGGTAAAAGAAGAGCTCGGTCGGACGCAGAATCTTGTCCACGAATTACGCTATGGCTCGGACACGTACGCAACCGAGTTATTAGCGCGACTTCGTATGGGTGAAGATGTCGCACGGCTAGTTGATGCTGGAAAACAGCATTCCACCAGGTACGAGTGCTCCACAAGAGTAAACGAGTCGAATCTGACATGCAAAGAAGTGGACTGGAGTTGAAAAAGACAGACGATTCCACGCTGCTGATGGAGAATATCGCTGTCGAGCCTCTGGGAGCGCAAAAGTCGTTCCCCTACATGCAAGCTTACGCGCATGGCAGTCGACTTTAGCTGCAATACACCACGAAGTCCATTGCTGCCACTTAGCTCTCATTGACTAGTACTCACCATGCTTCCAACCCGGAGATCCACCGCGGGAGTGGGCCATCTCTTCGCGACGTGGCTGGAAAATGAATTCAAAGGCTGCTAGGTTTATGACCTCCATGATGCGCACGATGCCTATAACTGTTATCCACACTTCACTCAACAGTCAGCTTCTGCAGATACTATCATCCTCGACTGATCCGAGTAAGCAGTGACGCCGCACCTGTGCTCTATATTCATGTGACCTCCACCAGCTAGAAACTCTGGAAAGAGGATGCGTTCGCGTCAAGGTGAACCGTAAGTTCAGAATCAATGCCTTTGAATACACCCTACCTCTACTGAAGAGCTGGAGCAAGAGTTGAGAGCCAGGTATTCTCTTTTGTTCTCGTCTTTGTAACATACACATTCGCCTGCTGCTACGCGCCTTGGATGTTTTTCGAAGCCACCATGCACAATTGTAAGCTTTCTGACGTATCCTAAGGTAGTACAGAAGCTTTTTCATTCGTTCATCGATATACACTTGCACCGGTCATTTCGGTCCTTTCATTGCCCTAGCATCGCGGCAGAAGAAGGGAGGGGTCAGACGAGGGTCACGTCAAAGTAGAGATTGAGGCGGTGAATCGTGCGGTTACCAGTGAGCCATGTGTAAAGGTCATCAAGGACTTGTTGGAGAAATTGGTGGATTAGCTACGGAAGGGCCGATGGAGCGGTATGTTGAGTTTGCTTCACGGACCTTTGAAGATCGAGGATACGTAAGCTAAGCATTGAGATCCAATGATTCGTGATGCGTCAATTGTTACTCCCAAGCTTCGGTCTTTTCCTTCTTCTTCGGAACATTTTGTATTTCGCCTGGCGTCTGTATCGACGAGGTGTTGCTGCCGTTGCCGACAAAGGACGCCTATCTTGAGGTAGATGGCGATAGACCATTCGTGGCAGACGGCACGGGTTCCAAAGTATGTTATCAGTGGATTTACTCAGGAAGTCATCGATGCTCGAGGATAGCTGCTCGAGACATCGAATGACGAAAATCTCTGACACGTTGGCAATTATACTACTCTACTCCTTTCGCTTTCTTCTTCTTCTTCGGAAGAGCATGCGGTCCATCCAACATCCGCACGGTCTGCAATTCACTACCATTGCCGATAACAGGGTCTTTGTCACCGGCAGGGGGCATAATTTCGTCCGCTGCTTGTTCCCCGACCGCTGCTAGCGGTGGCAGGCGTTTCGCCATTAGCTCCACAAGAATCAGCGGCCGGTTTTGGAAAACGTCCTTCGTCCCATGGTTTGAGATAGGATCTTCAACGTCATTGGGCTTGAACGATGCTTCTTCTTGGGTTATCTGAGGCTCTCCAGTATAGCCTTGAGCTTTCCCTCCTTTCGTTGGCAAAAGAACGCCGGCGATCGAGTGATGGTAGGCAGGATGCGACTTACTGGGAAAGCGAAAGTTGATATATTTCCTGGATGTCTCCAAATCTGACTCGAGTATCTGTGTTGTTCTTGTCAAGGAGTCTCACTGGTCTGTATTGATCGTTGGTTCTTCTGCAATCCTGTCGATCTCCAATACTTCCATCTCAATGATTGTAGTAAGAGTCAGGATATCAGGAAGTGGTTTGATCAGAAGGTCCTCCCAGCACTGGATGGCGACGTTGTCGACAACATTCTTCATTGCAACCTTTGGTAGCATTAGTATGTAGAAGCGGACCTCACGAGGAAAAGAGAGCTTGCCTTGTAGGATGCAAACATACAGTCGACCGCTTCTCCACTAGCATATCGATCCTTGTCAACCTCATTCTTTGTCGAAAGCGCGGAGATCAAACTCGACTTCTTCAACTTCGTGGAAGTCAATTTCTCTAGAACTTCGCCATTACGGAGGTGGAGAAAGTTGCGGAGCTTCTGTTCAGATCATCTTCCATTCTCTTGGTTCTCACGTTTTGAATGGTTTCTGTGAAATAGTGGTTGTAAGTCATCGGATGTCCTGACCTGTACTGATCAAGGATGGAGTTAACTTTGGCTAAGGAAGGCAGTCTCGCTCTGGTCTCGATGTTCTAAAGAAGAATATCGGGAATCGCAATCGCGATTTTTCAAGACATGCCATCCCAGATCGAACGAGACGTCCTCGTTCTTCGCAGTGCATACACTCTCCCATGGAGTAGCAAAGTACTCCTGTTTCGCAACGGTCCCCTCTAGCTGAGCATGACTTCAGCCGCAGGGTTCATATGGAAGTGTACTGGGGGGCATAATGCACGGGTCATCATGCCGTCTTCCCAAAGATGTCTGTGGGCGTCCCGGTGCAATGCGGAAACCTGCTTGCGTCAGCGAGGGAGAAAAAAAGGCTACCCCATCCAGCACCAAGCACAGGGCTCTTGTGTGGTGTCAGAACTGGAAGCCGTACGGCATTCTAGCGTGCGGAGATGTACAATGCTTTCGGAATCAGGTAGACCACACGAAGCGAAGTGCCAAGGTATTCAGCCGGACTGCTCTCTCCTCAGCTGGATATCTTGGCGTCACGTGTAACGAGCTGCGTGTCCAGAGGTGTAGCGCCAAGGGATTCGGTCGGACTGTCCAACTGAATCCCTTGGCATCACGTGAGACGAGCGACGCTGTAGAGGCAAAGCATGTCCTCTGCTTTCTCATGCTCGTTCGATTCGGGAAGATTGCGAGACGAGCGACACCACTTTCATGTCACGTTTGCCGCCGGCAAATACTACCACCCGAATGATGTGAGCGTGACTGAAGGCGTAAATGTTGATAAAATAAAAAGTCAAACGCACTGGACAGCACGCTTTCAAATCTCCTAGTTTAGGTACTCAACAAAATGACGATCGTCAAGACCATGAAACAGCCCATCTTTCCAATTCCCCATCATTCCTTCTTGCGAGATTAGCCCTCCATCTCCAGCCTCTTCTGCCCTGCTCGTGGTGCTAGCAGTGACTAAAGGAGTACCGAGGATTGCTGCATCCCCGCCTTCTTCACGCTGCGTCAGGGTAGCAGTCACCCCGCCTTCGTCCTCTGTGAAATTTCGATCGAATGCCGGCCAGCCGGTGAGCATGCCGGACAAGCTTATCGTGGCTGTGCCAGTACCATCTCTCAACATCTCGAGCATCAAACTGCCTTCGGGAAGAGGTCGCTCAGCGAGTGACATACGTAACAGATCGTACAAGGTCAGCCTTGCGTGGGTATTCAGCGCCTGCCATGCTACGTCAAGGCAACGTAGCCAGGGCACGAAAGTTTTGGCTTGTTTTTGTTACAACGTGTCTATCAGGAACGCATTGTGGAGGCAGAGCAAGGAAGGCGCCAACTCCACCGAAGAGATCTCGTACTTCAAGCCACAGCCGTCCTTCTCTTAGCCGGTCACGCACCCTGATCCAATTGTTGTGTGCCGCAGGATTTGTCGCTTTGTCGTCCGGTCTCTCGATCATGGCGTGACCGGGATATATAGCGCGGAAGAGGTAGAGGTTAACATCTCTAGCCTGATTCTTACCTGCACCTTCCTGCACCAGGCCCTTGCGGTATTGTGCCATTGCAGCTAGCTTCACAAGCCTGGTGATAGAAAAGAGGGTGGCCTTTTATCAAGGACGTCTATTTGCCGATAGAGATTGGAGAAGAGACCAAGACCGCTGTCGCCGGGGACTAATGCGCTGGTGGCGTGCCAGACATCCACACCAGAGTGAGGGACACTGAGATTGAAGTCGGATTCCATGCTCTTGCCTCTCAGCCTATCGTCTTTACGCACGTTCTGCACAAAGCGCCGGAGCTCTTTGATACGTTCTTCCCCGCCGAGAGACAGTGCTGAATGTACCAGCTTTGTCTGTTGTTTGTCTGGGAGCGAATTGATGGTACTGTCCCTCTGCGCGGCATCCCAGACGGCTTTCTCGGTGGTTTCTAGCCCTGATACAACACTGGTCTGGCGGTAAATCTCGAGGATTGAACCAGGGGAGGCGATAGTAGATGTCGGCGACGGTGTCTTTGGTCGCGGAGTTGTCTCAGGATTGACTGTTCGCCTCGGCAAGTCGTCAGTGGCTGCGTTGTCCTCGCTCTCACTATCGTCGCCCTTGCTGCGCTTGTTTGGGCGGTCTCCCGGAGTCGGGCAGTCAAAAACTTCGCATGTCTCCAAAGGTCGCTTTCTTCTTTTTTCAAGATCTGCGTCGTCTTCTCCAGCCATCCTTTCCTCTCCGTCAGAACCTGTTTCTCTTACTTCCCCTTCTTTGTCAGTCACATCTGCCAACCTATAATTCCCCCGTGCTCCGTCGCAGTTGTTTGCTGTCACTCGTTGTTCCACAGCCTCCCTGTCTTCACGCATTTCGACATGGGTTCCCATTTCTTCTCCCGCTTCCTCGTCGTCTTCCTTTCTCTCCGCTTGTTCGCCTTTGTCTTCATCGTCTTTCTTCCTTGTTTCGCTGGGCTTTTCCACCATGTCACCTGCTTCGTCTGCTTCCTGGTCTCCTTCCGCTTCCTTCTCCATTTCTTCCTCATCGTGAGTATCTTTCCCCGGGTCTTCTTCACCTTGGGCTTGTCTGTCTCTCCTCTTGTCCACCTCCTTCGCCTGGGCTTCGTCGTGTTCTCCGTCGTTCCGATCATCGTCTTGCTCCTCTGCGTTATCCTCGTTTTCGACGTCCTCCACCGCGTTGCGCACAGTCGTGATATTATTCGCAGCGTTGTGGCTCTCTGTGTCATCCTCTGCGTCCTCTTCCCCTGCTTCCTCGTCCACTGCATCCTCGTCCTCTGCTTCCTCGGCCTCCGCTTCACTCTCCTCCGCTTCACTCTCCTCCGCTTCACCCTCCTCTGCCTCTGCCTCCTCCTCCTCTCCCTCTTCATCCCCTCCTCCTTCCACCTCTTCGTCATAGTCGTTCTCTGAGCCCTCCTCTTCTTCGTCACTAGGGTCGTCTGGCTCAACGTTATCCGCTTTCCCTCGTTCGTCGGACATCAGAGGGTTTCTCTTGCCTCTTACTAGCGGTCCCCGGCCCTTGGCTTTCCCATTCGTAACCTTCGCTTT
>Ga0265798_10004306_pt1 | contig 19751 bp, 16 predicted proteins | sample P3T30metagenome_FD_192430 | JGI IMG/M metagenome (GOLD analysis project Ga0265798, IMG submission 192430) | Plant litter microbial communities from East Loma Ridge, Irvine, California - P3 T30 | ecosystem: Environmental > Terrestrial > Plant litter > Unclassified | place: USA: California... | reverse complement strand
GGTCGGCGCGGGCGGGGCCGTCGGCGTCGGCGAGGGGTTGACTGGGTGGATGGACGGGGGACCAGGCGATGGCCGTCGACGCGCGTGAGTTCCGGCGCTGGGCGGAGTCCGTCGGGCTGCCCTCGGCCGTGGCGACCCTGGCCCGCACGCTCGACGTCTCCCGGGCCACGCTGCAGGCGCAGTTCGTGCGCGGACGGGTGGCCGAGCAGACCGTCGTCACGGCCGCGCGGGCGGCCGGCACCGGTCCCGTCGCCGCGCTCTCGGCGTTCTCCGACTTCGCCGGGCTCGCCGACCGCGTGACGCTGCCGACCGTGGCCGAGCTGCTGAGCCAGACCACGTACATCGACGTCTCGATGGAGGTGGTGGCCCGCATCGCAGGACCCCTCGGCGAGGTGGGCGACCGCTACCCGGAGCCGCCGCTGCCCACGCTCGACGGCGTGCGCTCCTGGTTCAACGCGGTCGACGACGGCGAGCTGCGACGCCGGGTGTCGGAAGCGGCCGGCATCGTCCCGCAGGGGCTCTCGACCTCGCTCACCGACAACAAGCTCCGGCCCCAGCTGGCGGTGCTCGCCGCCGACCTGGCCGGCGTCTCGGCCGCCAGCGGCCTCGTGGTCACCGGGCTCGTGACGCCGGAGGAGGGCGGCTGGCCCGCCCACGCGCGGCGCGGGGCGCTGGCCGGCCTCGGCGAGCTGGAGCTCATCGAGCACATGACGGAGCGCAGCCGGCACGCCGCCCGCATCGTCGGCCGGGCGGTCGAGGAGCAGGCCAGGGTGCAGAAGTTCCGCGATACGCTCGGGTGATGACGATCGTGACCGCAGTCGTCCTCGTGGTCGCCGCGCTGCTGACCGCGTTCCGCGTCCCCGCGTCGGCCAAGGGCCGGGGCCGCCCCATCGTCGTCTGCGGCGTGCTCACCGTGCTGGCGTTCCTGCTCGTGGTGCCGCCCGTCTACGCCGCCCTCGACCGGGTGATCCCGGGCGAGAACGCCGTCGACCCGCTGACGAAGATCCTCCTGTTCGGCGGGATGTTCATCCTCGCCGACCAGCTCGCCAAGGGCCTCGGCTCGCCCCGCCTGGTGCGGCTCGTCTCGGGCCTGCCCGGCCGCGTCGCGCTGGCGCTGGCCGCGGTGCTCGTCGTCACGTTCTTCCTGCTCGCCGACGTGCCGGTGTCGTCGCCCCAGCTCGCGGTCGCCAACGACGACCCGTTCGTGGCGCTCTACACGGCGACGAGCCTCGTGTACTTCTCGTACCTCTGCGTGCTGCTGGTCGTGGCCGTGGCCCGCTCGTTCGGCCCGCCTCCCGTCGGCGCCTCGGCGCGCGAGCTCCGCGCCGACCGCCTCGACCGCCTCGGTCGCCAGCTGATGATGGCGGGCTTCGTGCTCGTGCCGGTGCGCCTGGTGCTGACGCCGCTGACGTTCCTCCGCCCCGAGACGTACGACGCCGTGCAGGTGCTGCCGGTGTCGACCCTCGCCCTCGTGGTGGTCGGGCTGTGGCTCGTGCGCCTCGCGCGCCGCACCGCCGACGGCGAGGTGCGCGACGTGAGCTTCGCGGGCCTGCTCGCGCGCGTGCGCCGCGACCGCTGACGCACCCCGCGCCTCCGTCGGCCCTGCCCCGCGCCGGGCACGTCCGCCCCGAGCCCGCTACCGTGGGCCCCTCGCCCAGCGCTGAGGAGCCCTCGTGTCCCGTCCGCCCCTGTCCGACTCCCCGGCCACGACCCTGGTCGCGGGCCTGCTCCTGGCCGCGTCCGGGCTGATCGGCGTCGTGGCGGCCCTCGCCCCCTGGTCGCCGCTCCCGCTCGCGGTGCCGGCGCTCGTCGTGCCGGCGCTCGCGCTGCTCGGGGTGCTCGCGCTCGTCGTCGGGCCGGGGCGGCAGGCCGGCCTGTGGCGCGCCTCCCGCGGGGCCTCCGTCGGCCTGCTGGCCTGGGCGGCCGCCGACATGGTCTCGCGGGTCGCGTCGTCCGCGGTCGTCGACGCGGACCCTGCCGCCTGGCGCGTCGTCGCCGTCGTGCTGCTCGTGCCGCGCCTCGTCGGCCTGGCCTGCGGCGTCGCAGGCACGGTCGTCGTGGTGCGCGGCCGGCTGCTCGAGCCGTGGGCCCGACGCGCGCTCGTCGCGGTGCTCGCGACGCGCGTCGCCTTCGCCGTGCTCGGCGTCGTGCCCTCGCTCGACCTGCAGCTCGCGGTGGCGACGGCCCGTCTCGGCGTCGCGGTGCCCCTCACGGTGCTGGCCCTGGGCGTCGCGCTGGTGCTGCACGGGCGGACGGGCGCTGCTCTCGCGGGGGGCGTCCGCCACGTCGACGAGCGCTGGCGCGCCACGACCGACGTGGTGCCGCGAGGCCGCCGGGGCGACGACGCCCGCTGACCGCGACGCCACGCCCGCACCCCGACGCCGCCCGCGCCGCCGACCTCCCGGCCCGCGGCGAGCAGCCCCGCAGCGGACCCGCGACGGAGGCGCGGCGACAGCACCTGGGCAAACCTCATGTGGACAAATCGTCAGCCGTTGCGCATGATGACCAACACCGCCGGTCGCGCAGCAGCGACGCCCGGCACGCGGCTGCGTCGCCGCCCCCGCTCCGAGGCGCACGATCGAGGTGGACCAGCATGGGTGCGACCCGCGACGACGTCGCCCGCCTCGCCGGCGTCTCCTCGAGCACCGTCTCGTACGCCCTCAGCGGCCGCCGCGCCATCTCCGAGGCCACCCGGCAGCGGGTCGAGCGGGCGATGCTCGAGCTCGACTACACGCCGAACGCGTTCGCCCGGGGCCTCGCCGGGGCACGGGGCGGCATCCTCGCGCTGCACTACCCCTCGAGCCCCCGGGGGGTCACGTCGTCCGAGTTCGAGTACGTCGCCGCGGCCACCGAGCGGGCCCGGTCGCACGGGTACCACCTGGTGCTCTGGTCGAACCCCCTCGACGACGTCGAGGGGCTCGGCAGCCTCGTGAGCGAGCGGCTCGTCGACGGGGTGGTCCTCATGGAGCTCACCTCGCACGACTCCCGCGTCGGCGTGCTCGAGCGCGCCGGGGTGCCCTTCACGAACATCGGGCGCCCCGACGACTCGCGCCGGCTCTGGTTCGTCGACGCCGACTACGAGGCGATGGGCCGCCTCGCGGTGGAGCACGTCGCCGACCTCGGGCACGAGCACGTGTTCTTCCTCAGCCAGGACGTCGGCGCCCTGGAGCGCGGCTCCGGGCCGGTCACCCGCACGACGCGGGCCCTCGAGGCCCCCGTGCGCGAGCGCGGCCTGCACGTCGACGTCGTGCACGCCGAGACCTCCGTGCGCGGCGGACGCGACGCCTTCGCGACGTTCGAGGGGCTCGCACCGCGGCCGACCGCCGTGCTCGCCTTCAACGAGATGGCCCTCGCCGGCTTCGTGCAGGCGGCCGCGCTCGCCGGCTGCCGGGTGCCGGACGACCTCACGGTCGTGGCCCTGAGCATCGGCGACCTGGCCGCCGACATGACCTCGCCGCCCCTGACGACGGTGTCGCCGCCCGGGGCGGAGATCGCCGCCGCGGCCGTCGACGACCTCGTCGCCGCCATCGAGGACCGCCGCGGCCCGGTGCCGCACCTCCTCGTCGCGCCGCGGCTCACGGTGCGCGGCAGCTCGGGCCGGCCGACACGCTCCTAGGCGCGGTTGCGCGCCTCCGACGGGTGTGTGACACTCATCGTCGACGCGCGTCGATGACGACCGTCGACGGTCCGCTCGACAGCACGAGCGATCGCCCGCCGCACCACTCAATGAGGAGACTTCCATGCGAGCACCCCTGAACCGCCGCGTCACCGGCGGCATGGCCTTCCTGGCCGCCACGAGCCTGCTGCTCGTCGGCTGCTCCGGCAGCGCCGACCCCAACGACCCCAACGCCGGCGGCGGATCCGGCGGCTCGGTCGGCACGGCCGACGGCGTCGTCAACATCTACGGCACGATCAACGGCGACGAGGCGACCCTGCTCGAGAAGAGCTGGGCCGACTGGGAGAAGGCCAACGACATCGACATCAAGTACACGGGCGACAAGGAGTTCGAGAAGCAGATCGGCATCAAGGTCCAGGGCGGCGACACCCCCGACCTCGCGATCTTCCCCCAGCCCGGCCTGCTCGCCGACACCGTGAAGTCCGGCAAGGTGCAGGAGCTCCCGGAGGACGCCCTCGCCAACGTCAAGGAGGGGTGGTCGGAGGACTGGCAGAAGTACGGCCAGGTCGACGGCACCCAGTACGGCGCCCCCCTGATGGCGAGCGTCAAGGGCTACGTCTGGTACTCGCCGGCGAAGTTCGCGGAGTGGGGCGTCGAGGTCCCGAAGACGTACGACGACCTCGTCGCGCTGTCGAAGACCATCCAGCAGAAGACGGGCGGCCCCTCGTGGTGCGCCGGCTTCAACTCCGGCGAGGCCTCCGGCTGGCCGGGCACCGACTGGATCGAGGACCTCGTGCTGCGCGAGGCCGGGCCCGACGCGTACGACAAGTGGATCTCCGGCGACACGGAGTTCACCGACCCCGAGATCAAGTCGGCCTTCGACAAGGTCGGCGAGATCCTCCTCGACCCGACGCTCGTCAACGCCGGCTACGGCGACGTGAAGTCGATCAACTCCACCGCCTTCGGCGACGTCGCGACCAACGTCGCGAACGGCACCTGCGCCCTGACCCACCAGGCCTCGTTCTTCGAGGGCTTCCTGACCGCGGCGAACAACGCCTCCGGCCAGCCCGCCACGGTCGCCGAGGACGGCGACGTCTGGGCCTTCCTCACCCCGCCGATGGAGGAGGGCGACCCCGCCGCCGTCACGGGCGGCGGCGAGTTCGTCGCGGCGTTCTCGAACGACGACGACACCGCCAAGGTGCAGGCGTACCTCGCCAGCGCCGACTGGGCCAACAGCCGCGTCTCGCTCGGCGGCGTCATCTCCGCCAACAAGGGCCTCGACCCGGAGAACGCCGGCAGCGACCTGCTGAAGAGCGCCGTGGAGATCCTGCAGGGCTCCGACACCACCTTCCGCTTCGACGGCTCCGACCTGATGCCGAAGTCGGTCGGCTCCGACAGCTTCTGGAAGGGCATGGTCGACTGGATCGACGGCACGGACACCGACACCGTCCTGGAGGAGATCCAGGCCGGCTACACCTCCTAGTCGTCCTCTCGTGAGGGGCCGCCGCTCGTCGGCGGCCCCTCACCCGCACCCGAAAGGACAGCGATGTCCAGCTTCTTCCAGTGGTTGGCGGGCATCCCGCCCCTGGCGCAGATCCCCCTGATCCTGCTCGCCTTCACCGCGCTCGTCGGCATCGTCCTCGTCTTCGTCGAGTTCGCCCCGCGCCGAGGGCTGCAGTACACGCTCCTCCGGCTCGCGGTCTGCGTGGTCGTGCCGGTCGTCGTGCTCCTGGCCTTCGGCCTCTACGACTCGGTCATCTGGGTCGCGGCCATCGCGGCCGTCCTCGGCGGCGGGCTGTTCCTGCTCGACTACCGCTCCAAGCGCGGGGCCGGCTACTCGCTCCAGCTCATCGCCTTCATGGCCCCCGCGGTCTTCTTCCTGATCATCGGGCTCATCTACCCGACCATCACGACGGCCGGCCAGGCCTTCATGAAGAACGACGGCTCGGGCTTCGCCGGCATCGACAACTTCGTCTGGGTGTTCACGAGCCCCGACGGCCTCACGGCCTTCGGCAACACGCTGATCTGGGTGCTGCTCGCCCCGATCACCGCGACCGCCATCGGCCTCGCCTACGCCGTGTTCATCGACAAGAGCCGCGGCGAGAAGTTCCTCAAGCTGCTGGTGTTCATGCCGATGGCGATCTCGTTCGTCGGCGCCTCCATCATCTTCAAGTTCTTCTACGACATCCGCCAGGGCGAGCAGATCGGCCTGCTCAACGGCGTGCTGGTCGCGTTCGGCGGCCAGCCCGTCGACTGGCTGGGGCTCGAGCCCTGGAACACCCTGCTGCTCGTGATCGTGCTCATCTGGACCCAGGCCGGCTTCGCGATGACGGTGCTCTCCGCCGCCATCAAGGGCGTGCCCGCCGAGCAGCTCGAGGCGGCGTCGCTCGACGGCACCAACGGCTTCCAGGCCTTCCGCCACATCACGGTGCCGGGCATCCGCACGACGATCATCGTGGTGCTCACGACGATCTCGATCGCCTCCCTCAAGGTCTACGACATCGTCTCGGCGATGACCGGCGGCCGCAACGACACGACCATCCTCGCGTTCGAGATGGTGCGTCAGTTCCAGCTCGGCAGCCGCACCGGCTACAGCTCGGCGCTGGCCGTCATCCTGTTCGTGCTGGTGCTCCCGATCGTGATCTACAACGCCCGCCAGATCCAGAAGCAGAGGGAGATCCGATGACCGCCACGCCCACCCCGGTCGGGGTCGCCGTGCCCCCTCGCACCGAGAGCCAGCTGAAGCGCGGCGTCGCCAAGATCGAGGGCTCGAGCGGCAAGCTGAAGAAGGGCACGACGAGCCGCGGGGCGACCATCGCCGCGCTGATCATCGCCGTGGTCTGGACCCTGCCGACCGCCGGCCTCTTCATCTCGTCGTTCCGCCCGGCGACCGACATCAAGACGACCGGCTGGTGGACCGTCTTCGCCAACCCCGGCTTCACGCTCGACAACTACGTGAACGCGCTGAGCTCGGGCGACAGCCTCACGCTCGGCAAGGCCTTCCTGAACTCGCTCGTCATCACGCTGCCCGCGGCGCTGATCCCGATCACGATCGCGAGCCTCGCGGCGTACGCGTTCGCCTGGATCGACTTCAAGGGCCGCAACACGATGTTCGTGCTGGTCTTCGCGCTGCAGATCGTGCCGATCCAGATGGCCCTCGTGCCGCTGCTCCGGCTGTTCTCCGACGGCCTCGTCATCGGAGGGCTCTACATCCTCCCGGGGCTCGGGGTGAACGGGCTCGACGGCTCGTTCGCCAAGGTGTGGATCGCGCACACGATCTTCGCCCTGCCGCTGGCGATCTTCATGCTGCACAACTTCATCAGCGAGATCCCGGCCGAGGTCATCGAGGCCGCGCGCATGGACGGCGCCGGCCACGGCCAGGTGTTCTTCCGCATCGTGCTGCCGCTGTCGATGCCGGCCATCGCCTCCTTCGGCATCTTCCAGTTCCTCTGGGTCTGGAACGACCTGCTGGTGGCGACGGTGTTCACGTCGGGTCAGGGGCTGCCGATCACGAAGGCCCTGCAAGACCTGTCGGGCTCGTACGGCCAGTCGTGGGAGCTGCTCACGGCGGGCGCGTTCATCTCGATCATCGTGCCGCTGATCGTGTTCTTCGCCCTGCAGCGCTTCTTCGTGCGCGGCCTGCTGGCCGGCGCCACGAAGGGCTGACCCCGAGGAGTCGCGGGTCGGCCCCCGCAGGCCGCCTCACCACGGACGCCGGTCCGGTGCACCCGCACTGGGCCGGCGTCTCGTCGTCCGCCCGGCCGGGCCCGGCCCCCGTGCGTCCGCACCCCAGGAACCCGCCCCGACCCCCGTGCGCGCACAGGGGTCGGGGCGGGTTCCTGGGGTCGACCGGCTACGAGGCGTCGCCCGGCGGCCAGCCGAGGAGGCGCGGGACACGCCCCGGGGCGCGCACGCGCCGGAGGGGGCGGCGCCTCCACAGCACCGCCCCCTCCGTCCCCTGCCCCCGCCGCACGCGGGGGCCGCGGTGCCCTCAGCGCACCGTCACCGCCGAGGTCAGGCGGCGGGTGTGGTCGACGACCCGCGCCTCCCCGGTGACCTCGACGTCGACCGCCGCGACGACGTCGCTGCTCGAGCGGGCGACCCGCAGCTGCAGGGCTCCCGGCTCGACGCGACGCAGTCCGTCGCGGCCCGTCGCCGAGGCGAGGTCGACCGGCACCACGATCTCGACCGTCGCCTGCTCGCCCGGCGCGAGCTGCGGCGTGCGCCCGTAGGCGACGAGCCGCTGGGCCGGGCGCACCGTCTCGGCGACGGGGTCGTGGAGGTAGACCTGCACGACGTCGGCCCCGATCCGGTCGCCGGTGTTGTGCACGGTCACCTCCAGCGCGACCTCGCCGACCGTCGGCACGCGCAGGGGCTGCTCGGCGCCTCCCGGCACCGCGACCTCCCACGCGAACGACGTGTACGACAGCCCGTGCCCGAACCCGAAGGCGGGCGTCGGGTCGACGTTCGAGACGGCCGAGCGGCTCGCCAGCGGGCTCTGCAGGTACGTCGACGGCTGGGCGCCGGGGTGCGCGGGCACGCTCACGGGCAGCCGACCGGACGGCGTGACGGCTCCGGTGAGCACGTCGACGACCGCCGCCGCGCCCTCCTCCCCGGGGAAGAACGCCTGCACGACCGCCGCGGCCTCCGTCGTCGCCCGGCCGAGCGCGTACGGCCGCCCGGTGAAGAGCACGACGACCGTCGGGGTGCCCGTGTCGAGCACCGCGTCGAGCAGCTGCTGCTGCACGCCCGGCAGCGCGAGGTCGAGGGCGTCGCAGCCCTCGCCGCTCGTGCCGCGGCCGAACAGGCCCGCGCGGTCGCCGAGCACGACGAGCGCGACGTCGGCGTCGCGGGCCGCGGCGACCGCGGCGGGGATGCCGGAGGCGTCGGTCCCGTCGACCTCGCAGCCCGCCACGACCGCACCCAGGCCGGGCACCGCCTCCCGCAGCCTCTCGGCGAAGGTGGGCAGCGCGATCCCGACCGCGACGTCCGGGTGCTGCGACCCCACGTGCGCGGGGAACGAGTAGCAGCCGAGCAGCGCGGCCGTGGTGTCGGCGTTCGGCCCGACGACGGCGAGCCGCGGGCCGGCACCGGCACCCGCACCGGCGTGGCCGGCACCGGCGTCGCCGCCCGTGCCCGTGCCCGCACCCGCGCCCCCGAGCGGCAGCACCCCGTCGTTGCGCAGCAGCACGACCGCCTCGTCGGCGAGGCGCCGGGCGAGGGCCCGGTTGCCCGTCGAGTCGAGGTCGATGCGGTCGGCGTCGGCGAGGGGCGCCTCCGGGTCCCAGCCCGGGTCGAGCAGCCCGAGCTCGACCTTCTGCGTGAGCACGCGGAGGGCGGCCCGGTCGACGAGCGCCTCCGCGACGTCGCCGGCGCGCACGGCCTCGACGAGCGCCGGGCCGAAGGCGTCGACGGTCGGCAGCTCGACGTCGACGCCGGCGGCGAGGGCGAGGCCGGCCGCCTCGGCGCGCGACCCGGCGACGCCGTGCAGCGTCTCGAGGAAGGCCACGCCGAAGTAGTCCGCGACGACCGTGCCGTCGAAGCCCCAGGTGTCGCGCAGCAGCCCGGTCAGCAGCGACTCGTCGGCGGCCGAGGGCACGCCGTCGATGTCGGTGTAGGCGTGCATCACGCTCCGCACGCCGCCGAGGGCGACGGCCATCTCGAACGGCGGCAGCACGACGTCGGCGAGCTCGCGCCGCCCCATCGAGACGGGCGCGAGGTTGCGGCCGGCCCGCGAGGCCGAGTAGCCCGCGAAGTGCTTGAGCGTCGCCACGACGCCGGCGCTCTCGAGCCCCTGCACGTACGCGGTGGCGACGGTGCCCACGAGGTGCGGGTCCTCGCCGATGGTCTCCTCGACGCGGCCCCAGCGGGCGTCGCGCACGACGTCGAGCACCGGGGCGAGCCCCTGGTGCACGCCGACCGAGCGCAGGTCGTCGCCGATGCGGGCGGCCATCTCGCGCACGAGCTCCGGGTCGAAGGAGGCGCCCCACGAGAGCGGCACCGGGTACGCGGTGGCGCCCCAGGCCGCGAAGCCCGCGAGGCACTCCTCGTGCGCGACCGCGGGCACGCCGAAGCGGCCGCTCTCGACGACGGTGCGCTGGGTGCGGGCCAGCGAGCGGGCGCCGGCCACCGCCTCCACCGGGGCCGTGCCGAAGGGCCGGGTCAGCTGGCCGAGGCCGGTCGGCAGCAGCTCGTCGAGCGAGACGGGCTCGGCCATGTCGTGCTGGTGCGGGGCGACCTCGGCCCCGTCGGCGGAGGCGCCGACCCAGACGCCGAAGAGCTGGGCGACCTTCTCCTCGAGGGTCATCGCGGCGACGAGGGCTGCGGCGCGCTCGGCGGCCGGCAGCGCGGCGTCGCGCCAGGGGCCGTCGAGGGGAGCCGACGAGGAGGCGCGGGTCGGCTCCGACGCCGCCCCTCCCGCCGGGGCGCCGGTGCCGCGGGTGCCGCCGCTGGTGCTGGTGTCGCTGGTGGTGCTGGTCATGTCACTTGCCGCCTACTCCGATGAGGCCCTGCACCAGCGCGCGGCGCGCGAAGAGGTAGAGCACGAGGATCGGGATCATGGAGAGCACCACCGCGGCGAGGAGGCCGGGGATGTTCACGCCGTACTGGGTCTGGAAGTTGAACAGTCCGAGGGTGACCACGCGGGTGTCGTCGGACTGGGTGAGGATCAGCGGGAACAGGAACCCGTTCCACGCCTGGAGCGCCGAGAACACGACGATCGTCGCGAGGCCGCCCTTCGACAGGGGCAGCACGAGCCGGAAGAACGCGCGGGCCGGCGTCGCGCCGTCCATCGACATCGCCTCGTAGAGCTCGGGCGAGATGTCGCGCATGACGCCCGACAGGATGAGCGTGCACACCGGCAGCGCGAACGCCGCGGTCGGCAGGATCACCCCGAGGAGGTTGTCGTACAGCCCGGCGACCGAGATCAGGTAGAAGATCGGCACGATCACGGCCTGCGCCGGCACCGCGAGCCCGAGCAGGAAGACGCGGAACACGCCCCGCACGAGCGGCGACGTGCTGCGCACGATCGCGTACGCCAGCGGCGGCACGAGCAGCAGCACGACGAGCACCACGGCGACCGTGACGAACAGCGTGTTGAGGAAGTACTGCGCGAAGCCGGTGTCGAAGGCGCCGACGTAGTTCGACAGCGTGAAGTCGCCGAACGGCAGCGAGAGCGGGCCGTTCGCGGCGTAGCCGGTGCGCGTCTGCAGCGTGGCCGTGACCATCGCGTAGAGCGGCAGGGCGACGACGGCGAGCCAGACCGCGGCGAGGGTGCCGGCGATCCAGTTGGGTCGGGTGGTCATCAGACTCCTTCTGCCTGCGAGCGCATCTCGCCGTAGCCCGAGAACTTGACGACGATCAGCGAGATGGCCGTCGCGACGACCACGAGGGCGACCGCGATGACGCTGGCCCCGCCGAAGTCGAACGACGAGAAGGCCTTCTGGTACATGTACAGCGGCGAGACGAGGGTGTCGGTGCCCGGTCCGCCGTTGGTGAGGATCAGCACGGTCTCGAAGGTGGTCAGCCCGCCGACGAGCATGAGGATCAGCGACGTGACGACCGTGTTCTTGAGCTGCGGCAGCGTGATGCTGAAGAACTGGCGCACCATGCCGGCGCCGTCGAGGGAGGCGGCCTGGTAGAGCACGGCGGGGATGCCGCGGGCGCCGCCCTGGTAGATGAGCGTGTGGAACGGCGTGTACTGCCAGGTGCTGACGAACACGAGCACGGCGATGGCCGTGCCCTGGTGGCCGAAGAGGTTGCCGTCGCCGAAGAGCCAGGGCGCGCTGCCGGGGATGCCGAAGTTGGGGTCGAGCAGCGCTCGCCACAGCACCGAGATGGCGGCCGACGAGAGCAGCAGGGGGATGAACCAGATCGCGACGACGGCGGCGCGGGCGCGCTGCTGGCCGGCGGCCCACACCCCGAGGAGGAGCGACACGGGAGTCTGCACCGCGATCGACAGCACGACGAGCACGACGGTCAGCCCGATGCTCTTGAGCAGCAGCGAGTCCTGCCCGATGCGGGTCCAGTTGTCGAGGCCGACGAACCGGGGGTCGCCGATGCCGCCCCAGGTGACGAACGACATCCAGACCGTGGCGACGAGCGGCACGAGGGCGAAGAGCCCGAAGAAGACGGTGGCGGGCAGCGCCCAGACGGAGCCGGGCCGGCCGACGGCGGCCTGCCCGGTCCGGGGCCGACCGGCACGGCGTGCCGTGCCGGTCGACCCGAGCGTCCCGCGGCGAGCGGTGACGGACGACATCACGGGGCCTGCAGCGCCTGCATGGCCGAGATGAAGCCGTCCTCGTCGATGGTCCCGCTGAAGAACTGCGCGACGGCCGTGTGGATCGGCGTCATCGCGGCGGGCGGGTAGGCCTGGTCCCACGAGAGCTGGAACGACGGGGCCGCCTCGACGAGGTCGAACTGGTACTGCGAGTAGGCCGGGTCGGCCGCCGTCGACAGGAAGTCCGGCGTGTTGGTCGTGGTCGGCAGGTTGCCGATCGCGAGCTGCTGCTGCACGAACTCGTCGCTGTACATGATCTTCAGGAAGTCCTCGACGGCGTCGGGGTACCGGGTGTCCTTGATGACCGAGTAGAAGTTGTTCGTGTTGCCGGCCAGGTTGGCGGGGTCGCCCTTGCCGCCCTGCACGGTCGGGAAGGTCGTGTAGCCGAGGTCCGTCGCGGCGAACTCCGGGTCCTCGTTCTGCTGGGTCGAGTACTCCCACGAGCCCATCAGCTCGAAGGCGGCCTTGCCGGTGCGGAGCAGGGCGGGCGAGCCGCCGTCGGTGAACTTGACCGAGTCGAAGTTGGTGCCGAAGCCGCCGGCGTCCACGAGGTCGCGCAGCATGCCGAGGGCCTCCTTGCTGTCGTCGCTCGCCCACGCGTCGGCGTCGCCGTCGAGCGCCGACTGGAACAGCTCGGGCCCCGCGACGCGGTCGTACGCGTACTGGAACCACATCTGCGTCGGCCACTGGTCGCCGCCGCCGAGCGCGATCGGGGTGACCCCGGCGCCCTTCAGCGTCTCGACGGCCGCCATCAGGTCGTCCCAGGTCTCGGGCACGGCGATGCCGTTCGCCTCGAGCACGCTCTTGTTGTAGAAGAGCATGACGGGCTGCGTGCCGCGCATCGGCACCCCGTACGCCTTCTCGTCGAACCGCGCCGTGTCGAAGACCGACGGCAGGAAGGCGTCCTCGAGCTTCGGGTCGTCGGCGATCATGTCGTCGAGCGGCAGCAGCAGGTCGGCGTCGACGAACGGCTTGATGCTGCCGCCGCCCCAGTTGAAGAACACGTCGGGAGCGCTGTCCGTGTCGATGATGGTCTGCAGCTTCTGCTGGTAGTTCGCGCCGGGGATGACGTCGAGCACGGCCTTGACGTCGCTGGTCTCGTTGAACTTCGCGACCACCGCCTCCTCGACCTTGTTGGTGGCGTCGCCGTACACGGCGACGTGGATCTCGTTCTCCGGGCGGCTCGAGCTGCCGCCGGAGGAGCCGGAGCAGCCCGCGAGGAGGGCGCCGGCGGCCAGCGTCGCGACGACCGCGGCCGACCTCCGCCAGCGTCGTGAGCGAGGGGATGAACTGTTCATCGTTGAACACCTTCCGAAAGTTTCGGCGAATCGTCCGAAATGATTGCAGGACGGACGCAGCATAAGCAGGAGGCGCCTCCGACGTCAATAGGTTGCCGCAGACCACAAATGGCGCGGATCGCGGCACGCGAGCTACCATCGGGCCATGGACGAGCTCGACGACGCACCCCGCACGACGCTGGCCGAGGTGGCCGACGAAGCGGGGGTCTCGCTCTCCACGATCTCGAAAGTGTTGAACGGGCGGACGGATGTTTCGGCCCGCACGCGCGCCCGCGTCGAGGCCCTGCTCGACGACCGCGGCTACCGCCGCCGCGCCTCCTCGCGCTCGTCGACCCTCGTCGAGCTGGTGTTCCACGAGCTCGACTCGGCCTGGGCCCTCGAGATCATCCGCGGCGTGGAGGACGTCGCCCGCGCCCGCGGCCTCAGCGTCGTGCTGACCCAGAGCGGCGACCGGCACTCGCCCGACGCCGGCTGGGTCGACGGCGTGCTGCGCCGGCGCCCGGCGGGCGTCGTGCTCGTCTTCTCCGACCTGGGGGAGGCGCAGACCGCGCAGCTGCGGTCGCGCGGCATCCCCTTCGTCATCGTCGACCCGGCGGGCGACCCCGCGCCCGACGTGCCGTCGGTCGGCTCGGCCAACTGGTCGGGCGGCATGGCCGCCACGCGGCACCTGCTCGAGCTCGGCCACCGTCGCATCGCGGCCATCACCGGCCCCGACGACCTGATGTGCTCGCTGGCGCGGCTCGACGGCTTCCGCTCGGCCATGGGCGCCGCGGGGGCGCCCGTCGACGAGCGCTTCGTGGCCCACGGCGACTTCCACGTCGACGGCGGCCGCGAGGCCGCGCTGCGCATGCTGCGGCTGCCCGAGCCCCCGACGGCGATCTTCGCGGGCAGCGACCTCCAGGCCCTCGGCGTCTTCGACGCGGCCCGCTCGCTCGGGCTGGCGGTGCCCGACGACCTCTCGGTGGTCGGCTACGACGACCTGCCGCTCGCCGAGTGGACGAGCCCCCGCCTGACGACCGTGCACCAGCCGCTCCGCGAGATGGCGCAGGAGGCGACGCGCCTCGTGCTCGGCGGCGGCGCCGGGCGGCCGACCCGGCTCGACCTCGCCACGTACCTGGTGCGGCGCGAGAGCACGGCGCCGCCCGCGGCTGCCGCGGCCGCCTAGCCGCTCGGCGGCCCCGCCGCAGCCGCCTAGCCGGCCTGCCGCAGCGGCGACCGCCCCGCGAACGTCGCCCGGTACGCCCGCGGCGTGGTGCCGAGCACGCGCCCGAAGTGGTGGCGCAGCACGGCCGACGACCCGAACCCGACGCTCGCCGCGATCGCGTCGAGCCCGAGCGAGGTCGTCTCGAGCAGCTGCTGGGCCCGCAGGAGGCGCTGCCTCGTCACCCAGGCCGCGGGCGTCGTGCCCCGCTCGGCCCGGAAGCGCCGGGCAAAGGTGCGCGGCGACATGTGCACCCGCGCGGCCAGCGCCTCCACGGGGAGCTCCTCGTCGAGGTGCTCGAGCATCCACGCCGTGAGCGGGGCGAGGGAGGTGTCGGGCTCGGCGGGCAGCGGGCTCTCGATGAACTGGCTCTGGCCGCCGTCGCGGTGCGGCGGCACGACCATGCGCCGGGCGACGACGTTGGCGGCGGCGGCCCCGGCGACGCGGCGGACGAAGTGCAGGCAGGCGTCGATGCCGGCGGCGGTGCCGGCGCTGGTGATGACGCGGCGGTCCTCGACGAAGAGCACGTCGGGGTCGACGGTGACGGCGGGGTGCTCGGCGGCGAGGCGGTCGGCGTACATCCAGTGGGTGGTGGCGCGGCGGCCGTCGAGCACGCCCGCGGCCGCGAGCACGAAGGCCCCGCTGCAGACGCTGATCAGCCACGCGCCGCGGGCCTCCGCGCGGCGGATCAGGTCGAGGGCCGCGGGGGAGAGCGCGTCGGGCCCGGTGCCGAGGGCGGGCACGCAGATGACGTCGGCGCCCTCGGCGGCGTCGAGCCCCAGCTCGACCGTGATCGAGAAGCCCTGGTTCGTCCGCACGAGGCCGGGGCGCTCGGCGACGACCCGGTGCTCGAAGGCGGGGCCGCCGGCGGCGGTGCGGTCGAGGCCGAAGACCTCGCAGAGCACGCCGAACTCGAACGGGGCGACGCCGTCGGCGACGAGGGTGGCGACGGTCAGGGGCGGCACGGGGCTCCTCGGGGTCGGGGGCTGGCAGGATCACGTGGACCGATGGCGATGCTGCCACTCGTCGGCGCCCGTGTCCACTCGTAGGGTCGCTCCCATGACCTCGCCCGCGACCCGCGCCCGCCTCGACCAGCTGCTCGCGCCCCCCACCGACGTCGCGGCTCGCGCCCGCGCCGTCGCCGCGACCCACGCCTCCTCCGCCCTGCTCGCCCACAGCGAGCGCTCCTGGGTGCTGGCCGCCGAGCTCGGGCGCCGCGAGGGCGTCGCCTACGACCCCGAGCTGCTCTACGTCGCGTCGCTGCTGCACGACCTCGGCCTGGTCGACGTGTTCGACAGCCACGCGGTGGCCTTCGAGCAGGCGGGCGGCGACGTGGCACGCGTGTTCGCGGCCGGGGCGGGCTGGTCGGCGGACCGCCAGCGCCGCCTCGCCGAGGTCGTCGTGCGGCACATGTGGCCGGCCGTCTCGGCCGAGCTCGACGCCGAGGGGCACCTGCTCGAGCGGGCGACGAGCCTCGACGTGAGCGGCGTGGGGGGCGACGACTGGGAGCCCGAGCTCGTCTCGGCCCTCGTCGAGCGGGTGCCGCGCGACGGCTTCGCGGCCGAGTTCAGCGTCGCGATCGCGGCGCAGGCGCACCGCAAGCCCGCGTCGGAGGCCGGCCGAGCCGTCCGCTCCGGCCTGACCCGCCGCCTCGCCGCGAACCCCCTCGACCGCCTCGGGGGCTGATCGCTGCTGCTGCCGCTCCTCCCCTCTCAAGCGAGTCGGCGGGTCCCCGTCCTCCCGGGCGGGCGAGCGCTCACCCGCCCGGGAGGACGGGGACCCGCCGACCCGTTCCCCCGCGCCCCGCTCCCGCACTCGCACTCCGTCGGAATGGGGAGGCGCCTCCCCGCGTTGTGCCGTTAGTCTTATGCAAACGCATGGAATTGGAGCGCACCTCATGGCACACCCCCTCGAGTTCGGACTCGACACCTTCGGCGACGTCACCGAGCGCCCGGCCGGGGCGGCCGACGCCGGCCAGCTGATCTCGCACGCCCAGTCGATCCGCGACCTCGTCGAGCAGGCCGTGCTCGCCGACCAGGTCGGCCTCGACTTCATCGGCGTCGGCGAGCACCACCGCGTCGACTTCGCGGTGAGCGCCCCCGAGGTCGTGCTCGCCGCCATCGCCGCGCGCACGGAGCGCATCCGCATGGGCTCCGCCGTCACGGTGCTGAGCAGCGACGACCCCGTCCGCGTCTACCAGCGCTTCGCGACCGTCGACGCCCTGTCGAACGGCCGGGCCGAGGTCATCCTCGGGCGCGGGTCGTTCACCGAGTCGTTCCCCCTCTTCGGCCTCGACCTGCAGGACTACGAGGTGCTCTTCGAGGAGAAGATCCAGCTCTTCGCCGAGCTGCTGAAGGACGAGCCGGTCACCTGGCAGGGCACGAAGCGCGGCGCGCTCAGCGAGCAGTGGGTCTACCCCCGCCCCGAGAGCGGCACCCTGAAGACCTGGGTCGGCGTCGGCGGCTCGCCGCAGTCGGTCATCCGCGCGGCGCACTACGGCCTGCCGCTCTTCCTCGCCATCATCGGCGGCCAGCCCGCCCAGTTCGCGCCCTACGCCGACCTCTACCGTCGCGCGCTCGGCGAGTTCGGCAAGGAGCCCCAGCCCATCGCGATGCACTCGCCCGGCTTCGTGCTCGAGACCGACGCCGAGGCGAAGGAGGTGCTGTTCCCGTACCAGGAGGCGCAGACCAACCAGCTCGGTCGCGAGCGCGGCTGGCCCCCCTACTCGCGCGCCCAGTACGAGCAGAGCGCCGGCCCCGGCGGCGCCCTGTACGTCGGATCGCCCGAGACCGTCGCGACGAAGATCGCCAAGAACATGGCGCTGCTCGGCGCGACCCGCTTCGACATGCGCTACAGCATGGGCCGCCTGCCGCACGAGGCGATGATGCGCAGCATCGAGCTGTACGGCACGAAGGTGGTGCCCCTGGTGCGCGAGATGCTCGCGTAGCTCGCCCCGCGCCTCCTCGTCCGGGCCCTGCTCCGTCGGAGCGGGGCCCGTCGTCGTCCCGGCGGCTCGGCGACCGGTGTGCGGGCGGCCCGTCGGGCGGCCCGCCGGGCACCCGTCGTCGACAGGCGAGCGGGGAGCTCAGCCCCGGCGGTCGCCCCGCGCGAGCGCCTCGAGCTGCTCGTTGTACGCGTCGAGCTCGGCGTCGCCGTCGCGTTCTGCCTGGCGGTCCTTCCGCTTGGCCTCGCGGCTGTCGCTGCGGCTCCACATGATCGCCACCGTGATGGCCAGCGCCACGGTCGGGATCTCGCCGACGCTCCACGCGATGCCGCCGGCCGCGTACTGGTCGTCGACCGGGGTCGCGCCCCAGGTGCGCCCCATCGCCCCGTACCAGTCGGCGAGGAAGAGCGACGTGCTCGTCATGATGCTGAGCCCGAAGAAGGCGTGGAAGGCCATGGTGGCGAGCAGCACGAGCAGGCGCATCGGGTAGGGCAGCCGGCCCTTGACCGGGTCGATGCCGATCATCGACTGCACGAACAGGTACCCGACGATCAGGAAGTGCACGATCATCCAGTAGTGGCCGAGGTGCGTCGTGGTCGCCCAGCTGAAGAGCGACGTGTAGTAGAAGACGAACAGCGAGCCCGCGAACAGCACCGCGGCGACGATCGGGTTGCTGATGACGTGCGCGTAGGTCGAGTGCACGAGGATCATGATCCACTCGCGCGGCCCCCGGGTGCCGTCGGTCCGCTTGCGGATCGCCCGCAGCGCGAGCGTGACCGGTGCCCCCGGCACGAGCAGCACCGGCACGACCATGCCGAGCGCCATGTGCGCCAGCATGTGCATGCTGAACAGGTACTCCTGGTAGACGTTCGGGGCGCCGCAGGTGATGTAGAACAGCACGACGAGGCCGGCGATCCACGAGACGGTGCGGCCGAGCGACCAGTGGTCGCCCCGGCGGCGCAGGCGGACGACGCCGGCGACGTAGAAGAAGATGCCGAAGACGCAGAGCAGGCCCCACAGCAGGTCGGGGTTCCACTCGGTGAGGTAGCGGATCGGGGTCAGCTCGCGGGGCAGCAGCTCCTCGGTGAGGATCTCCGCCGGCGTCGGGTCGGCCAGGTCGGTCGCGACGACCTGCTCGACGGGGGTGGCCGTGCGCCCGAGCGCCGCGGCGACGCCCGAGGCGAGGCCCATGAAGGCGAGCTCGGCCGAGACGAACCACCAGAAGAAGCGGTTCGTGGCGGCGGGGTGCGTCGACATGCGGCCGACCAGCCAGCGGCGCTGCACGACGCCGAAGAGGCCGAGGGCCACGAGCGCGAGGGTCTTCACCAGCACGAGCACGCCGTAGCCGGTGGTGAGGGCGGCCCAGTCGCCGAGGCGGAGGGCCGCGCTGCCGACGCCCGAGACGGCGACGACGACGAAGCAGACGATGGCGACGCTCGAGTAGCGCGCCAGCACGACCCCGATGCGGCCGTTCTCGAGGGTGCTGCGCAGCAGCACGAGCGCGACGAGCCCGCCGAGCCAGACGGAGGCGCCCTCGAGGTGCAGGGCGAGGTCGGTCACGGCGGCGTCGTGGCCGCTCGCGCCCGCCGCGTGGCCCTGCTGGGCGATGGGGATGAGCCCGCCGCCGGCCAGCAGCGTCAGGGCGACGAGCGTCCAGATGTTCCGCAGCGCGAAGGCGAGCACGGTCACGCCGGCCGCGATGAGGGTCGTGGTGAGCCAGGCGACGCCCAGCTCGGTGTTCGTGAGGAAGAAGGCGAGCGTCTTGCCGAACTGGTCGTCGAAGGTGACGGGGACGTTCGCGACGCTGAGGAAGGTGAAGAACGAGGTGGCGGCGGCGGCGACGGCCCAGAAGCCGGCCGCGCCCGCGGCGATGTCCATCGCGCGCTCGAACTCGGGCTTCTCCCGCGACAGCGCGAAGCAGGTGAGGAACAGCGTGCCGATGGTGACGGCCGCCCCGATGTTGTTCAGCATCTTCGTGACGGGCAGGCCCCAGCGCACGACCTCGCCGGGGTCGACGACGAGCGGCGCGTCGGCCGCGCCGCCGAACTTCAGGGCCGCGAGCAGCGCCGCGAAGGCGACGAGCACGAGCAGTGCAGGCCCGGAGGCACGGGAGATCCTGGTCATCGGGGTCCAGCTTAGGTCGGGTCGTCTGGGAGGCGGGGGCGATCGCTCGGGACCGAGCGACCTGGGGGAGGCGCGGGGCCCGGACCGCGTGCCCCGCGCCTCCCCGGCTGCTGTCGCCCGGGAACGACGGAGGGGGCGGCGACCAGGGTCGCCGCCCCCTCCGGGGGTGCTCCGTGAGGAGCGGAGGACTACTTGACCGCAGCCTTGAGCTTGCTGCCGGCGCTGACCTTGACCGAGTCGCTCGCGGCGATCTCGAGGGCCTCGCCCGTCTGCGGGTTGCGACCCGTGCG
>Ga0265798_10004305_pt1 | contig 19759 bp, 11 predicted proteins | sample P3T30metagenome_FD_192430 | JGI IMG/M metagenome (GOLD analysis project Ga0265798, IMG submission 192430) | Plant litter microbial communities from East Loma Ridge, Irvine, California - P3 T30 | ecosystem: Environmental > Terrestrial > Plant litter > Unclassified | place: USA: California... | reverse complement strand
AAAATATTACGGAGCGTAAAAATAATTTATTTGGCAGATACGATATAATATTTCAAATGTTTTTCCGTTTTCTACGATTATGCGGCAGGAAATGCCGATGAAAAGCGATAAATTTTCAACGATGTGTTGCAGTTTAACGATTTGTTATTATATTGCGCCACGAAATTTACACCTACTAAAGTATGAAAGTAAACAAAATTATGGCTATCAGACTGTTACTGGCTACGGTAATAGTGGTCGGGTTTGCTTCTTGTAGCAAAGGAGGAGGTTCCAAAAACACCTCAAGCGCTACCGGATGGAAGATCAATGACAAAAAAGGCGGCTTTCAGTACAATTCAAAGTTCAAGAAGCAGGCGACTGCTCCTGGCCTTGTAATGGTCGAAGGCGGAACTTTTACCATGGGTAAAGTTCAGGACGATATCATGCATGACTGGAACAACTCCCCGAACCAGCAGCACGTTCAGTCCTTTTACATGGATGAAACAGAGGTTACCAACCTTATGTACATGGAATATCTTGATTGGTTGAAGCGCGTCTTCCCGCCGGATCAGGAAAATTACCAGCACATTTACGAAGGTGCGTGCCCGGATACATTGGTTTGGAGAAACCGTCTCGGATATAACGAGACCATGACGAACAACTACCTGCGCCACCCGGCTTATGCGAACTATCCTGTAGTTGGTGTGAACTGGATCCAGGCTGTTGAATTCAGCAAATGGAGAACGGACCGCGTTAACGAAAAGACGCTTGAAGATCAGAAATACCTGAAGAAAGACGCGAAACTGGCTTCGACGCCTGAGAGTTCTTTCTCTACGGAAACCTATTTGGCAGCGCCGACTAAAACGTACGGCGGAAACGAGGAGCTCGTCCTTAAAAGAGGAGCCAACGGACGCAGCAAGCCGCAAGGAACCAAAGCTGCAGATGGAACTGTCGGAGAGCCTAAAAACGTATACGCTCAAAGAACTTCAGGACTTATCCTTCCGGAGTACCGCCTTCCAACTGAGGCCGAGTGGGAATATGCCGCTGCCGCAGATGTAGGTCAGCGCGAATACAACATCTACAAAGGACAAAAGAAATATCCGTGGTCTGGAAGCTATACCCGTTCGGGCAAGCGTCAGGTCCGGGGCGATCAGTTGGCTAACTTCAAGCAAGGTAAAGGAGATTACGGCGGAATCGCTGGATGGTCTGATGACGGTGCCGATATTACAAATGCTGTAAAATCATACCCGCCAAACGACTTCGGTCTTTACGACATGGCTGGTAACGTAGCGGAATGGGTTGCCGATGTTTACCGTCCTATCGTTGACGATGAAGTAAGCGACTTTAACTACTACCGCGGTAACGTCTATACCAAAAACAAAATCGGTGAAGACGGAAAAGTGGAAATCGTTACAGCTGAAACGGTTACTTACGATACGCTTTCAAACGGAAAGATCATCGCAAGAAACTTCCCTGGAGAAATCGCAAGGGTTCCGGTTGACGAGAAAGAAACCTACCTTCGTGTGAACTTCGACAAGTCTGACAACCGTAACTACCGCGATGGTGACAAGCAATCGACGCGTTATTTCGATATCGGTGCCGAAGATGCCGAAGCCGGTAAAGACAAGGCTGCAGATAGCCGCAAGATGTACGATTCACCGGATCACAACGTATCCGCTGACAGCTTGGGCAACATGGTTCGTGCTTATGACAAGTCGAACAAGAGAACGACTTTGATCAACGACGACGTTCGTGTCTACAAAGGAGGTTCATGGAGAGACCGTGCTTACTGGCTCGATCCTGCTCAAAGAAGATATTTCCCTCAGGATATGGCAACTGACTACATCGGATTCCGTTGTGCCATGTCGAGAGTCGGTCCAAAATCGGACAAGAAGAAAAAAGCAAGACATCACTAATTTCGTGATTGCAGAATAACAAGAAAGCCCTACTTTAGGGCTTTCTTTTTTTTATGACCATACCTGAAATTCACAAGATTTTCCTGGCCACTTCCGGCATTTCCACCGACACACGGAAAATTGCACCAAACTCGATGTTCGTTGCCATCAAAGGCGAAAGATTCGATGCCAATACATTCGCATCTGAAGCATTAAGCAAAGGAGCATCTTACGTCATTATCGACAATGAAAGTTACCGGATTGATGAAAGAACAATCGTTGTCAGCGACAGTCTGGAAACGCTTCAGCAGCTGGCGGCGTATCACAGGGAATATCTGGGAATACCGATTATCGGCATGACCGGAAGCAACGGTAAGACGACGACGAAGGAACTTATCAATGCCGTTCTGGCCAAAAAATTCCGCACCGTCGCTACGATCGGCAACCTGAACAATCATATCGGCGTTCCTTTGACGCTGCTATCGATGGATTCGGCTACAGAGCTAGGCATCGTCGAGATGGGCGCCAATCACCAAAAGGAAATTGAATCTCTGTGTGAAATTGCAAAGCCCGAGCTGGGCTATATCACGAATTTCGGCAAAGCACATCTGGAAGGGTTTGGCGGAATCGAGGGCGTGATCAAGGGCAAGAGCGAGCTTTATTCTTATCTGAAGAACAACAATAAAACGGCTATAGTCAACTCGGACGATCCCATTCAGTATCAGAAAACGGATGATATTAAAAGGTTTACGTTCGGTGCGGATCGGCAATCCGACGTGCATATTGAAAACATAGTCGCCAACCCGTTCGTATCCGAATCTTTTGACGGAACCGAGGTGCGTTCCAACCTGATCGGCGCATACAATGCCGGCAATATAAGCGCCTCGATTGCCATCGGCAAATATTTTGGCGTATCCGACCAGGACATAAAAAGTGCGATTGAAAGCTACATTCCGGCGAACAACCGCTCCCAGATCATTGAGCGCGGCGGGAACGAGATCATTCTCGATGCGTATAACGCCAATCCAAGCAGTATGGCCGCCGCTACGTCCCATTTCGTGGCGTTGGATAAGCCCTCGAAAGTCATGGTCTTAGGTGACATGTTCGAACTTGGCGGGGAATCGATGCACGAACATGGCGCACTCGTCCGCTCGCTATCGGGAAAAGGGGTGCAGACGCATTTCATCGGCAAAGATTTTTACGCGAATAAAGTCAACGATCCGTACCTGAATTTTCATCCGGATTTTGAAACTTTTCTGTCATCCGGAATTATACCGACGTTTGTGAACACCACTTTACTCATCAAAGGCTCCCGCGGAATGGCGCTCGAGCGGATCCTGGACTATTTGCCGGCCTAGATCCGCATCAGGTATCCGGTAAGGTTCTCTTTTTTGGCCAGATTCAGCTTTTTGCGGAGACGGTAGCGTGCCAGCTCGACGCCTCCGTTCGAAATGTTCATGATCTCGGCAATTTCTTTGGTCGACATATTCATGAGCAGGTACGTGGAAAGATCGAGTTCGCGAGGCGTAATGTCCGCGTGTTTTTCCTTAAGGCGCTTCAGGAAATCGAAGTGAACGTTCCGGATGTGCTTTTCGAGATCGTTCCAGCTTTTGTCGGCATTGACCTCCTTCGTGATGCTTTTGTTGAGTTTGGTGAGCTGGAATTTTGCCGCCTCGTCCAAAGTTTCGGTGTCGATTTCCTTCATTTTATGGATGATGCCGTTCAGGACTTTGTTCTTTTTTACGACCTGAAGCGAATTGTTCACGAGTTCCTTGTCTTTTGACAGGATTTTGATCTTCAGCTTTTCGTTTTGCAGACGCTCTATTTCTTTTTCGAGTTCATATTGTTCCTGTCGGATGCGCGATTCCTTTTCCAGATAGATTTTTCGCTGCTCGACGGTCTCAAAGTATTTATTGCGCCTGATCTGTAGCCGTACGCGCCTTCTTGTCAGATAAACTGCAAGGATGATAAGTGCCAGATACAAAACGTAAGCGATCCAATGACGGTACCACGGAGGCGACACGCTGAAATCGAATGTAGCGGGTTCCGATTGTACGCCATAGGAATTCCGGACCTTGACCATCATCGTATAATCGCCTTCACGCAGATTGGTATATTCCTTCATGGATAAGTTCGTCCAGTTGCTCCACTTTTCGTCGAATCCGTTAAGCTTATACGAATATTCAACATTTTCCAGATTTTCATATAAAGGTGAGGAAAACACAAACTTGACGTTATTGGCGCGGTAGGGAAGGTCGTGGCCGTTGATTTTTCCGCCCAGGTTGGCGATCTGAAGCGTATCCGACGGGAACGTAAAATTTCGGATAAACGCTTTCGGACGCCTCTCATCCTTCCGAAATAAAGCTGCGTCATAATGAGCAAGGCCATCCGTCAGGCCAATGAGAATATCGTTGCGGTCGATCGTATTTACCGAGACGTATTCACTGACCAGAAACCCGGTGAGGTTTGACAAGCCGGCGACGCTGTTTTCATATTTTCCGTTCGGACGCTTCAAAAGCAATCCCATCGATTCGTTGAATACATACCACAAATTTCCAAGCTTGTCCTGCTCTATAAACCGGACGGCGGGCAACGTCTTGAACAGCGAAGAGTAGTTGTTCTCGGGCATGAATCCGTCCACATCGAGTGCATAGGTATAAAACTGGTTGCCGCTCTGGAAGTAGATTTTGCCATCGAGGCGCTGCATGCTCCCGATTCCTCTCTGTTTGTCGCTTAACCGGTCGTAGATCTTAACGGAACTGAACTTGCCGAAATCGCTGCTGAGTTTCATGCGGTACACGAGATTGTCTTTTTTGAGCCAGACCGTATTGCCATCGACTTCGAACGTATTGGCCGATTTGTTGAGGCCGTCCACATTGTTCACGAATTTCCAGTCTTTGCCCGTCTTTTTAAATATGCTGAAACCCTGGTAATGGGATCCGATGTAGAAGCCGTCCGTGTCGGGAATGGGCTTGATACCCCAATAACCCGTCGGATTCAGGTTTTTTACGATCCGGTTGCCTTCTATCTTCAACAGGCCTCGGTTGTGTCCGCAAAAAAGCTGGCCTTCTACAACCTGAATATTCCATGCCTGGCCGGTAGTCCCCGGAACGAGGGCGAACGACTCTTCCTTGAACGGTTTGCTCCATTTGTGGTAGAATAAGCCCTGGTTCGTCGCAACGTACAGATATCCGTCGTAAACCGCCGATGCGTATACCGTACTGAGCTCGAAGCTGGACGAGAAATAGGTGAAGGGCGAACTTTCATTGACGAACGTGATTCCGTTGTCGAGTCCGAGCCATAAATTGTTGCGGTTGTCCACGAAAGATGTCAGGACCGTATTGTTCTGAAGACCTTTTTTGCGGTTAATATGCTGTACGATCTTGCCGTTCCTGTCGCAGATGATCACGCCGTCGAGTACCGAGTTCAACACGATAAAGTTGTTCTGGATAATCTGGCCGCCAAGACAACTGTTTCGCTTCATAAAGGCATCGGCCTCCGTGATCCAGGGGGAAACCCTCCCGTTTTCGTAAAGGTAGAGTCCTTCGTCAATCGTTGCGATCAGCCATTTTTTAGGGCTAAGCGGAATGATGCCCCATACCTCGGTGTTACTGAAGACTTCCGTATTCGGAAGCGGATCGAACCTGCCGTCGTTATATTCCAGCAATCCTTTAACGGCATCCTGATAAATAAGCGTGCCGTTCACCTCGAACGAAAACTGGAAGCGGCTGGGTGCCTCCGCCTGACGCAGGATTTTTCCGTCGAATATATAATTCTTTTCAAACGACTGGAATATCACTTTTTTATTCGATACATGGATTTTCCAGATCAGGTCGATTTGAAAGCGATGGTTTTTATTCACGAGAAGTGCGAGCGACGTGTAGCGTAGTTTCCCTTTTTCGTCCGGTGTAAAGTATCCGAATTCGTTGTAGCCGCCGACATAAATTTTCTTTCCGTCGATTTTCAGGCTACGGATTGCCGTGCGGTTCGGGAGGCGGTACGTCTTCCAGGTCGATCCGTCGAATTGCAGCAAACCGTCATTATTTGCGAAGTACATTGTACCGTTAGCGTCCTGAGCGGCAGACCAATTTTGCGTTCCTGCACGATAATCGGTTCGTTTGAAGTTGGAAATCTCCGGAAGCCCGGTATTTTTTATCTGACCTTGTGCAGTAAAATGGCCGTTTAAAGCGAAAACGATGTAAATTGCCAAAATCCGGCACTGGCGAAAACGATGTATTAAATCTGTGATTATAAGTGGCTTAATTACTACAACGTTGTAAATCATTTGGCTGTTAATTGTAAGGGTAAAAAAGTTTAGTTAACATTTTTATAACACCGTAAAAATATAAATAATATGTTGTGAAACAATAGTTTATAAATTATTTGATAAGGTTTTGTAGTGTTTTAGATTTGACATTGATGTGTTTTTGTATGGATGGGGCATATAAATTAACAATTATTATCACTAATATTGTAACAAATCAATAATTAACTAACCAAAAAATCAGAAAAATGAAATTTAAAAAAGTACTATTTTTTTGTATTTCGGCTCTTCTGCTTTCCTTTATCGGACATGCTCAAAACATCAGCATAACCGGTAGAGTTACTGACGAGACGGGTTTGCCGGTTCCGGGCACGACCGTAACAGTAAAAGGAACGCAAACAGCGTCGATGACAGACATCGACGGTAATTACCAGATCTCCGCGCCCTCTAACGCGACTTTGGTATTTACATTTATCGGTTATCAGAATCTTGAAGTTGCCGTTAACGGCAGAGCAAGTTTGGATGCCAGGATTACTTCTTCATCAGAAAATCTGGAAGAAGTTGTGGTAGTCGGGTACGGCACACAAAAGAAAAGCGTTGTAACAGGAGCTATTTCCCAGGTTAAAGGGAAAGACCTTGAGGGACAGCCTGTGACACGTATTGAACAAACCCTCCAGGGGCGTACTTCCGGTGTCTATGTTGCTGCCAATGCAGGTCAGCCGGGATCATCGGCTACAGTCCGCGTTCGTGGTATTACTACTTTGAACAACAACGATCCGCTTTACGTGGTGGATGGAATCTGGGTGGAGCAAAGCGCGGTACAGTTCATCAACCAATATGATATCGAGTCTGTAGAAGTATTGAAAGATGCTTCTGCTTCCGTTTACGGTACACGTGCTGCGAATGGGGTTATACTCATTACGACGAAAAAAGGTAAGGCCGGGAAACTCACGGTCAGCTACAACGGGTTCTCTGGATTTTCAGAGGAGTCGCGTCGCGTAGGCGTCCTGAACGCTACACAGTATGCGACATTAATGAATGAACGTTCCGTAAACGACGGTGGCGGAATCATCTATGCTGATCCTGCTTCTTTGGGTCGTGGCACAGACTGGCAGGATGTCATTTTTCAAAATGCTTTCCGCGAATCTCACGATGTAAACATAAGCGGTGGAACAGAAGCTTCCAGATTTTATGCGTCATTTAGTTTAGTGGATCAGGAAGGTATCGTGCTTCCTAGTATCTCACGTTACCAGCGTAAGACGATCCGTCTTAACTCCGATCACAAACTAAGCAAGTATATTACGTTCGGACAGACGGCTACTTATTCCCACGAAAAGAATTTGGGAATCGGAAACACGAACAGCGAATTCGGTGGGCCATTATCATCGGCTTTGAACCTTGATCCGCTTACGCCACTGGTTATTACAGATCCTGCGGTTGCCGGCCAGGCTCCTTACGGTGGCGCAAACGGTCAAAACGGGATTTTCACGAATCAGCAAGGTCAGCCTTACGGAATTTCATCGCTTGTGACAAACGAGATGGCGAACCCGTTGGCTTATGAAGCTTCGCGCCAAGGCAACTATGGCTACGCGGACAATCTTATCGGAAGCGCCTTTTTGGAAATTGCACCGATCGACGGATTGAAACTTCGCACTACGGCAGTCGGTAAACTTGCGTATTACGGAAGCCAGACGTTTACTCCGGAATACTACTTTAATAACGGCCCTCCCGGAAACAACGACATAAACAGCCTGAGCCGCTCTACAAACACCAACTTTTTCTGGAGTGTGGAGAATACGGCAACTTATACGAAGCGCTTTATGGATAGCCACAACGTTTCAGTGTTGTTGGGTCAGGGTGCCTATGTTCAGGAAGGTGAAAAAGGTCAGACTACAACTTACAGAAACCTGCCGATCGACAGCTGGCAGGATGCCTCTTTCAACTTCGACATCCCGGACCCACTTGATCGCCTTGGATCGGCTTACAGGGGTGCAGACAAAAAAACATCATCATTATTCGCTCGTTTGACTTACGACTATAAAGAACGTTACCTTTTGCAGGCGTTTGTTCGTCGCGACGGATCGACTCAGTTCGGTGCCAACAACAAGTTCGGTAATTTCCCTTCGGTTTCCGCAGGATGGGTTCCGAGCAAAGAATCTTTCTGGCCGGAAAACAACGTGGTCACACAACTTAAGTTCCGTGGAAGCTGGGGCGTTTCCGGAAACGACCAGATCGGTTCTTTCCTATACGCTTCAATCATCAACGGAGGATATAACTACACGTACGGCTCTGGAAGCAATACTACCATCATCACGGGAAGTACGATCACTACGCCTCCGAACCCGGATTTGGAATGGGAGGAAACGACCAAACGCAATATCGCTGCAGAGATTACCCTTTTCAGAGATTTGAACCTTACCATCGATCTTTGGAAAAGCAAGACGACCGGAATTCTTGGAACGCTTCCGATTCCCGGATACGTAGGACTTAGTTCACCGACCGCTAACCTTGGTGAAGTTGAAAACAAGGGTATCGACTTTGAACTTGGATACCGCAAAACTTTCGGCGAAGTGTCCGTCGGATTGAACGGAAACATTTCCATGTTCAAAAACAAAGTGAACACGATTTCACCTTCCCTTGATTTCTACACATTGGCAGGAGTTCAGTCGCTTGTAGGCGAGGCGCAACGTGTGCAGGTAGGACATAGCGTCGGTGCTTTCTACGGATACCACCACCTTGGTGTTTTCCAGAACCAGGCTGAAATCGATGCCTACGTAGGTGCGGACGGAAGTCCGATACAGCCAAACGCTGTTCCTGGTGACTTCAAATGGAAAGACGTCAACGCAGATGGGCAGATCGATACGGACGACCGTGAATTCTTAGGGAAATCGCTTCCGAGCTACACATACGGTTTAAGCTTCAATATCGAATATAAAGGTTTTGACTTGAACGTATTGGGTCAGGGTGCTGCCGGAAACAAGATATTCAATGCACTGCGCAGGCTTGAGTTGAGTGATTCGAATTTCCAGACGAATGCCTTGAACCGCTGGTCAGGCGAAGGTACATCCAACACGTATCCACGATTGACGAGTGAGGATCCTAACGGAAACTTCTCGAGATCATCGAACTTCTATCTGGAAGACGGCGACTACTTCAGAATCAAGACTATGCAGTTGGGATACTCTCTTCCAACCGATATCATAGGCAAGGCTGGATTAACTCGTGCAAGAATCTATGTGATGGGTGAAAACTTGTTTACCTTTACGAAATACACAGGTTTCGATCCGGAAATTGGCGGAGGGAACTCAGTAGGTATCGATCGCGGATACTATCCACAGGCACGCAGCTACATGTTGGGTGTTAATCTTCAATTTTAAAAATTTTTGACTATGAAAATGTATAAGAGTAAAATTTTATGGAGCTTGGCCGGACTGGCCATGATCGCCGCTGCTTGCGGGGAGGACTTCGTAACGGTGGAGCCGAAAGGTTCCTTCTTCGAAGAAAATTATTATGCTAACGAGGAGCAGGCCTTTTCCGGTCTGGTCGCCGTCTACGATGTGTTAAGAAAGAATTCCGGCGGATTCGAGAACATGATCACGATGCTCAACGCCGGTTCTGATGACTTTTTTGCCGGAGGAGGAAGTTCTTCGGATGGTAACGGTATTCACGGGTTCGATAACTTTACGATTAACGAACTCACAGTGCCGCGCAGTTATTTCGGCGATTTTTATGCGGGTATTGCCCGTGCGAACATTCTGATCACGAAGTTGCCGGAAACTAACATGGATGAGGCCAAAAAAGCGCGATTCCTTGCCGAGGCTCGCACGTTGCGCGCTTTCTACTACTTCGAGTTGGTAAACCTTTTCGGTAACATTCCGCTTATTACGGCACCGGTCGCGACTGCCGATGCTTATAACATCGAGCAATCCACTCCGGAAGAGGTTTATGCTTTTATCGAATCGGAGCTGCTTGCCTCAATCAATGATTTGCCTCAGACCATTACGGCGAACATCGAACTAGGCCGTTTGAGCCAGGGTGCAGCCAAGTCGATTCTGGGTAAAGCATATTTGTACCAGGATAAGTGGGCAGAGGCTGCGGCTCAGTTTGCAGACGTGAACGGTACACCGGGTACTACAAGCGCTTATGGTTACAGTTTGGTGTCTGACTTTGCCAGTCTTTGGAGCATCAACAACAAATTCAATTCCGAATCGATACTTGAAGTTTCCCACACCAACTTAAGTAATGCAGGTTGGGGTAACTGGGGCGGTGGAAACGACGAAGGTAACTCGGTTAACCAAATGGTAGGACCTCGCGGCCTTAATTTCGCCGCCGGGCATACTATTCCAACCTACGTTTCAGGCTGGTCATTTAACCCTGTAACTCTCGATCTTAGAAATGCTTTGTTGGGCGATCCACGTTACGAGGCTACGATTTTCGACGCTCCGGCTTTACTTGCCGCCGGTGAGCTTGAGGCGACTCCTGATCTCCCAAAGGGTTACGATGACGCTGATCAGGATACCGGATATTTCCTTAAGAAATTTATGCCGATAACGTCCGAAACATCTACAGGTGGTGGTAATGCGGAGTTGAATTATCGCCAAAATTCGTATTACATCCGTTTAGCCGATACGTATCTGATGGAAGCGGAAGCATTGATGCACACCGGAAACGCCGGACGCGCTCAACAACTCTTGACGGCCGTTCGTGCCCGTGTTGGTCTTGGAGCGGTTCCTGTAACTCTTGAAGCGATCTATAACGAGCGTCGTCTTGAACTTGCCGGAGAAGGACATCGTTTCTTTGATTTGGTTCGTACAGGCAGAACAGACGTTTTGGTTCCTTACGGTTTCGTCAAAGGTAAAAATGAGATTTTGCCGTTGCCTTTCCAGGACATTTCCAATACCCTGCTAGAACAAAATCCTTTCTATTAATCTTTAACACAATATAAATGAAGATCAATAAAATTTTATATCCGGCTACATTCGGTTTGGTAGGATTACTTGCCGCCTGTACTCCGAATGAGGATGAATCAAACGGACTGACGAACAGTCAGCCGCTGGATGCGACGTTTACCGTAACGCCTGTTGATGGCTCGACGAACCGTCTGAGACTGAATGGCACCACGGACGGTGTTAAGCACAGATGGGACAATGTGGAAGGTTCCGACGCAAAAGTTGTCTTTTACCCGCTTGCAGGTCAGTATGAGGTATCTCATACCGTCTGTGGAAAAGGAGGAGTAGACTGCGTTACTGCAACACAGACGATCGATGTTCCATCGGACGACCCTATCGCGTTTAACCGCATAGAAGGTGGTAGTTTTGATACTCCCGCAGATATTGCCAAGTGGACCATCTTGCCAATGAGCTCTGATGCACACTGGACATTCGCTGATGGTAAAGCAACCTTGACTTCCGGTCCTACGGGCTGGGCTCAGGAGGGATTGTACCAGGCTATCCAGGTCGAAGCCGGACACACATACCGTTTCGATATGACGGTAAGCGGTCCGGGATGGACGGATTCCGTATTCGAGCTTTACGCAGATTTCCAACAGCCGGTTCCAAACTCCGGAGATTACAATGCCGGTGGAAAAATTCTTGCACTTAATACGTGGGCAGGTTGCGGAAACGCGGCTTTCAGCGGACAGTTTTTCACATTGAGCTGTGACGCAACGCCGACCTTGAGAGGATACAAGAAGTTCAATCAAACGGGAACGGTATATGTACTTGTTCGCGGAGGAGGAGCCAATGGCAACTTTAACATTACTATCGACAACTTCGAAGTTCGTGCGATAGATTAAATTTTTGTTTGGGTTAGTTTTAAATAGCCTGTATTCATTGCGATTACAGGCTATTTTTTAATAATCAGAATTCATTGCATTGCCATCCGGCAAACAATACACAGGCGGATTTTCCGTCAAAAAATTCCCGAAATGAAGAAACCAATCCTACTGCTGATGTTGTCAGCATTGCCCTCTATTGTCTTCGCCCAGGCCAATTCTAAAAAGGCAACCATTTATACGACAGCCGAAAACACGACGATGCGCCTTGCCAAAACCGGAGAAGCTGTCTTTTCTGCTTCAAAGCAACCGCTTGAAACCGAAATTTGTGTTTTTGTAGAACCTAAAAAAACATTCCAGTCCTTGTTGGGAATCGGAGGGGCGATCACCGACGCGAGCTCGGAAATATTCTCCCAGCTTTCGCCGGCCCAGCAAAAAGAATTTATCGACGCTTATTATTCTGCGGATAAAGGAATCGGATATTCCCTCGTACGTACGACAATTCACAGCAGCGACTTCGCGAGCGGAAGTTATACCTACATAAAAGAAGGAGACAAAGATCTCAAGACATTTAATATCGACCACGACAGGAAACACCGCCTGCCGTTGCTCAAAAAAGCCATGGCCACCGCCGGAAACGTGCCTTTGTACGTTAGTCCGTGGAGTCCGCCGGCTTTTATGAAGGACAACAAGAGTATGCTCAAAGGAGGAAAGCTTCTTCCGGAATATCGTCAGAATTGGGCGAATTATTACGTCAAGTACATCCAGGCGCTGGAAAAGGAAGGGCTTCCCGTCTGGGGATTGTCCGTGCAAAACGAGCCGATGGCCGTCCAGACCTGGGAATCCTGCATCTATACTGCTGAAGAGGAACGCGATTTTCTCAAGAATTTCCTCGGCCCGACGATCCGCAAGGAACTCGGTGACAAAAAAATTATCGTGTGGGACCATAACCGCGATTTGATGAACCAGCGCGCCAACGTGATTTTTGGCGATGCCGAAGCTTCAAAATACGCCTGGGGAATAGGGTTTCACTGGTATGAAACCTGGGCCGGTGGAGCGCCTATGTTCGACAACGTCCGCAAAGTGGCAGAAGCCTATCCGGATAAAAACCTCATTTTCACCGAAGGCTGTGTTGAGAAATTCGATGCGAAAAAGTATCAGTTCTGGGCCAACGGAGAGCGTTACGGACAGCAGATGATCAACGATTTCAATAACGGCACCGTCGGATGGACCGACTGGAATATCCTGCTTGACGAAAAAGGCGGTCCGAACCATGTCGGAAATTTCTGCTTCGCGCCGATCCACTTCGACACGAAATCCAGGGAAATCATTTATACGCCATCGTATTATTACATCGGACACCTGTCCAAATTCGTGCGTCCGGAAGCAAAACGCGTGTCGACCGTCGTCAGCCGCAGCTCCTTGCTCAGCACTTCATTCGCCAATAAAGACGGCAAAATGGTTACGGTCGTTATGAACCAATCCGACGCAAAAGTAACATACAACCTGATCGTCGACGATTCCAAAACCGTTGTCGAGATTCCGCCCCACGCGATCCAGACACTGGTTTACTAAGACAACTCTAAAATCAAAAGACAACCACAATGAAAAAAATTCTGACATTGATCTTGCTGGCGTTTTCGGCTGCGGGTTTTTCCCAGTACATGCATCGGGACGGACAGCAAATCATCGACCACAACGGCCAGCCGATCATCCTGAGAGGTCTTGGCCTTGGCGGATGGATGGTCCAGGAAGGCTATATGATGCAAACCGATGCCTTTGCCGGTCCGCAGCACAAAATCCGCGAAAAAATCGCCCAGCTCATCGGGCCCGCGAACACGGAAACTTTTTATCAGGCCTATCGCGACAACAGCATTACCAAGCGCGATATCGATTCGTTGAAAGCCTGGGGATTCAATTCGGTCCGGCTTCCGATGCATTACAATCTGTACACACTTCCTATCGAACAGGAGACCGGTGGCGGCAACACCTGGCTCGAAGAAGGATTTGAGCGTACCGACCAATTGCTGCAGTGGTGCGAGCAAAATCAAATGTACCTGATCCTGGATATGCACGCCACTCCGGGAGGTCAGGGGAAAGACGCAAATATTTCCGATTACGACGCTACAAAACCGTCACTTTGGGAAAGCCCTGCCAACCAAAACAAGCTCATCGCTTTGTGGAGAAAACTGGCTGACCGATACAAGAACAGCCCGTGGATAGGCGGTTACGACCTGATCAACGAACCGAACTGGTCGTTCACGCAAGGTGGCAACATCAACGGATGTTCGGAAAACGATAACGCGCCTTTGCGCCAGATCTATGTCCAGATCACAAACGCTATCCGCGAGGTCGACACCCACCACATGATCATCATCGAAGGTAACTGTTGGGGTAATAATTACAACGGCATACTGTCGGCGACGAACCAGCCTTGGGACACGAACATGGCGCTGAGTTTCCACAAATACTGGAACTACAACACCCAAGGTTCGATCCAGGGCATCCTGAACCTGAGAAATACGTACAACCTTCCGATCTGGCTCGGCGAAAGCGGAGAAAATTCCAACGTATGGTTCAAGGACGCGATCAAGTTGTGTGAAGACAATAATATCGGATGGGCCTGGTGGCCGATGAAGAAGATCGATAACATTGCCGGTCCCGCATCGGTAACCAAAACGACGGAATACCAGACCTTGCTGAATTACTGGCAAAACGGAGGAACCGCTCCGACCCAGACTTTTGCGTTCAACGCACTCATGCAGATCGCCGAGAACTACAAAATGGAAAACGTCACGTTGCGTCCCGATGTGATCGATGCCATGTTCAGACAAGTTCAGACGACGGCCACGAAGAAATACAAGAACCACGTAATCCCTGGAAAAGTTTTCGCTACCGAATTCGACATGGGCCACAACGGTATCGCGTATTTTGACAAGACAGTCGCCAATTACCGCACCGATACCGGAACGTTCGAGGCCTGGAACAACGGCTACAGCATGCGCAACGACGGTGTCGACATCGAAACAAGTTCGGATGCTGTCAATAACGGTTTCCAGGTGGGCTGGACGGAAGACAACGAATTTCTTACCTACACACTGAATGCACCATCTCTTACGGCTTACGACATCGATATCCGCTACAGCGGAAGCGGGAAAATCCGTTTCGAGGACGCGGACGGCATGATTTCGGAATCGATCACGCTCCCTGCAACCGGCGGATTCACTACATTCCAGACGGTCACGATCACAGACGTGCTTCTGAATGCAGGAAACAATCACGTCAGGATTTTTATCGAAACCGGCGGATTCAACCTGAACTGGTTCGAGCTTAAAAATCCGCATGCTCCATCGGCTGCGGCTTTTAAAGTACTCGATGCAGCCACGTCGATCCTGGGTAACAAGATCAACGTCGTATTTAACAAGCAAGTCCAGACAGGCATCAATTTCTCCCAAAGCGGCTTCACGCTGAAAGTGAACGGGACGGTCGTTCCTGCTACGGTTTCTTACCATCCGACGGACAATTCAACGCTCGTGTTTACGCCGGCAACCCCGATCAATCCTTCGAATGTCGTGACGCTGACCTATGCCGGCTCCAATCTTGCGTCTGCAGACGGCACGGCTCATACGGTGTTTACCGATCGTCCGGTCACAAACCGCGCCGGGAATATCCTCGGGATTTCAGGGACGGTCCAGGCCGAGCAATTTTATGCCAACAACGGGCTCCAACTCGAGAATTCATCCGATATCGGAGGCGGCCAGAATATAGGTTTTACCGATGCAGGCGATTCACTCGAATATCTTGTAGAGGTTCAGGCCACGGGAAACTATAAAGTAGAATGGAGGGTTTCGGGCGAAAGCCAGACGGGATCCGTGCTTTTGCAACTGGTTGGCGATACCGTGCAGGACCTGCAAACGGTGAGCCTTCCGCCTTCGGGAGGCTGGCAAACCTGGCAGACCGTTCAGTCGTTCGCTACGATTCCGGCCGGTCGCCACATACTAAAAATCAACGTACTCAGTTCAGGCTTCAACCTGAATTGGGTACGTTTTTCTTATCAGATCCCCGATGACGACGGCGACAACGTAGGCAACGACCTCGATCAGTGTCCGGATACGCCGGCGGGCGATGTCGTCGATTTTAACGGCTGCACGATTTTCAGCACGGGACCCGAAAATTTTACGGTGAGCACCACGTCCGAAACCTGTCGCAGCGCCAACAACGGTGCTGTTTCTGTTTCTGCCCTGGCCGATTACAATTACGTGGCGACGCTTTCCGGAAACGGCGCAAACCAAACGATGCCCTTTACGGATGCCGCGAACTTCCAGAATCTTGCCGCCGGGACCTACGAAGTTTGTATTACGATCCCTGCCGCGCCAGGCTTCCGTCAATGCTACAACCTTACGGTGACCGAACCGCTTGACCTGGGCGTTTCTTCCCGTGTATCCGATTCAGATTTCCAACTGACGCTCGATTTGCAGGGCAGTGACACGTATCGCATCGAATTAAACGGCGTCCGATATCTGACGGACCAAAACACCATCGTCCTCGACCTGATCCCCGGAAACAACGAACTCATCGTTAAAGCGGACGCCGACTGCCAAGGCATTTTCAGGCAGACGATCGCGATGAAAAACGAAATCATTTTGTATCCGAACCCGGCCCGCCAGGAAAATGTATTCGTTTCGGTTCCATCCGCAAAGGGCAGAAACGGCTCGCTTGAACTATTTTCAATGCTCGGCAAAAGAATACTATCCCAACAATTCACATCTCAGGAAGGAACCGTTTCGTTCGACGCATCGCCATTGGCATCGGGCACATATATGCTTAAAGTGACAGGCGAAACCGGAACTTACAACACAAAATTCGTTAAGCTATGAAAAAGATATATGCACTTTTGGCCTTTGCCGCGATCGCCGTTTCCTGTGGTGACAGCGACGAATCAGGATCGGGAGGAGCTCCGGATGCTGCCGTACTCATTGCTCCGATCGACAATTCGGAATGCCTGACCGGAACGCCGGTTTCAAGTACCCAATCTAAAATTACGTTTGAGTGGAATCCGTCCGAAAACGCGACCGATTATAAATTATACGTCAAAAACCTCGTGACCAATTCGTCTGTGCAATACAACGCGGGATCGGCCCTGACCTACGACGTGACGCTCGAAAAAGGCACGCCGTATTCATGGTACGTTAGCGCGCGCAAGGAGAGCGGCGCCGCCTCGTCAAGCGATACATGGCAGTTCTACAACGCAGGGGACAGTGTCACGAATTATGCGCCGTTTCCTGCCCAGGTGATACTTCCGGCTATGAGTTCGGTTATTTCAGGAACGCAGACTACGCTCGAGTGGGAAGGATCCGATGTTGAAAATAACATCCGCGATTACAAGATCTATTTTGGAACGTCGGCCAACCCTACCGCTCTACTGGCAACGGTCACGCAGCCTCAACTGCCAAATGTGGCCGTCACGCCTGGACAGACCTACTACTGGAACGTGGTTACCACCGACCAAACCGGCAACAGCTCGACCTCTCAGGTCTTTCAATTTAAAGTACAATAATTGTTTTAGTTAGTTTTTGAGAGAACTCCCGTAACAGGGAGTTTTTTTATGGCGCGACGGCACGAGCTTTTGGCAAGTCCCGCAGGCGTTGTTTAAAAATCCAGATGGAGTTCACGAATATAGTTTGCCTGGTGCCGTCGGGCTCTCCGCTCCAAGCTGTTATCCAAACGCAGTTCTTCTACACGTTTTGCGGCTTCCGCCGGTCGCCCCAAACGCGTGAAAAACCTGCATTTGCGACGCACAGGCTTTTGCTGCGATCCCTCGCGCAAACCGGTTTCGCCTGAATTCCACATTTCGTACATTCGCGCATTAGTACCCATCCAGCTCTTATGAACAAAACTTTCAATCTTTTCGATTTTTCGCGTGAAATCAATTACAAGAACGAAATTCTTGCAGGTCTGACCGTCGCCATGACGATGATCCCGGAATCGCTTTCCTTCGCTATTCTCGCAGGTTTGCCGCCCCTGACCGGTCTTTATGCTGCCTTTATCTCAGGCCTTATCACCGCTGTTTTTGGCGGTCGCCCGGGAATGATTTCGGGAGGGGCAGGAGCAACCGTTGTGGTCCTGATCGCCCTGATGCAGTCCCACGGGATCGAATACGTGTTTGCGGCCGTGGCCCTGGCGGGTGTGATTCAAATCTTAATCGGGATTTTCAGGTTCGCGAAGTTTATCAGATTGGTTCCTCAGTCGGTCATGTACGGTTTTGTCAACGGTCTTGCAATCATTATTTTCATGTCGCAAATGGGCCAGTTCCAAAAAATCGTAAACGGTCAAAGTGTTTGGCTGCAAGGTCAGGAGTTATACACGATGTTAGGGCTCGTCGGCCTGACGATCGGTATCGTGCTCGTTTTCCCTAAGCTGACCAAAGCGGTTCCGGCGTCGTTGGTTGCAATAATCGTAGTGTTCATCCTGGTGATTGCGCTGGGATTGCCCACCAAAACAGTAGCCGATATCGCATCGGTAGAAGGCGGTTTTCCTCCGTTTCACATTCCCGCCGTCTCATTCGATCTGGAAATGTTACAGGTTATTTTCCCGTATTCGCTCATCGTGGCCGCAGTCGGCTTGACCGAAGGCCTGCTCACGCTGAACCTCGTGGATGAAATCACCGGGACCAAAGGAAACGGCAACCGGGAATGCCTGGCACAGGGTGGAGCCAATATCGCCAACGGTTTCTTTTTCGGGATGGGCGGATGTCCCATGATCGCACAGACGCTCGTCAATCTTTCGGCAGGTTCGCGCGCCAGATTGTCTGGTGTGATCGCCTCGGTTACCATTCTGGTCATCGTTCTTTACGGCGCTCCTGTCATCGGCAAATTGCCTATGGCTGCACTTGTGGGCGTGATGGTCATGGTGGCCGTCGGGACTTTCGAGTGGGCGAGTTTCAAGGTCATCGGCAAAATGCCCAAACACGATATTTTTATCGGAATTCTCGTTGCCGCCATTACGGTTTTGCTGCACAATCTGGCATTGGCTGTTTTGGCCGGCGTCATTATTTCAGCCCTGGTTTTCGCATGGGAAAGTGCAAAACGCATCCAGGCGCGAACATTCACAGATCAGAATGGCACGAAACACTACGAGATATACGGGCCGCTCTTTTTCGGATCCGCGATGGCATTCAGCGAAAAATTCAATGTAGCGCATGATCCGGAAAAGATTATAATCGATTTTAAGGAGAGCCGGGTTACGGATATGTCTGCCATCGAAGCCATCAATTCTGTAGCAAAAAAGTACCGCCTTGCCGGAAAGACCGCTTCATTAAAACACCTCAGCCCCGATTGCCGCGAACTTTTGCGAAACGCGGAGGCCATTATAGAGGTAGACATTATCGAGGATCCGGAGTATCGGGTGGCGACGTAAAAGCCTGTATCAGATCCTGGAGGAAATGATGTGACCGTTTAGCGCTTTGTGTCAATTTTCATTGCGCATCGTGATTGACACCGTTTTTGTGTCAATTGGAAAATTCGAAAAAAATGACACGAAACTTTATCTGTGAAATCCGTAGCAAAAAGAGTAGCCGCGGCATACCTGGGTAAAAAAAGTTAGCGGTGGATTTCGGGATTTCGCGGATCAAGCCTCAAATTCGTCAAGCTTTTCTTGTGGGCGATGAGGTGTTATCTCCGCTGCGCTCCGGTGATGCCCGGGAGGGAGGCTATCACAAGAAAAGCCGCTGAAAAAGCGGCTTCTTTTTATTTCATTTTGCGCTTACGAAAGTAGAAAAGCTTTCGACGCACATAATGAAATAAAAAAAGCCGAAACAAAAGTTTCGGCTTTTCTTGTGGGCGATGAGGG
>Ga0265798_10004301_pt1 | contig 19767 bp, 16 predicted proteins | sample P3T30metagenome_FD_192430 | JGI IMG/M metagenome (GOLD analysis project Ga0265798, IMG submission 192430) | Plant litter microbial communities from East Loma Ridge, Irvine, California - P3 T30 | ecosystem: Environmental > Terrestrial > Plant litter > Unclassified | place: USA: California... | reverse complement strand
AGTTGGCGATGCCCGCTTCGAGCTGGTCGGGGTCGCGGTGATTCGGGCTGCCGCGCACCAGGCTCATGAAGGCGTAGCGCCAGGCGTTGTTCAGCTCGGTGGCCTGCCAGTCCATCCACTGCTCGACCCGGGCGCGCGCCTGCGCCTCGGGCGGCAGCAGCGCTTGGGCGCCGGCCCGGTTGCACAGGTAGCGGCAGATGGTGTTCGACTCCCACAGCACGACATCGCCGTCGACGATGACCGGCACCATCGCGTTCGGATTGAGCAAGCCGATGTCGGCGCCGGCGTCCTCGCGTTCGTAGTCGATGCCGAGCTCGGCGCAGGTCCACAGCACCTTGCGCACGTTGATCGAGGTGGCCTTGTCCAGGATTTTCAGCATGAAGACTCCAGTCGGGGGAATACACCCATCTTACGGCTGAGTTGCAATATAGTAAACGTATGTGCAGGTTTATGCGGTTTATTGCATGTTCGTGCATAAGCCGGTAAAGTAAGCCGCTAGAGTCCGGTTTCAGGGAGAACGAACATGCAATTGGCCGAAGAACGGCGGCAACACATCGTGGACATGGTGCAGGCGCAGGGCAAGGTGCTGGCCGCCGAGCTGGCGCAGCGCTTCCACACTTCGGAAGACACGATCCGGCGCGATTTGCGCGACCTGGACGCGGCCGGCCTGCTGCGCCGCGTGCATGGCGGCGCGATGCGGCGCGGCGGCCTCGAACCGAGTTTCGGCGCGCGCCAGGATGCCGACGCCGCGAGGAAGCAGGTGCTGGCGCAGGCGCTGGTGGAGTGCGTGCGTCCCGGCGACACGGTGCTGGTCGACGCCGGCACCACCAACCTGGCCTTTGCGCGCGCGCTGCCGGACGGCCTGGCCGCCGCCGTGGTCACCAACAGCCCGCAGATCGCGCTGGCGCTGGGCGAATTGCGCCAGACCCGCGTGCTGCTGCTGGGCGGGGTCTACGTGGCCCATGCCGGCGCCGTGCTGGGCGCGCACACGCTGGCCGAGGTCAAGCGCCTGCGCGCCGACCTGGCGATCGTCGGCGTGTGCAGCGTCGAAGCCGGGCGCGGGCTGGGCGCCAGCGACGCCGAGGAAGCCGCACTGAAAGCCGCGATGCTGGCGGCGGCAGGGCGGCGCGCGGTGGCCGCCCTCAACGAACGCCTGGAGACCGCCGCGCCCTTCCTGATCGCGCCGCTCGACCAGGTCGACCAGCTGGTGCTGGAAGCCGATTGCGCGCCCGCCGTGCTGGCGCGCCTGCGCCAGGGCGAACATGCGCCTGACATCAAACTTGCTACCAAGGTCCGTCCATGAAACCGATCGACAACGCACAAGCGATGCAAAGCGTGGACGGCGCGCGCTGGGCCATCTCCGCCATCTTCCTGCTCAACGGCGCCGGCATCGGCCTGTGGGCGGCGCACGTGCCGGTGGTGCAGGCGCGCGCCGGCATCGACACCGGCACGCTGGGCTTCCTGCTCTTGACCATCGCCGGCGGCGCGATCGCCGCGATGCCGCTGTCCGGCTGGCTGTCCGGGCGCTGGGGCACGCGCGCGGTGACGCTGGCCAGCGCCTGGGCCTTCGCGGCCACCAGCGCGCTGCTGATGAACATGGGCGCGGCCCTGCCGCTGCTGTTCCTGGCCGCCTTCGTGTTCGGCGCCAGCAACGGCATGCTGGACGTGTGCATGAACGCCAACGCCGCCGAGGTCGAGACCGCGCGCGGCATCCCGACCATGTCGTCCTTCCACGGTTTCTTCAGCCTGGGCGGCCTGCTCGGGGCGGCGGTCGGCGGGCTCCTGATCGGCGCCGGCTGGGGCGACGGGCGCGGCGCGCTGGCGGCCGGCATCGTGTTCGCGCTGGCGGTGGCGCTGTGCGCACGCTTCGTATTGGCTGTGGCGCCTTCGCAGCATGGCAGCCACTTTGCGCTGCCGCGCGGGCCGGCTTTGTTCCTCGGCCTGCTCGGCCTGCTGTGCTTCGCGGTGGAGGGCGCGCTGGTCGACTGGAGCGCCTTGCTGCTGACCGAGCGCACCGCGGCCGATCCGGCGTCGGCGGCGCTGGGTTATTCGGCGTTCTCGGTGGCGATGGCGGCCTGCCGCTTCCTCGGCGACCGCCTGGTGCTGCGCTTCGGCGCGCGGCGCCTGATGCTGCTGGGCGGGCTGGGCATGTTCGCCGGCCTGCTGCTGGCGGTGCTGAGCACCCGCTTCATCCTGTCGGCCCTGGGCTTCGCGCTGATCGGCCTGGCCGCGGCGAACGTGGTGCCGGTGATCTTCGCGGCGGCGGCGCGCATTCCCGGCATGTCGGCCGGCGGCGGCCTGGCGACGGTGGCGACGCTGGGTTACGCGGGCCTCTTGATGGCGCCGCCGCTGCTGGGGGCGATGGCGGCGCATACCAACATCGCCGTGGCGCTCGGGATCCTGTCGCTGTCGGGCCTCGTCATCGCGGCGGGTGCGCGCGTCGTGAAATGGTAGGGTGGGTGCGGCCGGCGTAGGCGGCCCCCGCCCACCATCACGTGTATTCCAACATCAGGTGTATTCGCGCAGCACGGTATAGCTGCCGCCGCTCGATTCGACCAGCGCGTAGCGGTCGACCTGCCAGTCGATGGCCGGGCCGTCCTGCGGCAGGCCGGCACCGGCCGCGCGCCGCGCCATGGTCACGTGCGGGCGGTATTGCCGCGCTTCCGGCTGCAGGCCGAGCCCGACCAGCGCCTGCGACAGCTGCGCATGCAGTTCGAGCAGGGCGGGCGGCTGGGTGGAAGGCTCCAGCACCGCCACGCCGTTGTGCCAGATCGCCGCGCGCCCGACTTGCAGGGAGAAGGGCGTGAACGGCACCGCGAAGCCCTTGATCAGCTCGGGCAGGCGTTCGCGCGGCTGGTCGCCGAGGAAGTGCAAGGTCACGTGCAGCTTGCCGGTGTGGACCGGAGAAGCGCCGCGCGGCCAGGTCCAGGCGTCGCGCCGCGCTTGAAGGAGATCGCGCACGGCCGGATCCGGCCACAGGGCCAGGAACAAGCGGCTGGTGTCAGGTTTCGTTTCCATGCCACCTCCGTGGGATCAGAAGCAGTGCTCCGGCGCCGGGAAGCTGCCGTTCTTGACCGCCGCCACGTAGGCGCTCACTGCGGCGTCGATGCTGGTCTGGCCGTCCATGAAGTTCTTCACGAAGCGCGCCTTGCGGCCCGGGAACACGCCGAGCAGATCGTGCATGACCAGCACCTGGCCCGAGCAGTCGGGACCCGCGCCGATGCCGATGGTCGGCACCTGCAGCATCCCGGTCACTTCCCTGCCCAGGCTTGCGGGCACCGCTTCCAGCAGCACGATGGCGGCGCCGGCATCCTGCAGCGCCCGGGCGTCGCGCTTGAGCTGGTCGGCACCTTCATTGGTTTTACCTTGCACCTTGTAGCCGCCCAGCTGGTGCACGAACTGCGGGGTCAGGCCGATGTGGGCGCACACCGGGATGCCGCGCTCGACCAGGAAGCGCACCGTGTCGGCCAGCCAGGCGCCGCCTTCGATCTTGATCATCTGGGCGCCGGCGCGCATCAGGGTGGCGCAGCTGTCGTAGGCCTGCTCCTTCGTGCCGTAGCTGCCGAAGGGCAGGTCGGCCAGCACAAGTGCGTTCTTGTTGCCGCGCTTGACCGAGGCGGTGTGATAGGCGACGTCGGCCACCGTCACCGGCAGCGTCGAATCGTGGCCGGCGCAGACCATGCCGAGCGAATCGCCGATCAAGAGGATCTCGACGCCGCAGCGGTCCATCAGGGATGCGAAGCTGGCGTCGTAGCAGGTGAGCATGGCAATTTTCTGGCCGGCCGCGCGCATCGCGCGCAGCGATGGAAGGGTCACGGCCTTCTGGACGGGTTGTGCCGGCGCCGCTACCGGCACGGGTGCTTGTCCCTCCTTGCCCGCGTCCGCCGCCGCCATGTCCTTGCCCTGCAAATATCCGCTCATCGTTTTTCCTTTGTAAATCATCAGTGATGCCTGTACGGACAGCGCCCGGTCGTGCCCGGTCGACTGCCAGTACAATGGTGTGCCCTTATTTCCAGCGCCCTCAATGTTACAGCTTTCACTATCGCCTGTCGTGGTATGGCCTATCGCCCTTCTTTCCACCGCCGGCGTGCTTGTCAGGCCGTTTCGTCTTTCCGAGGCCTGGTGGGCCGTGCTGGGTGCCTTGCTCCTGCTGTTGACCGGCCAGATCGGCCTGGGGGAACTGGGCCAGGCCGTGGGCAAAGGCACGGACGTCTATCTGTTCCTGGCCGGGATGATGCTGATTGCGGAGATGGCGCGCATCACGGGCCTGTTCGACTGGATCGCGGCGCACGCGGTGGGCTGGGCCAGGGGATCTTCCAGGCGGCTGTTCTGCATCGTGTACGCGGTCGGCATCGTCGTCACCACCTTCATGTCCAACGATGCGACCGCGGTCGTGCTGACGCCCGCGGTGCTGGCGGCGGCGCGCGCGGCCAGGCTCGAACGCCCGCTGCCTCACCTGTTCGCCTGCGCCCTGATCGCCAATGCCGCGAGCTTCGTCCTGCCCGTCTCGAATCCCGCCAACCTGGTGGTGTATGCGAGCCGGATGCCGGCGCTGCTGGACTGGTTCAGGCTGTTCCTGCTGCCTTCCGCCATCGCCATTGGCGTCACCTTCGCCGCCTTGTACTGGACCCAGCGCAGCGACCTGAAGCTGCGCCTGAGCGCGGCGGCCGAGGTTCCGCCCCTGTCGCGCGACGCGAAGATCGTGGCGTCCGGGATCGCGCTGATGGCCGTGCTGCTGCTGGTGGCCTCGAGCCGCGGGATCGACCTGGGCTGGCCCAGCTTTGCGGCGGGCCTGGCCACCTTCGCGGTCGTGTTCCTGCGCGCCCGCCCGGCGGCGCTGCGCGCGGCGCGCGAGATGTCGTGGTCGGTCCTGCCGCTGGTCGCGGGCTTGTTCGTGCTGGTGGCGGCGCTGTCCAAGATCGGTGTCGCCGACGCGCTGGCGCGCATGCTGGAACAGCTGCATGCCACGGCGCCGCAGTGGAGCGCCTGGGCGGCCGGAATCGCAACGGCGCTGGTGTCGAATATCGCCAACAACCTGCCCGCCGGGCTGATCGCCGGCGCGACCATGGCGGCGAGCCACGCGGCGCCGGATGTCACGGCCGCGACCCTCATCGGCATCAACCTCGGTCCCAACCTGTCGGTCACCGGTTCGCTGGCCACCGTCCTCTGGCTCACCGTCCTGCGGCGCGAAGGGATCGAAGTCGGCTTCCTGCAGTTCCTGAAGGTCGGCGCGGTCGTGATGCCGCTGGCCCTGCTGCCCTGCCTCTACGCCGTGACGCTCGGCTGAATCAGCGCAGCCGCTCGATCGCCTGCGCCGCCACGCCGGGCAACAGGTCCGCCACGCGGCCGCGGCCGGGAATGCGCAGCCCGGGCGCCAGTTCGGCCAGCGGTGCCAGCACGAAGGCGCGCTCGTGCATGCGCGGATGCGGCACGACCAGCGCGGGTGCATCGTCGATGATGTCGTCGTCGTAGAGCAGCAGGTCGAGGTCGAGCGTGCGCGGCGCGTTGCGGTAGGGGCGTTCGCGGCCGTGCGCCTGCTCGATGCCGTGCAGCGCCGCCAGCAGGGCACGCGGACTCAGGCTGGTATCGACTTCGGCCACCGCATTCACGTAGTCGTCACCCGAGGCGTCGACGGGTGCGGTGCGGTACAGCGAAGAGGCGCGCAGCAGGCGCACCCCGGATGTCCACGTCAGGCGATCCAGGGCGTCGAGGACGTTGGCGTGGGCATCGCCCAGGTTGGCGCCGATGCCGATCCAGGCGCTCATTCGCCGTCCGGGCCGGCGGCTGCCTGCGCGCCGCCTTCCACCTGGGCCGCGTCGTCCTCGCCGCCCTTGCGCGGGCCGCGCCGGCGCGGACGCTTCTTGGCGGCGCCGGCGGCCGCCGGTTCGCGCGCCGAATTCACCAGGCGCTCGCGCTCGGCCGCGTCGGCGCCGTAGAAGGTCGCCCACCAGTTGCCCAGTTCGGCGTCCAGTTCGCCCGATTCGCAGCGCAGCAGCAGGAAGTCGAAGCCGGCGCGGAAGCGCGGGTGTTCCAGCAGCTTGTAAGGGTTCTTGCCGTTGCGGCGCTCGAAGCGCGGCTGCATGGCCCAGATGTCGCGCATGTCGGTGGCGATGCGGCGCTGCAGGGCCAGGTTCTCGGTCTGGTTGTCGAGCACGTCGTCGGCGGCCAGGTGCAGGGCCGGGATCGGCGCTTCGCCGGCAGTGCGGTAGGCGTTCCACTTTTCCAGCACCTGGTGCCACAGCAGCGAGGCGAACAGGAAGCCCGGCGACACGCCCTTGCCGGCTTTTACGCGCCCATCCGTGGATTCCAGGGCCAGGGTGACGAATTTCATGCCGATCGGCTGTTCCAGCACCACGTCCAGCAGTGGCAGCAGGCCGTGGTGCAGGCCCGACGAGCGCAGCTCCTTCAGGCAGGCCAGCGCGTGGCCGGACATCAGGAGCTTGAGCATTTCGTCGAACACGCGCGCGGCCGGCACGTTGTCGATCAGCGGCGCCATGACGGGGATCGGCGCGCGCGTGGCCGGCTCGATCGTGAACTGCAGCTTGGCGGCGAAGCGCACCACGCGCAGCATGCGCACCGGGTCTTCGCGGTAGCGCGCTTCCGGCTGGCCGATGATGCGCAGGACTTTATCCCGGATGTCGGCGATGCCGCCGTGGTAGTCGAGCACCGACTGGGTGGCCGGGTCGTAGTACATGGCGTTGATGGTGAAGTCGCGCCGCTCGGCGTCCTCGTGCTGGGGGCCGAAGCTGTTGTCGCGCAGGACGCGGCCATGCTCGTCCTTGGGGGCGTTGTCGCTGCCCTTGCCGCGGAAGGTGGTCACCTCCAGCAGGTCCTGGCCGAACATCACGTGCACGATCTGGAAGCGGCGGCCGATGATGAAGGCGCGCCGGAACAGCTTTTTCACCTCTTCCGGCGTGGCGTCGGTGGCGATGTCGAAGTCCTTCGGCTTCACGCCCAGCAGCAGGTCGCGCACGGCGCCGCCCACCACGAAGGCCTTGAAGCCGGCTTCCTGCAGGGTCTGGGTGACGCGGATCGCGTTCGGCGAGACGAGTTTCAGGTCGATGCCGTGGTCCTCCGGGCCGAGGATGTCGGGCTGGGTGGGGTCGCGCTCGTCTTTCACACCAAGGATCTTGCGGATGAATTTTTTAATCATTGAACAAATGGAGTAAAGGCCAGCCGAGGGCGGTTGCGTGTTGTGCCAGTTTGGCGCTCGGGTTGGTCGCCACAGGATGCGAGACGACGGACAGCAGCGGGATATCGTTGTGCGAATCGCTGTAGAAATAACTCTTGTCGAAGCTGGCGAACGGACGCCCCAGGCCTTCCAGCCAGGCGTGCATGTGGGTCACCTTGCCCTGGCCCTGGGTCGGGGTGCCCGCCAGTCGCCCGGTCGGGTGGCCGCGTTCGTCGAGTTCGGGGCGCGCCGCGATCAGGTGCCCGACCTCGAAGGCGCGCGCGATCGGCGCCGTGATGAAGGCGTTGGTGGCGGTGATGATGGCCACCAGGTCGCCGGCCTGCGCGTGGTCGCGCAGCAGCTTGCGCGCCGCGGGTTGGATGGCGGGCTGGATCACTTCCGCCATGTAGTCGGCCTGCAGGCGCTGCAGGGTGTCCGGCGCGAAGCCGGCCAGGGTGCCGAGGGCGAATTCGAGGTACTCGACCGGATCGAGGCTGCCGGCCTGGTACTGGGCGAAGAAGGCGTCGTTGCGGCGCTGGTAGTCGTCCGCATCGACGACGCCCTTGCGCACCAGGAACTGGCCCCATTCGTAGTCCGAATCGATGGGCAGCAGGGTGTGGTCGAGGTCAAACAGCGCTAAGTCATTCATCTTTTGGTGCGCATTCTTTCGTTTCTGATTGCGGATTTCCCTGCAGCAAAAGGTCGCGCAGCAAAGGCAGCGTGACCGGGCGCTGGGTCTCGAGCGAATACTGGTCGAGGGCATCCAGCATGGTCGACAGGGAGCGCATGTCGCGCTTGAAATGGGACAGCAAATAGGGTAACACGCTCGCCGACAGCGTCAAACCGCGCGCCTCGGCGGCCTGGGTCAGGGCCGCGATCTTCTCGTCGTCGGACAGGCCGTGGATCTGGTAGACCAGGCCCCAGCCCATGCGCGTGCGCAGGTCTTCGCGCACCGGCAGCACGGCCGGCGGCACCGGGCCGGCGCACACCATGTAGCTGCCGTGCTCGCGCACCTGGTTGAACAGTGCGAAGGCGTCGATCTGGCGCTGCGGCGACAGCTGGTCGATGTCGTCGACCAGGTAGAGCGTGACCTCAAGCGTATGGACGAACTGGTCGGCATCGGCATCGGCCGCGATGTAGCGCGCGCCGTCGGTGGCCGCCAGGCCGTGCAGGATGTGGGTCTTGCCGGCGCCGGTCTCGCCCCACAGGTAGCAGAAATGCTCGCGCGAGGCGCGCTGCGCGAACTGGTGCATCAAGTGCGCCATTTCGGCATTCGCGCCGATCTGGAAGGTGTCCAGGCTGTGCGCCGGTTCGGCGCCGAGATCGAGCACCAGCTGTTTCATGGCGTGCATTTCATGCTGGCGGTTGAGGGAAAAATCGCATTTGTTCTTCTTATGACGGTGGAACCGCGGCAGTTTTCGGCGTGCCCTTTGGCGCATTTGCTAGAATAGCGGATTGACCAGTTGGCCGTTCCCGGCAGTGTCGCGGGCGTGTTCAATTGATCTACCGCCTACTATTTTACCGCCTCCGCTGCCAAATACCATGAGCCAACCATCTAATGTTTCTCTCTCCTACCGCGACGCGGGTGTCGACATCGATGCCGGCGACGCCCTGGTCGAAGCGATCAAGCCGTTTGCCAAGCGCACCATGCGCGAAGGCGTGCTCGGCGGCATCGGCGGTTTCGGCGGTCTGTTCGAGATCAGCAAGAAGTACAAGGAACCGGTGCTGGTCTCCGGCACGGACGGCGTCGGCACCAAGCTCAAGCTGGCGTTCGAGCTGAACCGCCACGACACGGTCGGCATCGACCTGGTGGCGATGAGCGTGAACGACATCCTGGTGCAGGGCGCCGAGCCGCTGTTCTTCCTCGACTATTTCGCCTGCGGCAAGCTGGACGTGGCCACCGCCACCGCCGTGGTGAAAGGCATCGCCGAGGGCTGTGAACAGTCGGGCTGCGCGCTGCTGGGCGGCGAGACCGCCGAGATGCCGGGCATGTACCCCGACGGCGAATACGACCTGGCCGGCTTCGCCGTCGGCGCGGTGGAAAAATCGCAGATCATCGACGGCAGCAAGATCGCCCCGGGCGACGTGGTGCTGGGCCTGGCATCCTCGGGCATCCACTCGAACGGCTACTCGCTGGTGCGCAAGATCATCCAGGTCGCCCAGCCCGACCTGGAAGCCGACTTCCACGGGCGCAAGCTGGCGGACGTGCTGATGGCGCCGACCCGCCTCTACGTCAAGCCGCTGCTGGCGCTGATGGGGGCGATGGAAGTGAAGGGCCTGGTGCACATCACCGGCGGCGGCCTGGTCGAGAACATCCCGCGCGTGCTGCAGGATGGCCTGACGGCTGTGCTGGACAGCAAATCGTGGACCATGCCGCCGCTGTTCCAGTGGCTGCAGCAGCACGGCGGCGTGGCGGACGCCGAGATGCACCGCGTGTTCAACTGCGGCATCGGCATGACCGTGATCGTATCGAAGGAAAACGCCGACGCCGCCATGGCGCAGCTGCTGGCGGCCGGCGAGACCGTCTACCGCATCGGCGAGATCCGCGCCCGCGCGGAGGGCGAGGCGCAGACCATCGTCGCCTGATGTCCGATACGCGATGAAAAAAGGGCGCCGAGATAACCGGCGCCCTTTTTTATCGTCCGGACTTATTGGATCGTCGCATCCTTGCCGATGTTTTTGTCGAGGAAGGTCTCGACCTTGCCCCAGAAATCGACCGCGTTCTTCGGCAGGCGCCAGCCATGTCCTTCCTCCGGGTATTCGATCCACTGCACGTTCTTGTTGGTCCTGGCGACCGCGTCACGCAGCTTCTGCCCGTGGTACAGCGGCACGCGGCGGTCGACGCCGCCGTAGGCCAGCAGCAGCGGCTGGGTAATGCGCGCCGCCTGCTCGATCGGCGAGGTGGCCTTGAGCTGGGCGGCATCCTTGACCGGGTCGCCGACCAGCACCGGCAAGCCGTACTGCTTCAACTGGCTGGACGCATCGGAGGCGCGCAGCCAGTTGCTGCTGTACAGGAGGCTGATGTCGGTGACGCCGGCCCAGTCGATGCCGCACTTGTACAGGTCGGGGTCGTTCACCAGGCCCATCAGGGTGGCGTAGCCGCCATAGCTGGCGCCGGCGATGCAGACGCGCCCGGGGGCGGCATAACCCTGGGCGATCGCCCAGCGGGTGCCGTCGGCGACGTCGTTCTGCATGGCCAGGCCCCACTGCTTGAAGCCGGCCTGGTAGTGCCGGCTGCCCAGGCCGGTGGTGCCGCGGAACGACGGTTCCAGCACCGCGTAGCCGCGCGAGGCCAGGAATTGCGATTGCGCGTTCCAGCCCCAGGTGGCGCCGTTCACCCACGGCCCGCCGTGCAGCAGCACCACCATCGGCAGGTTCTTGCCGCCATTGCGCGGCAGGGTCAGCAGGGCGGGAATGTCCAGGCCGTCGCGCGCCTTGTAGTGCACCATCTGCTGGCGCCCCATCTGCCTCGGATCGATCGACGGATGGGTGGAACCGATCTGGTTGAGTACGCCGGTCTCGGTGTTGTACAGGTTGTAGTTCAGCGGCACCGCATCCGAGTACGAGCTCACCAGCACCCAGGGCGAGCCGCCGTCGTAGGGCACGGCGACCAGGTTCATGGTGGCCGGCAGCAGCTTGTCGAGCTTGTCCTGGACCGCTTTCATGCCTGGATCGAACCATTCGATCGACGTGGCGTCCGTGGTGAACAGCGTGCCCAGCACCTTGTCCCGGGTGGCGACCAGGCCGCCGTCGAAATCGTAGCCCTTGGTGACCACCAGCGGTTCCGGGTTCAGCTTGCCGGCCTTGAGGTCGAAGGTGTACAGCGCCTGCGTGTCCTTGCCGTTGTAGGCACTCACGTAGAGCGTGCCGTCGGGACCGAAGCCGATCGGGGAGAACACGTCGCTGGCCGTCCCGTAGGTCGCGAAACTGGACAGGGTACGCCAGGCCGACGTGGCCGGGTCGAGGTAGTACAGGGTGGTGGTGCCGTCCTTGTCGGCGGCCGCCAGGCGCGGTTCGCCGGCGTGGTCGAGCCACCACTGGCTGACCGGGCCGTCCGGACGCGGCACCTGCTGCCTGGCCCCGGTGCGGGTGTCCAGGCGGATCAGGTTGACGAACCTCAGGTCTTCGCCGGAATAGACCGGGCTGGTCACGTAGGTGAAGTCGTCCTTGCGCGGACGGTGGCGCACCAGGAAGGTGTTCCAGGGCTGCTGCGGCACCTTGCCCATCAGCTCCTTGCGCGAGGGCTGGTAGGGGTAGCGCGTGACCAGCTGGGCCAGGTGCAGGCCGTCGCGGTCGACCGCGAACAGGCCCGGACCGTACCAGGTATCGCCCTGGCCCATCTTCTTTTCGGTCAGGTTGAACAGCAGGCGGTCGTCGTTCACCCACTGGAAGTCGTCGATGTCGGCATCGTCGAAGGCGGCAACCACGGTGGGCTTGCTGGTCGCCAGCTCGATCACGAGCAGGAAATCGTGGCGCTCGGCCTTACCCGCGCGCACGGCGAGGTATTTGCCGCTCGGCGACAGCTGCACGCTGCCGTAAGGCGAGTGATCGAAGAAACTGGCGATGGGCGGCCGGGCCGCCGCCACCACCGCCGGGGCGGCCAGGACGGCGGGGCCGGCGCTGGCCAGCAGGGTGGAGAGCACGAGCGTGGACAGCAGGGCACGGCGAGACGGCATGATGATCCTCATGGTTATTGAATGACTGCATCTTTCCCGATGTTCTTGTCCAGGAACTTCTCGACCCGGCCCCAGAAATCGATACGGTTCTTCGGCAGCGACCAGCCGTGGCCTTCTTCCTGGTAGTCGACCCATTCGACCTGCCGGTTGCCCTTGGTGACGGCCTCGTAGAACTTGCGGCCGTGGTAGATCGGCACGCGGTGGTCGACGCCGCCGTAGGCCATCAAGAGCGGCTGCGTGATGCGCGCGGCCTGCTTCAGTGGCGAGGTGGCCGCCAGTTGCGCCGCGTCCTTGACCGGGTCGCCGATCAGGTCCGGCATGCCGTATTCCTTCCACTCGTCGCTCATGTCGGATTTAAAACTCCAGTGGCCGTCGTACAGCAGCTGGATGTCGGTAACGCCGACCCAGTCGATGCCGCACTTGTACAGGTCGGGATCGTTGACCAGGCCCATCAGGGTGGCGTAGCCGCCGTAGCTGGCGCCGGCGATGCAGATGCGTTTCGGGTCGGCGATGCCTTGCGCGATCGCCCAGCGCGCGCCGTCGGCGATGTCGTCCTGCATCTTGAGGCCCCATTGCTTCCAGCCGGCCTGGAAGTGCTGCGCGCCGTAGCCGGTCGAGCCGCGGAATTCCGGTTCCAGCACGGCGTAGCCTCGCGACGCCAGGAACTGCGATTCGGGATCCCAGCCCCAGTGCGTGCCGCGCACGTAGGGGCCGCCGTGCACCAGCACCACCAGCGGCAGCTGCTTGCCCTTGGGCGTGCCGGCCGGCAGGGTCAGGAGGGCCGGGATCTCGAGCCCGTCGCGCGCCTTGTAGCGCAGCGCGTCCTGGGTGGCCATGCGGCGCGCGTCGACGCCCGGCCTGGCCTCGCCGACCTTGTTCAGCTTGCCGGTCTGCAGGTTGTACAGCAGGTAGACCGAAGGCTGCACATCCGAGTACGAGCGCACCAGCACCCAGGGGGCGTCGGGACTGGCCGCCGCCGTGATCATGTTGACGGTGGACGGCAGCAGCTTGTCGACCTTTTCCTGCACCGCGCGCATGGCCGGGTCGAACCAGATGCTGGCCAGGGCATCGGTTTCGTAGCGCACGCCCAGCACCTTGCCGCGCCGGTCGATCAGGCTGCCGGCGAAGTCGTAGCCCTTGGTCTCGACCAGCGGCTCGGCCTTGGGCTTGCCGGTCTGGAAGTCGAAGGCATACAGCGACACCGTGTCCTTGCCGCCGCGCGACGTCACGTACAGCGTGCCGTCCTCGCCGAAGCCGAGCGGCGAGAAGGTGCTGCCCTTGTCCTGGTAGGCGTTGTAGCTCGCCAGCGTGCGCCACTTGCCGCTGGCCGGGTCGAGGTAGTACAGGGTGACCAGGTCGCGCTCGTGGCCGATGGCCAGGCGCGGCTTGCCTTGCTGGTCGAGCATCCATTCATCCACGCGCGCGGGACGCTGCACGACGCTGTTCTGCCCGGTCAGGGTGTTCAGGCGCAGCAGGTTGACGTTGCGTACCTGGCCGTCGTCCTCGAAGTCGTAGCTGGTGACATACATCCATTCGGAATCCTGCGCGCCGGGTTCGTCCATCAGGAAGGTGGACCAGGGCAGCATCTTCCTCTTGGCCCCGCTTTCGCGTTCGCTGACGTAATCCTTGGCGTCGCGCGCGGCCAGCTGGCGCATATCGCTGCCGTCGCGGTTGACGGCATACAGCCCGCCCGCCACATACACGTCGCGCGGCCCGACTTCGCGATCGGTCAGGTTGAAGGCCAGACGCTCGTCGTTGACCCAGACCACCTCGCCGATATCGGCCGTGGGATGGTTGGCGACGACCTTGACCGTGTTTTCCTGCAGGTCGACCACGACCAGCATGATGCGGCGGCCCGGGGCGCCGGAACGCGCGGCCAGGTAGCGGCCGCTGGGCGAGAGGGTGGCGCCGCCGAAGGTGGAATTGTCGAAGAAGCCGGACAGCGGCGGCAGGGCCGCGCCGGCGGCCGCCGCGGCCGGCGCCGGGAGGTCCGGGGCGGCGCCGGCGGCGGCGGGAAGCGTGAACAGGAGCGCGAGTGCCGCGCGGTGGAACAGGGTGGAAGATACAGACATGCGGATCCTTGGCGAAATGCGACGGCAGGAGACACCGTGGCCAGCCTCAGGATAGCAGCCTGTATATTCACTTAGGCAACATTTTTGGAAGAATTGTTGCCAATAAGCTACATATCAAAGTCCTTCCGGTGCCCGGATATGTTCGACCAGCCCGGTGCTCGCGCGCGAGGGCGGCTTGGTCAGCAGGCTGACCGCCACCAGCGTGGCCAGGCCGGCCGGCACGCCGAACACGCCGGCCGAGATCGGGGCGATGTGGAACCAGGCCGCGCCGGCGTCGCCGCCCAGCATCGGGTTGGTGTGCAGCATGTAGAACAGGCAGACCAGCAGGCCGCCGATCATGCCGGCGATCGCGCCCTGGTGGTTGGCGCGCTTCCAGAACACGCCCGCCACCAGCGCCGGGAACAGCGTCGAGCCGGCCAGCGAGAAGGCCGCGCCCACCAGCGACAGGATGTCGGCCGGCTTCTGCGAGGCGACGTAGGCGGCGATGAAGGCCACCGCCAGCAGCAGCAGCTTGGAGATCGTGACCCGCTTCTGGGTCGAAGCGCCCGGATCGACGATCTTGAAATAGATGTCGTGCGACAGCGCGTTCGAGATCGCCAGCAGCAGGCCGTCGGCGGTGGACAGGGCCGCCGCCAGGCCGCCCGCCGCGACCAGGCCCGAGACCACGTAGGGCAGGCCGCCGATCTCGGGCGTGGCCAGGGTCAGGATGTCGCCGTCGATCGCGATCTCGGCCAGCTGCACGATGCCGTCGCCGTTGATGTCGACGATGCTGACCAGCGGGTTGGCCTTGTCCACGTTGGCCCAGTAGGAGACCCAGGTCGGCAGCGACGAAAAATCGGTGCCGACCACGGCGGTGTAGATGTCGTACTTGGCCAGCACCGCCAGCGCCGGCATGGTCAGATAGATCAGCAGGATGAAGAACAGGGTCCAGAACACCGAGACCCGGGTCTCGTGTACCGAGGGCGTGGTGTAGGCGCGCATCAGGATGTGGGGGAGGGCGGCGGTGCCGAACATCAGGCAGAACACCAGCGCCAGGAAGTTGTTGCGGCGGATGTCGGATTCGGCGCGCGTCTTGCCCGGAAACGGTTCGGCGTGCGGCTCGGGCGGCTGGGCGCGCGCCAGGTTGGCGTCGCGCTCGGCCGCCCAGGTGCGCGCCGCCTCGTCGGCCGTGCGCGGGTAGGCCAGCAGGGCGCGTTCGGCGTTGCGGATCTCGCCGAGCGAGGCGTTGCGGCCGCGCGCCAGGTCCAGGCTGCGCTGGGCCTCGACCTTGCCGGCTTCCCACGAGTGCGGCAGGCCGGCCAGGCGCTTGGCGTAATCGTCGGCGCGGGCGCGGAAGGTGGCCCGGACTTCGATCTCGCGCGGATCGACGGCCAGCTGGGCCTCGCGCTGGGCCAGCTTGGGCAGCACCGACCCGTAGGACACCTGCGGCACCGGGTTGCCGGCAAATTTCACGGACAGCCACATCGTCGGGATCAAAAAGGCGACCAGGATGATGATGTACTGGGCCACTTGCGTCCAGGTGATGGCGCGCATCCCGCCCAGGAACGAGCACACCAGGATGCTGGCCAGGCCCAGGAAGATCCCGACCGAGAAGTCGACGCCGGTGAAGCGCGAAGCGATCAGGCCGACCGCGTAGATCTGGGCCACCACGTAGGTGAAGGAGACCACGATGGTGGCCGCGACCGCCATCGCGCGCACCGTGGTGCCCCTGTTACCCGTGCCGCCACCGTAGCGCGCGGCCAGGAAGTCGGGAATCGTGTACTGGGCGAAGCGGCGCAGGTAGGGCGCGATCAGCAGCGCCACCAGGCAGTAGCCGCCGGTCCAGCCCATCACGTAGGCCAGCGCGTCGAAGCCGTGCAGGTACAGGGTGCCGGCCAGGCTGATGAAGCTGGCCGCCGAGATCCAGTCGGCCGCCGTCGCCATGCCGTTGAACAGCGCCGGCACGCGCCGTCCGGCCACGTAGTATTCGGACACGTTCGAGGTGCGCGCCACCACGCCGATGGTGGCATACAGCGAGATGGTGGCGAACATGTACAGGTGGCCGATCCACTGGCGCGGCATGCCCTCCTTTTCCAGGATCGAGAGCGCCACCAGGAACAGGCCGAGGCAGGCCGTGAACCACAGGTAGTAGCGCGACAGGCGGCGGAAATAGCGCCGCGTGTCTGCCCTGGTCGGTGCCGTCTTGTTCACGCCGCGTCCTCCAGCAGGCGCGCATAGCGGCGGTCGAGCACGCGCATGCGCCATGCATAGGCGCCGATGATCGCCAGGTAGATCAGCGAGCTGCCCTGGGCCGCCAGGTAGAAAGACAGCGGCCAGCCGAACACGGATAAATGCGCCAGGTCGCGCGCGAAGAACACGGTGCCGAACCAGGTCGCCAGCCACAGGCCGAGCAGGAGCGCGACCAGGCGCCGCGCGCGGGCCCAGTGCTGCGCGCGCAAGTCCACCGCGCGGGCGCGCCGCGGGTCGGGGCCGGATGAAGAAAGAGGAGCGGTGGCGGGTTCAGTCGGCATCGGGTTCGGGAAGGGCGGGTGGCGGGAAGGTCAGCCGGAACAGGCTGCCCGGGAATTTCTTGTGCGTGCTGCGCGGGTTGTTGAAGATCTCGATCTCGGCCCCGTGCTGCTGGGCGATCTCGCGCACGATGGCCAGGCCCAGGCCGGAGCCGGAGGCGCTCGAGCCGAGGATGCGGTAGAAGCGCTCGAACACGCGCGGCCGCTCGCCGGGCGCGATGCCGGGGCCGGTGTCCTCGACTTCGAGCAGGGCCAGGCCGGTGCTGGCGCGCACCCGCACCGTCACGCTGCCGCCCTGCGGCGTATAGCGCAGCGCATTGTCGATCAGGTTCGACAGCAGCTCGCGCAGCATCAGCGCATCGCCGGCGATTTCCAATGGATTGTCAGGGGCCTCGTAGCCGAGGTCGATCTCGTGCGCGAACGAGGCCGGCACCCAGTCCAGCACGACCTCGCGCGCCAGGGCCGCGAGGTCGAGCGGCTCGAGGGCCACGCCGGCATGCGGCTGGTTTTCGGCGCGGGCCAGCGCCAGCAACTGATTGACCAGGCGCGTCGCCGATTCCGAACTCTTGGCCAGTTGCTCGAGCGAGCGGTGGATCTCGCCCGGGTCGACCTGGCGCAGGGCCAGCTCGGACTGCATGCGCATGCCGGCCAGCGGCGTCTTCATCTGGTGCGCGGCGTCGGCGATGAAGCGCTTCTGGGCGTCGATGGTGTGGGCCAGGCGCGCCAGCATGTCGTTCAGGGAACCTACCAGCGGCGAGATCTCTTCCGGCACCTGGCGCGAATCGATCGGCGACAGATCGTCGGGCGGCCGCGCGCGGATGCGCTCCTGCAGCTGGGCCAGCGGCGACAGGCCGCGCGACAAGGCGAACCAGACCAGCGCCAGGATCACCGGCAGGATGATGAACTGGGGCAGGATCACGCCCTTGATGATCTCGTTGGCGAGCTGGGCGCGTTTATCGAGGGTCTCGGCCACCTGCACCAGCGCCAGGCGCGGCTCCGGCTCCGGGCCCGGCTGCGTGCGCGGTTCCAGCAGCGGCTGCAAATTGACCCAGGCATAGGCCACGCGCACCGGCGTGCCGTGCAGGTTCTCGTTGCGGAAGTGGACGCGGCCGCTGCGCTCGGCGTCTTCGAGCGGCGGATGCGGCAGGTCGCGGTCGCCGTCGACGATCTCGCCGCGCGGGCCGCTGACCTGGAAATAGATGCTGTCGACGTCGTCGGCGCGCAGGATGTCGCGCGCGCTGCCGGGCAGGTGGGCCACCACCTTGCCGTCGACTTCCTTGACCTGCTGGGCCAGCACCGTGACGCTGTCTTCGAGCGCGTGGTCGAAGGGCTGGTTGGCGATCGACTTCGCCACCAGGTAGGTGATCGCGATGCTCATCGGCCACAAGAGGAGCAGCGGCGCCAGCATCCAGTCCAGGATCTCGCCGAACAGCGAATGCTGGATGCTTTCCTCGGGCTCGGGCCGGGGCGGCACGTAGGGCGGCTCGGCCGCGGCCGCGAGCAGCTGGGTGTGCTCGGCGGCGGCGGCGCGGTTCGGCCTGCGCAGCTTCACTTGCCGGCGTGGGCGGCCGCGGCGGATTCGGAAGCGGGACCCTTGCCGGCGCCGGCGCCGGCACCGGTACCGTCCGCGTAGCGCTCGAGGCAGTAGCCCAGGCCGCGCACGGTGGCGATGCGGATGCCGCCGGTCTCGATCTTCTTGCGCAGGCGGTGCACGTAGACCTCGATCGCGTTGTTCGACACCTCTTCTCCCCATTCGCACAGGTGGTCGACCAGCTGCTCCTTGGAGACCAGGCGCCCGGTGCGCGCCAGCAGGATCTCGAGCAGGCCGAGCTCGCGCGCCGACAAATCGAGCATCTGGTCGTTGATGCAGGCGCTGCGCCCGACCTGGTCGTACACCAGCGGACCGTGGCGGATCACGGTGGAGCCGCCGCCCTGGCCGCGCCGGGTGAGGGCGCGCACCCGCGCTTCGAGTTCCGACAGGGCGAAGGGCTTGGGCATGTAGTCGTCGGCGCCGGCGTCCAGCCCGCCCACGCGCTGCTCGATCGAGTCGGCGGCGGTGAGGATCAGCACCGGCAGCAGCGAGCCGCGCGCGCGCAGGCGGCGCAGCACGTCCAGGCCGGACAGTTTCGGCAGGCCGAGGTCGAGGATCAGGAGGTCGAATTCCTGGGTCGAGAGCGCGGTATCGGCATCCTGGCCGTTCTTCACGCAGTCGATCGCATAGCCGGACTGGCGCAGCGAGCGCGTCAGTCCATCCGCGAGCACGCTATCGTCTTCCGCTAGTAAAATACGCATGTGACACCCCCTGATTTTGTAGTTGGACCCCGCTCACCCACGTATTGTGTGTGAAGTTTCGCAACATGTCGAATCGGTCAACCCGCGGTAAATATCGCTTGCCAAAACCACTGGGATTTTATACAGTACTCCCTATTGAAAACGCGAGAGCGGCCCCTATCTTGGTTCACTCAAGGACAGAAAGAAAGTTATGGACGACAAAAAATCCGCAGTAAACGCAGCCGAGAAGGGCAAAGCACTGGCAGCCGCCCTCGCGCAGATTGAAAAGCAATTCGGCAAAGGCTCGGTCATGCGCATGGATGCCAATGCGCCGGTCGAGGAAGTACAGACCGTGTCCACCGGCTCGCTGGGCCTGGACATCGCGCTCGGCGTCGGTGGCCTGCCGCGCGGCCGTATCGTGGAAATCTACGGTCCGGAATCGTCGGGTAAAACCACGCTGACCCTGCAGACCATCGCCCAGATGCAGAAGCTGGGCGGCACGTGCGCCTTCATCGACGCCGAGCACGCGCTCGACGTCGGCTATGCGCAAAAGCTGGGCATCAAGCTGGACGAGCTGCTGATCTCGCAGCCGGACACCGGCGAGCAAGCCCTGGAAATCACCGATGCGCTGGTGCGCTCGGGCAGTGTCGACCTGGTGGTCATCGACTCGGTGGCGGCACTGACCCCGCGCGCCGAGATCGAAGGCGACATGGGTGACTCGCTGCCGGGCCTGCAAGCCCGTCTGATGTCGCAGGCGCTGCGCAAGCTGACCGGCTCGATCAACCGTACGAATACCCTGGTGATCTTCATTAACCAGATCCGTATGAAGATCGGCGTCATGTTCGGCAGCCCGGAAACCACGACCGGCGGTAACGCGCTGAAGTTCTACGCCTCCGTGCGTATGGACATCCGCCGTACCGGCTCGATCAAGTCGGGTGACGAGGTGATCGGTAACGAAACCAAGGTCAAGGTCGTCAAGAACAAGATCGCGCCGCCGTTCAAGGAAGCCCACTTCGACATCCTGTATGGCGAAGGCACTTCCCGCGAAGGCGAGATCATCGACCTGGGCG
>Ga0265798_10004300_pt1 | contig 19769 bp, 16 predicted proteins | sample P3T30metagenome_FD_192430 | JGI IMG/M metagenome (GOLD analysis project Ga0265798, IMG submission 192430) | Plant litter microbial communities from East Loma Ridge, Irvine, California - P3 T30 | ecosystem: Environmental > Terrestrial > Plant litter > Unclassified | place: USA: California... | reverse complement strand
TAGGGCAATTTCTGGATGATGCTCATGGGCTCCTGGGGGGAAACTTTCCGGTCCCGCAGTTTGCCATACAAAACTCATCCTTGTGATGGCTTGTCACAATTGGAAGTAATTTTTCCTGCGGGCTCGGCGCGTAATCGGCCAGTACCGGTCGCCGCATGCGCTCGCGCCGCATCCGGGCAAGGCGCGGCGTCGAATGGCGGCCGGCTTGCTCGCAGCCGGCGCAGATGGCCTACAATACGGGAATGGCCCAACTTTCGCTCGTCCTGCCGTTCGCCCTTCCCGCACCTGAATTCGCGTCCGACCTGGTCCGCGCCCTGGAGGCGCCGGCCCTGGCCACGCTCTTGTCAAGATCATCAGGCATGCGCCGCGTGGCCCTCGAGGGCGCCGCGCGGGCGCTGCCGCACGAGCTCTGGATCGCGCGCGCGCTCGGCCTGAACCATGGCGCCGGCGGCCTCACGCCCGGCGTGGCGGCCAGCGCGATGCGCGGATACGGGCTCGATCCGGGCGACGGCACCTGGCTGGTCGTCAATCCGAGCCACATCCAGATCGCCCGCACGCACCTGATGATGGGCGACGTGCGCCAGCTCGACCTGCGCGAGGACGAGGGCCGCGCCCTGTTCGACGCCGCCCGCCCCTGCTTCGAGGAAGCCGGCCACGCGCTGGCCTACGGCGCGCCCGATACCTGGTTCATGCGCGCCGACGACTGGGACGAGATCCGCACGTCCAGCCCGGACGCCGCGGTCGGCATGAACCTGACCGACTGGATGCCCTCCGGCCCGCCGGCGCGCGCCTTCCGCAAGCTGCAGAACGAGGTGCAGGTCACCTGGTTCACCCATCCGGCCAACGCCGCGCGGGAGGCGCGCGGCCAGGCCCCGATCAATTCGATCTGGCCCTGGGGCGAAGCCAGCATCGCGTCCGAACACGCCAGCCGGCTGGTCGCGAACGCCGGCGCGCGCAGCCTGGAACGCCCCAGCCTTGCCACCTGGGCCGTCCCCGGCTGGCTCGACGCGCTGGGCGAACGGCGCCTTGCCGGCTTGGAAGGGGCGCTCGACACGCTTGACGACAACACCATGCTCGTCTGCGGCAACGTCAGCGCGCCGGCCATCGCCGCCGACTGGGGCGGCTGGGTGCAGCAGATGCAGCTCCTCGAAACCGAACTGTTCGCTCCCCTGCTCGACGCCGTGCGCCGCGGCCGCATCGCGCGCCTGCGCATGATGCTGAGCCACCGCGACGGCCACCTCGACACCACGACGACCCCGATGGCGCAGCGTAAGTTCTGGCGCCGTCCGACCCTGGAAGCACTGACTTGAAGACCCGAATCTCGATCCGCCCCTGCCCCGTGCGCCAAAGCGAAATGCTGCGCCAGGGCGGGATCCACCCGGTGCTGGCGCGCGTCTACGCGGCGCGCGGCCTCACCGATCCGCGCGAACTGGCCAGCGAGCTGCAATCGCTGCTGCCGCCGAACGCGCTGCGCCAGATCGACGCCGCCGCAAGCTATCTTGCCGACGCCATCCAGGCCGGCAAGAAGATGACCATCGTCGCCGACTACGACTGCGACGGCGCCACCGCCTGCGCCACCGCCATGCGCGGCCTGGGCGCGATGGGCGCGCGCGTCGACTACATCGTGCCGAACCGGTTCGAGTACGGCTACGGCCTGACGCCGGAGATCGTCGAGCTGACCGCGCGCACCACCGCCCCCGACATCATCGTCACCGTCGACAACGGCATCGCCAGCATCGACGGCGTGGCGGCGGCCAAGGCGCGCGGCATCGACGTGGTGGTGACCGACCACCACCTGCCCGGCGACGCGCTGCCCGACGCGCGCGTGATCGTCAATCCGAACCAGCCCGAGTGCGGTTTCCCGAGCAAGCACCTGGCCGGCGTCGGCGTGGTGTTCTACGTGCTGCTGGCGCTGCGCGCCGAGCTGCGCCGCCGCGGCGTGTTCGACGCCCAGACCCAGCCCAAGCTCGACAACCTGCTCGACCTGGTGGCGCTGGGCACGGTGGCCGACGTGGTCAAGCTCGATACCAACAACCGCATCCTGGTCGCGCAGGGGCTGAAGCGCATGCGCGCCGGACGCATGCACGCCGGCGTCGCCGCGCTGTTCCGCGTGGCCGGACGCGAAGCGCGCAGCGCCTCGCCCTTCGACCTCGGTTTCGCCCTCGGCCCGCGCCTGAACGCCGCCGGCCGGCTGGAGGACATGGCGCTCGGGATCGAATGCCTGCTGACCGACGACGAGGGCCGCGCCTGGGCCATCGCCCAGCAGCTCAACGAGATCAACCTGAAGCGGCGCGAGATCGAGGCCGACATGCAGGGCACGGCCCTGCTGCACCTGGACGAATTCAATCCGGCCGACGCCAGCACCATCGCGGTGTTCGACGAAGGCTGGCACCAGGGCGTGATCGGCATCGTCGCCTCGCGCCTGAAGGAAAAATTCTACCGCCCGACCATCACCTTCGCGCCGGCCGGCGAAGGCTGGATCAAGGGTTCCGGCCGTTCGATCCCGGGTTTCCACCTGCGCGACGCGCTCGACCTCGTATCCAAGCGCGTGCCTGGCCTGATCGACAAGTTCGGCGGCCACGCGATGGCGGCCGGCCTGACCCTGCGCGCCGACCACCTCGACGCCTTTACCCAGGCCTTCGAGGCGGTGGGCCGGGCCTGGCTGACCGAGGCCCAGCTGGAGCGCGTGGTCGAGACCGACGGCCCGCTGGAAGACGATTTCTATTCGACCCAGTTCATCGAGCTGCTGGCCGGCCAGGTCTGGGGCCAGGGCTTCGCGCCGCCGGTGTTCTGCGACGAGTTCCGCGTGGTGAGCCAGCGCATCCTGAAGGACAAGCACCTCAAGCTGCTGCTGGAACGCAATGGCCGGCGCTATGACGCGATCTGGTTCGGCAATACCGACGCCCTCGGCGACAAGGCGCGCGTGGCCTTCCGGCTCGACGCCAACGAATACAACGGCGTCACCAAGGTGCAGCTCCTGGTGGAGCACGCCGAACCGGCGTGAGCGGCATCGGCGACGTCAGCACCCGCGGTCGCCGGCCGGCTGGCCCGAGGCCAGTACCTCGACCAGTTCCAGCGCGAGCCTGCCCCAGGCGGCCAACAGGGGGAAGGAGGCCTGCCTCAGCTTGATGCACGGCAATCCATTCCACTGGCGCGCTTGCAGTCACTCCAAAACAGGAGTATAAAAATCCTGAAACCGGAGATTCGCCATGAGCCTGGCCTACGCCTATCCAAAAAGCCGTTTCGAACCCGCCTACCTGGTCGACCTGAATACGCGGGCCGAGCGCGAGCGCCTGTCGGCCTCGGCGCTGACCGGCTTCCTGCGCCTGATGGACGCCTGGCGCGTGCGCGACGACGATGCGCGCGAACTGCTCGGCGGCCTGTCCTCGTCCTCGTTCTACGAGTGGAAGAAGAAGCCGCAACGGCTGCTCGAAGTCGACCGCATCACGCGCATTTCCTACCTGCTGGGCATCTATAAATCCTTGCACATCCTGTACGGCGACAAGCTCGCCGACGAATGGATCCACCTTCCCAACACCAACCCCGTATTCCAGGGCCGCGCTCCGCTGGCGGTCATGCTGGCCGGCGGCCTGCTGGCCATGCAGACCGTGCGCCGCCTGCTGGACGCCCGCCGCGGGGGGCTGTGAATGAAGCTGGTGCCGCCTACCACGGCGCTGCGCCGGATCGATACCTGCCGCCTGATTCCCTCGCGCTTCGTCGATGCCGAGGATTCCGTGCTGGCGCCGCTGGCCGGCGACGACGACGCCCTGCTGCGCGACCTGTTCGACCTCGATAATGCCACCAACGACCGCCTGCGCGGCGAGTCCGGCCTGCTGCCAGGCATCGGCATCGACGAGCTGGTGTTCGGCGTGCCGAATTTCCGCATCATCAACGCGGCCTATACCTACGCGCGTCCGGAGGGCAGCCGCTTCAACGACGGCGAGCGCGGCGCCTGGTACTGCGCCTTCGCGGCCGAGACCGCGCTGGCCGAAGTCAGCTTCCACAAGGCCGTCGAGTACCAGGAGATCGGCCGCTTCGACGACAGCGTCAGCTACCAGTGCCTGCTGGCCGACTTCAGCGCCGGCTTCCACGACCTGCGCGACAGCGCGGCCTGGCGCGCCTGCCTGGAGCCGGGCAGCTACGTGGCCTCGCAGCAGCTCGCCGCCGAACTGCTCGAACTCGGTTCGATGGGCGTGGTCTATCCGAGCGTGCGCGATCCCGGCGGCACCAACCTCGCGTGCTTCCGCCCGGCCCTGGTCGGGAATGTCCGCAAGGGCCGGGCGTATCGGTTAACATGGGCGGGTTCGCCGATTCCGCAGGTCGAACCTATCTGAAACACGAGCATGAGCCAAGACACCCTGAAGACCGATCCGCTGAAAGACAGCGAACTGCACGACAAGATCAACCGCGAGACCGCGCGCATTCCCTGGTCCGAACTGGAACGCCATTTCGCCAACGGCGCCGTGGTCTACGTCAGCGAGGAACTCGACCTGGTCGAGGTCGCGCTGCGCATGGCCCATGACGACAAGGCCAGCATCGCGCGCTGGATGAGCGAAGGCAAGCTGGCCAAGGTATCCGACCTGCAGGCGCAGACCTGGCAGGCCGCCGACGCCCTGCTGTGGGCCTCGGTGCTCAGCCCCTGGGTGCTGGTGCAGCCGGAACGCAGGCAGCTGCACTGATCTTCATCACGCCCGGGCCAACGCCGGGCGCAAGGCCGCGCTGTCGCGGCGCTGGCCCGCCGCGGTGGCCGGGGCTTCGAGCTGGAAGGTATTCACCAGGCCGGCCAGGCCGTCGGCCTGCTGGCGCAGCGATTGCGCCGCCGCGGCGGCTTCCTCGACCAGGGCCGCGTTCTTGAGCGTCATGTCGTCCAGCTTGGCGATGGCGCCGTCGACCTGTTCGATGTCCTCGCTCTGGGCGCGGGTCGCCTGCGAGATGGTGCTCATGATGGCGGTGACGCGGCCGATGCGCTCGACCACGGTGCGCATGGTGGCGCCGGCCTGGCCGACCAGTTCGGTGCCGGCGCCGACCTTGCCGACCGAATCCTCGATGAGCGCCTTGATTTCCTTGGCCGCCGCGGCCGAGCGGTGCGCCAGGTTGCGGACTTCAGATGCGACCACGGCGAAACCGCGCCCCTGCTCGCCGGCGCGCGCCGCTTCCACCGCCGCGTTCAGGGCCAGGATATTGGTCTGGAAGGCAATGCCGTCGATGACGCTGATGATGTCGACGATCCGGCTCGAAGCCTGGTGGATCGTGTTCATGGTCTCGACCACGTCGTCGACCGTGGCGCCGCCCTGGCGCGAGACGCTGGCGGCATCCTCGGCCAGCCTGCTGGCTTCCTGCGCATGGTCGGCATTGTCGCGTACCGAACCCAGCAACTGCTTCATCGAACCGGCCACGCGCGCCAGTTCGGCCGCCTGGTTCTCGGTGCGCTGCGACAGGTCGATATTCCCGGATGCGATCTCGGCCGATGCGGCGGCGATCGCCTCGGTGCCGCTCCTTACCCTGCCGACGATGGCCGACAGGCTGTCGCGCATCCCGCGCATCGCCGCCAGCAGGCTCGATGGCGCGGCGCGGCGCACGTCGACCGGGTGCTGCAGCTCGCCGCGGGCAATGGCCTGGGCCACGCTGGCGGCATACACCGGCTCGCCGCCGAGCTGGCCGAGCAGGTGGCGCACGATGCCGACGCCGACGCCGGTCGCCAGCAGCGCGCACAGGCCGGCCAGCGCGGCAATGGTGTAGCCCGCCGACACGGCGGTCGCCTGGGCGGCGGCGCTGGCTTGCGCACTGCCGGCCTGCATGGACTTGAGCAGCAGGTCGATGTCGGCCACGATGCGCCGGCGCAGCGGCGAGCACTCCTCGACCAGGAACACGCCGTAGCCTTCCATGTCGCCGGCCTGGCGGTAGGCGCGCGGGCGCCGCAATTCGGTCGCCATCGCATCGAGTTCCTCGCGCACCTTGCGGTATTGCGGATCGCCGTTCAGCACGGGATCGAGGCGCGCCAGCGCGGCGCGGTAGGTCTCGACGTGGCGGTCGACCAGGTCGAGTTCGCGCCTGGCCGCGGCGTCATCCTTGAAAACATAGGCATTGCGCGCCGCGATGCCCGTCTGGTCGAGCGATTCGCGCACTTCATACAGGGGATCGAGTTGCTGCGACCGCAACTGTTCAGCAGTCGACAGTGCTGCACCGATATCATGAACACGTCCGATGGCGAAGGCCGCCAGGGCAATCGTTACGGCGACTAATAGCCCGAAGGCGATTGTCAATTTTCCCGCAATACCCAATTTTTCTGGTTGTTTTTGCACTTTGTCCTCTACTTGTTTCGTGTAAATCTGAGGAATCCCTCATAATTGACAATATTGAGCAATATTGCCACAGATATTGCACAGAGGAAGCACAATTGGAAACGCATCATCGAAAAAGATGAAAATGCAACAATCGGCGAGAATGGATGCGCGGAAACATACGCACCTTCTGCAATAGTTGGTGAGATTATGGGTGCTCGAATCCGTTATACTCACGGAATGCGAGGATGTTTATGTTGAGCAACTTAAAAGAAGATGATCCGATTTTGACCACCAGTGAAGTCGCGCGCCTGCTTGGCGTGGCGACCAGCACGGTACAGATCTGGATGGAAAGCGGCGCGATCGAATCCTGGAAGACTCCGGGGGGACACCGCCGTACCCGTTTGTCGCTGGTGCAGGGTCTGATGCACGGCGACGACCACCGCTCCACCCCGAATCCGAGCACGGACAAGGAATACCAGCCGCTGGCCCAGCCGGGCTATCCGGTCTTGCCGAACGAGCGTGCGCGCCTGGCCGCGCTGGCTGCGACCGGCCTGGTCGATACGGAAGAGGAAGCACGCTTCGACCGCGTGGTGCGGCTGGCGGCAATGGTGACCGGTTCGCCGATCGCCCTGATCTCGCTGCTGACCTCGACACGCCAGTGGTTCAAGGCGCGGGTCGGCCTGGCCGCGCGCGAGACGCCGCGCGACTGGGCGTTCTGCTCGCACACGATCCTGAAGAACGAGCTGTTCGTGGTGGAAGACGCGCTCGAGGACGAGCGCTTCCGCAACAACCCGCTGGTGCTGCAGGAACCGCACATCCGCTTCTATGCCGGCGTGCCGCTGCGCGACAAGTCGGGCCAGCCGCTGGGCAGCCTGTGCGTGATCGACCGCGAACCACGCCGCCTGCGCGGCACCGAGGTGCAGGGCCTGATCGACCTGGCGGAAATCGCCGCGGGAGAGATCCAGACCAGTACCCGTTCGACGCGGCATTGATCGTGCATGGTGGACGGCACAGCCGTCCGCCATGCGTCAATACCCCGCTCTCCGCCCCTCGTGCGCCCTGTGCTGCAAGGCATGCGCCGCCTCGCGCAGCAATTCCGCGGCGCGCCGGGGATCGCGCTCGCGCAGCGCCAGCTCCTGCAAGGCTTCTGGATACTCCAGCTCGGCTGCGCGTTCAATCCAGCCCGACGCAGCCGGTTCATCGCGCGCCCCGCCCTCGCCCGCCGCCAGCATCTGGGCCAGCATGAACATTGCCGCCGGTACGCCGCCGGCGGCGGCTTGCGCGAAGCTGTCGCGGGCCGCGGCTTCGTCGCGCGCCACGCCGATGCCGTTGCGCTGCTGCAGGCCGAGTTCATAGGCGGACACCGCATCGCCGCCCCACGCCGGCCCGGCCAGCGCCAGCATCAGCGCGGCCAGCCCGGCGCCCCACGCCGCCTTCATTTCGACAGGTCGATCGCGTACAGTGCGAAGCCCTTGCCCTGGCCGTCGTCCGCGCGCAGTTCCGACACATTGTCCAGGCCCGCCGCGCGCGCCAGTGCCAGCTTGCCCGGCGCCGAGTGGAACACCACCGGTCCCGCCGTCTTCACGCGCGCGAAGCGCCAGCTGCGCTGGCCACCGTCGGTCGCCTGGGCCAGTTCCTTGCGGGCGCGAATATAGGAAATCAGCACGTCGCGGCTGGTGTCGGGCGAAGCCAGCACGGTCCTGCTGCCGTCCAGGCCCGGGAAATTGCCGCCCCCGCTGGCGCGGTAGTTATTGGTCGCGACCAGGAATTCCTGGCTGGCCGCCACCGGCTTGCCGCGCAGTTCCAGCTTGACGATGCGCTGGCCCGGCGCGCGCGTCGGATCGATCTCGTAGCGCAGCTCGTCCGATGTGGCCACGTCGAAGTTAAACGCCGGGAAGGCGGTGTTGATGAGTTCCTGCGGCGCCGTCCTGGACGGATCGATGGTATTGAAGCGCTGCGCCGCCTTTTCCAGCCAGGCCTTGAGGCCGGCGGCGTCGACCTTCACCGCGTACAGCGCGTTCGGATACAGGTACAGGTCGGCCGCATTGTTCAGCGCCAGGCTGCCCGGCGCCACGTCGGTGTAGTCCTCGGGGCCGGCAAAGCCGCTCTTGAACGGCGCCGTCATCGACAGCACCGGCAGGTCCTTGTACTGCGGCAGGTTGGCGCGCACATAGTCCGCCACGTAGCGGGTCTGGGCCTGGTTCACCACCTGCAGCGCCGAGACGTCGCCGACGTCGGCGAAATAGGTCGACATGCGGAAGCCCGTCGTGCCGACCGGCGTCTTCACGTAGCGGATGGTCGCCTCGTGTTCGGCGCGCACCAGCGCCGCCACCTGCGGGTCGGCAGCGACGAAGGACTTGTCGGCCTGCTGGGTCGAGCGGGTCTCGACCGTGCTTTCCTCGCGCACCGAAGTCCAGCGCTTGCCGTCATGACGCAGCTGGAGTTTCACCACGCCGAGGTTCTTGCCCCACAGGTTGGCCATCACCGTCGGCACGCCGAACACCGTGCCCCTGGCCTTGTCGACATGCGGCAGGTTGAATTGCGCGACCGTGCTGGCCGGGTTCGGGAACAGCTGGTGCGAGTGACCGAGCAGCATGGCGTCGATGCCCGGCACCTGCGCGAGGTGCCAGTTACCGTTCTCCATGTCGGGCGCGTACGGACTGTCGTCCAGGCCGCCGTGCGAGATCACCACCACCAGGTCGGCGCCCTTGGCGCGCATCTCGGGGATGTAGCGCTTGGCCGTCTCCACCAGCCCTTCGGTATAGACCTTGCCTTCGAGCCAGCGCTTGTCCCAGGACAGGATGGTCGGCGGCGTGAAACCGATGATGCCGACCTTGACGGTGCTGTCCACCGGCTTGCCGTCCAGATCCAGCGCCCGGATGCGCTTCTCGATGATGCGGTAGGGCGCGAAGATCGGCTGCTTCGTCTTGACGCTGTAGACATTCGCCAGCACCTGCGGGAAGCCCGGGCCGGCGCAGGTCTTGCCGGTCTTTCCGCCATCGGCGCCGAAGTCGTTGCCGGTTACCTGGCCGAGGAACTGCAGGCCGTAGTTGAAATCGTGGTTGCCGATGCCGCTGCCGTCGTAGCCCAGCTTTTGCATGACCTTGTAGATGCCCAGCAGTTCGCCGCAGGCCACCGGCTTGACCTGCGCCTGGTAGTCGCCCAGCGCCGTGCCCTGGATGGTGTCGCCGTTATCGAACAGCATCGTGTTGGGAAAATCGCGGCGCGCCCGGGCGATCAGGGTCGCGGTGCGGTCCAGGCCCACCGAGGGATCCTCGGCCAGCTTGAAATAATCGTAGCCGAGCACATTCTGGTGTACATCGGTGGTTTCCAGCAGCGCCAGGGTGGCGCTTGCGCCTGCGGCGGGGACCTTGGCCGGAGCGGCGACGGCGACGGTGGCGCCGAATGCGGCGTGAATCAGAACGAGGCGGATCGGAAGCTTCATGGGCTGGATAAAAGGGCAATGAAATTCGGGAGCAAGGGTCGATCATAAGCGAGCCGCATGCCGGGCGGCAAGCCGGGCATGCTTTCATGGGAGCTCGCGCGACACTAGGGTATAATCGAGGGTTCGATTCAACCAACTGAAAATACGCTAGAGACCATGGAAGCTGAACGCATCAACGCCCTCTCCGCCCTGCTGAATGACCTGAGCAGCCGTGAAGCCGAACTTCGGAGGTATCTTTGACTTCGATAAGAAGTCGGAGAAACTCGAACAGGTAAACCAGGAGCTGGAAGACCCGGCGATCTGGAACGACCAGAAACGCGCCCAGGACATGGGCCGTGAAAAGAAAGCCCTCGAAGGCGTCGTGCTGACGCTCGAGAAGGCGCGTGCCGACCTTGGCGACGCATCCGACCTGTTCGCGATGGCGCGCGAGGAAGGCGACGACGACACCATCGAAGCGGTCGAAGCCGACACCGCCGAGATCCTCAAGGTGATCGAGTCGATGGAATTCCGCCGCATGTTCAGCAATCCGATGGACCATGCGAACTGCTTCATCGACATCCAGGCCGGCGCCGGCGGCACCGAAGCCCAGGACTGGGCCTCGATGCTGATGCGCCAGTACCTGCGCTATTGCGAGCGCAAGGGCTTCAAGGCCGAGGTCATGGAACTGTCCGAGGGCGAGGTCGCCGGCATCAAGACCGCCACCATCAAGGTCGAGGGCGAATACGCCTATGGCCACCTGCGCACCGAGACCGGCGTGCACCGCCTGGTGCGCAAGTCGCCGTTCGACTCGGCCAACGGCCGCCACACCTCGTTCACCTCGCTGTTCGTGTATCCGGAAGTCGACGAGTCGATCGAGATCGAGATCAACCCGGCCGACGTGCGCATCGACACCTACCGCGCATCGGGCGCGGGCGGACAGCACATCAACAAGACCGATTCCGCCGTGCGCCTCACGCACGCGCCTTCCGGTATCGTGGTGCAGTGCCAGAACGACCGCTCGCAGCACCGCAACAAGGCCGAGGCCTTCGACATGCTGCGCGCCAAGCTGTACGAACTCGAACTGCGCAAGCGCATGAGCGAACAGCAGAAACTGGAAGACTCCAAGACCGACGTCGGCTGGGGCCACCAGATCCGTTCCTACGTGCTCGACCAGTCGCGCATCAAGGATTTGCGCACCGGCTTCGAGACCGGTAATACCAAGAACGTGCTGGATGGCGACCTCGACGATTTCATTTCCGCGTCCCTGAAACAGGGCGTGTAAACCCAACGAGGAAAGCATCATCATGACCACGAACGCGCGCGCATTCATCTTCGACATGGACGGCACCATCGTCGACAACATGGCCTACCACACCCGGTCCTGGCTTGAGTTCTTCGCCCAGCGCGGCAAGGTCTACGAAGCGGATGCCTTCTTCCGCGAGACCGCCGGCGCGCAGGGACGCGAGATCCTGCGCGCGCGCCTCGGCGCCGACGTCACGGACGAGGAAATCCGCGCGCTGGCGCTGGAAAAGGACATGCTGTATCGCGAGATGTACGGTCCGCACCGGCGCGCCATCGACGGCCTCGAGCACTTCGCCTCCGGTGCCCGCGCGCGCGGCGTGAAGCTGGCGGTGGCCACCTCGGCGCCGCCGTTGAACATCGTGTTCACGCTCGACGAACTCGACCTGCGCCAGCACTTCGACACCGTGGTCGGCGCCGCCGACGTCGCCCACGGCAAGCCGCATCCCGACGTGTTCCTGAAAGCCGCCGAGAAGCTCGGCGTGGCGCCGGAACACTGCATCGTGTTCGAGGACGCGCCGATGGGCGTGGAAGCGGCGCGCCGCGCCGGCATGCGCGCGGTGGTCATCAGCACCACGCTGCCGGCCGAATCCTTCGCCGAATTCGAGAATGTGATCCGCGTGGTCAACGATTATGCCGAGCTGTCCGTTGATGAGCTCTGCCCCAGCCAGTAACCCCAGAACTTCCCTGAACCAGACACCATGAGCATCGAAAACCAAGAACAAGGCAATACCCAGCCCGAGCACGCGGCCTTGACCGCCGACGACAACAAGATCATCGCCGAGCGCCGCGCCAAGCTGGCCGCGATCCGCGCCAAGGGCCAGGCCTTCCCGAACGACTTCGTCCCGCAGCACAAGGCGGCCGACCTGGTCGCGCAGTACGGCGACTGGACCCGCGAGGCCCTGGAAGCCGAGCCGCAGGCCGTGGTGCTGGCCGGCCGCATGATGCTCAAGCGCGAAGCCGGCAAGAAGGCCGCCTTCGCGACCCTGCAGGATTCCTCGGGTCCGCGCGCCGACGGCCGCATCCAGATCTACGTCACGCTGGACAATACCGGCGAAGAGGCGATGGACGCCCTGCGCACCTACGACCTGGGCGACATCCTGGGTGTCGAAGGCACGCTGTTCAAGACCAAGACCGACGAGCTGACCATCAAGGTCGGCACGCTGCGCCTGGTGACGAAATCGCTGCGCCCGCTGCCGGACAAGTTCCACGGCCTGGCCGACCAGGAGACCAAGTACCGCCAGCGCTACGTCGACCTGATCGTCAGCGAAGACACCCGCCGCACCTTCAAGGCGCGTACCGCCGCGATGTCCTCGATCCGCCGCTTCATGCAGGAGCACGAGTTCATGGAAGTCGAGACGCCGATGCTGCACGCGATTCCCGGCGGCGCCGCGGCCAAGCCTTTCGTCACCCACCACAACGCGCTCGACATGCAGATGTACCTGCGCATCGCGCCCGAACTGTACCTGAAGCGCCTGGTGGTGGGCGGCTTCGAGCGCGTGTTCGAGATCAACCGCAACTTCCGCAACGAAGGCGTGTCGATCCGTCACAATCCTGAATTCACGATGATGGAATTCTACGCGGCCTATACCGACTACAAGTGGATCATGGACTTCACCGAAGCCGTGATCCGCCGGGCCGCGGTCGATGCCCACGGCACCGCCGAGCTGACCTACGGCGGCCGCCCGCTCGACCTGTCCAAGCCCTTCCACCGCCTGACCATCGTCCAGGCCATCAACAAGTTCGCGCCGCACTATACCGAAGAGCAGCTGCACGACGCCGCCTTCCTGCGCACCGAACTGCTGAAGTTCGGCGTCAAGCCGCTGGCCCACGTCGGCCTGGGCGCGCTGCAGCTGTCGCTGTTCGAAGAGACGGCCGAAGCCCAGCTGTGGGAACCGACCTTCATCATCGACTACCCGGTCGAAGTCTCGCCGCTGGCGCGCGCCTCCGATACCCGCGAAGGCATCACCGAGCGCTTCGAGCTGTTCATGGTCGGCCGCGAGATCGCCAACGGCTTCTCCGAGCTGAACGACCCCGAAGACCAGTCGGCCCGCTTCCTGGCCCAGGTCGACGCCAAGGAAGCCGGCGACGACGAGGCGATGTACTACGACGCCGACTACATCCGCGCGCTCGAATACGGCATGCCGCCAGCCGGCGGCTGCGGCATCGGCATCGACCGCCTGATGATGATCATCACCGACTCGCCGAACATCCGCGACGTGCTGCTGTTCCCGCACCTGCGCAAGGAAGACTGATTGATTTAGCGTGATTCATCACGCAAAAGGCGCGGACCGGAAACGGTTCGCGCCTTTTTTATGTGTTGACTCAAAAACGTCGCCCCTGCGAAGGCAGGGGCCCAAGTTCGCGGCGTATCGCAAAAATTGGACCCCTGCCTGCGCAGGGGCGACGTGGTAATGCATTAACGCACGACGCGATAGCAAGGAACATACACCTTCCCCGGCAGCTTCATGCGGCTCTGCTCCACGAAGGACTGCAACAAGGCATCCAGGTGCGCCATCATGTCGGACTCGCCGTGGATCTCGAACTTGCCGTGCTGTTCGATCGCCCGGATGCCCTCTTCCTTCACGTTGCCGGCCACGATGCCCGAGAAGGCCCGGCGCAGTTGCGCCGCCAGCAAATGGGTCGGCTGGTCCTTGTGCAGCGACAGGCCGCGCATGTTCTCGTGGGTCGGCTTGAAGGGACGCTGGAATTCCGGATCGATGCGCAGGCCCCAGTTGAAGTAATAGGCGTCGCTGCGCGCCTTGCGGTATTCACGCACCTGGCGGATCCCGGCGTGCATCTCCTTGGCCACCGCGGCCGGATCGTCGACGATGATCTTGTAGCGGCGGGTGGCCGCCTCGCCCAGCGTGGCGCGGATGAAGCCGTCGATGCGCTCGAAGTATTCGCGCGAGGTCGAGGGTCCGGTAAACACCAGCGGGAACGGCAGCTCGGCGTTGTCGGGGTGGAGCAGGATGCCGAGGATGTACAGGATCTCCTCGGCGGTGCCGGCGCCGCCCGGGAACACCACGATGCCGTGGCCGACGCGCACGAAGGCCTCCAGGCGCTTTTCGATGTCCGGCATGATGACCAGGTCGTTGACGATCGGGTTCGGCGATTCGGCGGCGATGATGCCCGGCTCCGAGATGCCGAGGTAGCGCCCGTTCTGCAGGCGCTGCTTGGAATGGCCGATGGTGGCGCCTTTCATGGGGCCCTTCATGGCGCCGGGGCCGCAGCCGGTGCAGATGTCGAGTTCGCGCAGGCCGAGCTGGTAGCCGACCTTTTTCGAATAATCGTATTCGACCGAATTGATCGAGTGGCCGCCCCAGCACACCACCAGGTTCGGATTGCTCTGGGGGCGGATCACGTTGGCATTGCGCAGGATGTGGAACACGGCGTCGGTGATGCCTTCCGGGCGCGTGAGGTCGAAGCGCGGATTGTCGGTGACCTCGAAGCTCACGTAGACGATGTCGCGCAGGACCGCGAACAGGTGATCGTGGATACCCTTGATCATCTTGCCGTCGACGAAGGCGTGCGCCGGCGCATTGCGGATATCGAGCTTGATGCCGCGCTCGCGCTGGATCACGTGGATCTCGAAGTCCTTGTAACGCTCGAGCAGCTCCTTGCCGTCGTCGATCGAGCTGCCGGAATTGAGCACGGCGAGCGCGCATTTGCGGAAGACCTGGTACAGGCCGCCATGGCTGGTGTCGAGCAGCTTCGCCACCTCCGCCTTCGACAGCACTTCAAGCCGGCCCTCCGGGGAAATCAGGGTGTCGACAACCTCGTAAGTCATTTTTCGCTTTCCTTATCTCTTCTGTCAAACATGGCAACTTCCGCACCAATATACGACAACTGCGGCGACTTTGCGTGCTGTTTCGGGGCATGGGGCGCACTCGCACGGATGAGCCGGAAAAAGTTGCCAGACGGCGTGCGATTTCCACTAAAATGCGTCGCTATCGGCCAGCCGTCCCTACCCGGGATGGGTAGAGCCGACGAGACCATTCTTATAAAACGATTTGGGGAGGAACCGCATGAGCGGTGCAGCTACTTCAACCGCCGGGGATAAGCCCATCCCGGAATTCAGGCAGATCATGGGCCATCCGGCGCCCCTGTGGATGCTGTTCATGACCGAGTTCTGGGAGCGCTTCGCCTTCTACGGCATCCGCTGGGCCCTGGTGCTCTACATCGTCGCCCAGTTCTACGGCGGCAGCGGCGTGGGCCAGGCCGACGCCAACCTCACCTACGGTTCCTACCTCGCGCTGGTGTACGCCGGCGCCGTCTTCGGCGGCTACATCGCCGACCGCGTGATCGGCTACCAGCGCTCGATCCTGGTCGGCGCGGCCTTCATGGTGGTCGGCCTGTTCGCCATCACCCTGCCCGACCCGAACATCTTCAAGCTCGGCCTGGCCACCATCATCGTCGGCAACGGCATGTTCAAGCCGAACATCTCGACCATGGTCGGACAGCTGTACGGCATCGCCGACACCCGCCGCGATTCCGGCTTCACCATCTTCTACATGGGCATCAACGCCGGCGGCTTCGTCGCACCGATCCTGACCGGCATCCTGGCCGAGAACGTGTTCGGCGCGAACGGCATGCCGGCCTACAAGGTCGTGTTCTTCGCGGCCGGCATCGGCATGCTGCTGTCGCTGGTGTGGTTCCAGATCGGCCGCCGCGGCCTGAAGGGCATCGGCGCACCGGTCGGCGAGCTGGCCAGCCCGATGCGCCTCGCCGCCGTGGTGATCGGCGCCCTGGTCGTGATCCCGGGCGTGTACTTCCTGCTCAAGCTGGGCGCCGAGAAGCTGCAGGTGATCCTGTCGATCCTGTTCATCGGCCTGGCCCTGATGCTGCTGTTCGAAGGCATCCGCAACGGCAAGGTCGCGCGCGACAAGACCATCGCCATGCTGATCATCTTCTTCTTCAACGTGATGTTCTGGTGCTTCTTCGAGCAGGCCGGCAGTTCCTTCACCTTCCTGGCCGAGAACATCGTGCGCCGCGACTTCGGCACCTGGATCTTCCCGACCGGCTGGTTCCAGTCGGTGAACACGCTGGCCATCATCGTCTGCGCGCCGATCGTCGCCGCGGTGTGGGTCGCGATGGGCCGCGCCAATCCGTCGATCCCGCGCAAGTTCGGCCTGGGCCTGGTGTTCAACGGCCTGGCCTTCCTGCTGCTGATGTTCGCCCTGACGAGCCTGGTCGGCCCGGACAGCAAGATCCCGTTCTGGACCCTGTTCATGGTCTACGTGATCCAGTCGATCGGTGAACTCTGCCTGTCGCCGATCGGCCTGTCGATGGTCACCAAGCTGGCGCCGACGCGCCTGGTCGGCCTGGGCATGGGCGGCTGGTTCCTCTCGACCGGCATCGGCAACAACCTGTCGGGCATCTTCGCCAGCCACGTGTCGGGCGAATCGGGCATGACCACCGCTTCGGCGCTGTCGGGCTACACCTTCGGATTCTGGGCCCTGATCGGCTCGGGCGTGCTGCTGTTCCTGATTGCGCCGCTGATCCAGAAACTGATGCATGGCGTGAAATAAGCGTCTTCGCGCGATACGAGAATGGCGGCCCGCGGGCCGCCATTTTTGCAGGGTGGACGGCTCGCCGTCCACGCGTCCAGGCGGCGCTCGAATTGCCCCGGTCACGCATACGCTGGCGCACACCCAGGCATGGACGGTATCGCCACACAACACCTTCCGCGCCGCGCCGCAGGCCTTGGACGCCATGTCCCGCCACGTGCGGCGGCGCCGACAAAGGGGATTATAATTCCCCGCAGCACCCTGCCTGCAGGGTGCCCCCGGCCCCATGGGCGCATCAAGAGAGTTCAGTGTTGACACATACCAGCAAGCCCGCGCACGCGCGCTCCCGCGGATCCCGCGGATTCCTCCTCCCGGCGCTCGGCGTCCTCCTGCTGCTGCTCGTGCTCGGCGTGGCCGGCGTCGCCGGCTATATCTGGCTGCGCGTGCTGCCGAACGTGCCGGCGCTGGATGCGGTGACCGACTACCGGCCCAAGATCCCGCTGCGCATCTACAGCGCCGACAATGTGCTGATCGGCGAGTTCGGCGAGGAGCACCGCGACTTCGTCCCGATCGCCAAGGTGCCCGACCTGATGAAGAAATCGCTGCTGGCGATCGAGGATGCGCGCTTCTACGAGCACGGCGCGATCGATTACCGGCGCCTGCTCGGCGCGGTCGGCGCGAACCTGCGCGGCGGCTTCGGCTCCGGCGGCGCCTCCACCATCACCATGCAAGTGGCGCGCAACTTCTTCCTGTCGCGCGAAAAACGCCTGTCGCGCAAGATCAACGAGATGGCCCTGGCCTACAAGATCGAGGCCGCCCTGTCGAAGGACGAGATCCTCGAGCTGTACATGAACCAGATCTACCTGGGCCAGCGCGCCTACGGCTTTTCCAGCGCCGCGCGCACCTACTTCGGCAAGCGCCTCGACCAGCTCTCGATCGCCGAGATGGCGATGCTGGCCGGCCTGCCCCAGAACCCCTCGCGCCATAACCCGGCGGTGAACCCGAAGCGGGCGCGCGAGCGCCAGCACCAGGTTCTGGGCCGCATGCGTGCGCTGAACTACATCACCGACGCCGAGTACCAGAGCGCGATGGCCGAGCCGCTGCGCGTCAACACGCGCGGCCGCGAGTTCGACAGCCACGCCGAATACGTGGCCGAACTGGCGCGCCAGGTGGTGTACGCCCAGTTCAAGGAAGAGGCCTACACCAAGGGCATCAAGGTCACCACCACCATCCTCAAGAGCGAGCAGGACGCCGCCTACGCCTCTGTGCGGCGCAACGTGCTGGCCTACGACCAGCGCCACGGCTGGCGCGGTCCGGAAGGCCGCATCGAGCTGCCGTCCGACCCGGTCGAACGCGAGGACGCGATCAACGATGCCCTGGCCCGGCGCCCGGTCAGCGAAGGCCTGCTGCCGGCGGTGGTGCTGTCGGTCGCGGCCAGGTCGATCAAGGTCGAGACCATCGACGGCGACGTGGTCGAACTATCCGGCGCCGGCATCAAGTTCGCCCAGGCCGGCCTGTCGGACAAGGCCAAGGACACGCTGCGCCTGGAACCGGGCGCGATCATCCGCGTGGCCAAGGGCGCCAAGGACAACTGGTCGGTGACCCAGGTGCCGCAGGTGGCGGCGGCCTTCGTGGCCATCGACGCCGACACCGGCGCCTATCACGCCCTGGTCGGCGGCTTCGACTACAACTTCCAGAAGTTCAACCACGTCACGCAGGCCTGGCGCCAGCCCGGCTCCGGCATGAAGCCCTTCATCTACGCTTCGGCCGTCGAAAAGGGCTACAACCCGGCCACCCGCATCCTCGACGCGCCGCTGGTCATGGCCGGCGAAGACGCCGGCCGCGACTGGACCCCGCAGAACGACGACTTCAAGTGGGACGGCCCGATCAGCATGCGCCGCGCGCTGGCCGAATCCAAGAACGTGCCCTCGGTGCGCCTGCTGCGCGCGGTGTCGGTGCCGTTCGCCCATGAATTCCTGGGCCGCTTCGGCTTCGACCTGAACCGCCAGCCCAAGAACTACACGCTGGCGCTGGGCACCGGCGCGGTGACGCCGCTGCAGATGGCCGGCGCCTACGCGGTGTTCGCCAACGGCGGCTACCAGGTCCAGCCCTACCTGATCGCCAGGATCGAGGACGCCGACGGCAAGGTGATCCAGGAATACAAGGCGCCCGAGCGCAGCGACGAGCAGCGCGTGCTGGACGCGCGCAACGCCTTCATCACCGACAGCATGCTGCGCGATGTGACCCGCTACGGCACCGGTGCCGCCGCCACCAAGGCGCTGGGCCGCAACGACATCGCCGGCAAGACCGGTACCACCAGCGACGCCGTCGACGGCTGGTTTTCGGGCTACGCCGGCAACGTGGTGGCGGTGGCCTGGATGGGCTACGACGAGCCGCGCTCGCTGGGCGGACGCGAGTTCGGCGCCACCCTGGCCCTGCCGATCTGGATCGACTACATGAAGGTGGCCATGGCCAAGCGCCCGGAACAGCTGCGCAGCGAGCCGGAAGGCCTGGTGCGCGAAAACGACGACTGGGTGTATGCCGAGTATGCGGAAAGCCCGGTGTTCGGGGGCGTCGACCTGGACCAGCAGCCGGAGCCGCAAGATCCGGCGGCGCCCGCCGACGGCACGCAGGCGCCGGCCGCGGCCGGCGTGCATGCCCAGCAGGCGCCGCCTCCCACGCCTGCATCGGCGGTCAATAACCTGTTCTGATGCTTTGTGACTGTCCGCCTGGTCCTACACGAAGCCACGCGGGCATCCTATTTTGAACAAGAGATCTCCCATCCATGATGTCAATACCCACCCAACCATGGAGTAGATCATGAAAAAATACCAAGGCATTCTGATCGGCGGCCTGATGGCCCTGAGCCTGGCGGCATGCAGCTCGACCGGCACCAGCAGCGACATGGGCAGCGGTTCCAGCAGTTCCGCGACCGGCTCGAGCGCCAGCGGCGCCACCGAAGGCAGCTCGATGGGCACCACCGGCAGCGGCCAGGGCGGCGCGCAGAGCTGGAACAACAACGGCACCGCCGGCTCCAGCGGCTCCAGCGCCACCGGCACCACCAACTCGGGCACCATGGGCACTTCCGGCAACGGCAGCTCGGGCACGTCGAGCTCGGCGCCGACCGGCACCTCGGCCACCGGCACCGGCACCACCGATACCGGTACCCGCTGAGCCGCTCCGCCGGCGTAGCACCAGGGCCGGCCGGCGTCGTTTGACGCCGGCCGGCTTCGTCGCGTCCATGGCCCATGA